>ENA-OZEP01000484-OZEP01000484.1-human-gut-metagenome-genome-assembly--contig:-NODE-484-length-16782-cov-7.173612_pt1 | contig 16782 bp, 16 predicted proteins | sample MGYA00245074_ERZ653621 | MGnify/ENA primary metagenome ERZ653621 (study PRJEB26926, sample SAMN06165020) | human gut metagenome | biome: ENVO:00009003; feature: ENVO:2100002; material: ENVO:00002003...
TACGAGATAGGCTCCGGTCTCGTGGGCTCGGAGATGTGTATAAGAGACAGGGTTGTAGCTGCAAATAACGAATATGTTCCTCCATATGGTTCAGGTGCTACACTATATTTAAGACCATATATGTTTGGTACAAATCCTGTTATTGGTGTTAAGCCTGCAACTGAATATCAGTTCAGAGTTTTCGCAACTCCTGTTGGTCCATACTTCAAGGAAGGTGCAAAGCCAGTTACAATTAAGGTCAGCGATTTTGATAGAGCCGCTCCACACGGAACAGGTCATATTAAGGCTGGTCTTAACTATGCAATGAGCCTTCACGCAATTGTTACAGCTCACGCAGAAGGCTTTGACGAAAATATGTACCTCGACCCAGCAACCCGTACAAAGGTTGAGGAAACAGGCGGTGCTAACTTTATATTCATAACAAAGGATAATACAGTTGTTACACCAAAATCAGACAGTATCCTCCCATCAATCACAAGACGCTCAATTATGTATGTTGCTGAACATTATCTCGGACTCAAGGTTGAGCATAGAGAGGTTGAGTTTGCAGAGGTTAAAGACTTCGCAGAGGCAGGACTTTGTGGTACAGCAGCAGTTATCTCCCCTATCGGTAAAATCGTTGACCACGGCAAAGAAATTTGCTTGCCAAGCGGTATGGAAGAAATGGGACCTATTACCAAAAAGCTCTATGAAACACTTACAGGTATCCAGCAAGGTAAGATTGAAGCTCCAGAGGGCTGGATAAGAGAAATCAAAATTAAATAATTAAACATACTATCCACCAATTGAATTATTAAAATTCAGTTGGTGGTTTTCTGTATTTCAAAATTTTATTACCACACAAAATATTGACAAAGTGATAGCATAGTGATAAAATTATTGATACAGTTGTTTCCGTAGCTCAGCTGGATAGAGCAATCGCCTCCTAAGCGATAGGTCGGGTGTTCGAATCACCTCGGGAACGCCAAAGCCGAAAACTACATTGAATTGGGCAAGATACAAAATACTCCTTTGTCATTAGAAAAAGGCGGAAACCGTATAATAGGAAGAACTATTACTGCAGGCGATTATAATGTCAGATACAATAACACTGGTTCGGGATTAATAGTATATAATTTTCAGCGTAAAGCTCCTGAACCGGACGAGGTTCCTGTCTATGTCCCTGCAAATGAGCCGGCGACTGATAGAAACAAAGAGAAGTACACTCCTAAAGAAACAGCGTCTGACTAGAGCTGGGGTTGGGTTGCAGCAAAAATTGGTGGAACGGTACTAATTGTAGGTGGAACAGCATTGGTTGTATGGACTTATGTAGAGGACGTTGCAACATTTGGTGTAGGCATAGCAGATGATGCTCCTACTACGGCTGCTGGAATATGGACTATCTCTAATGGGCTTAAAATGGTTGGTGCTTATTAAACTTCACCCTGATTAGTGGAATAAAAAGGGCAACCGCAAACCAATCGGCTTTAGACAGTGGATCAAATTTGACAAACCATAAATTTTGTTTTATATAATTTATAGCAGTTGGGGCGGTAAATCTTGAATTTACACTTGCGAGAACTGATAGGTTGTGATTTCGGGTTTTAAGTTATTTAGAAGTCATATAATTAAGTGCCTTCCTACATTATGTCAAAATTTAGATTCGTTTCTATGATTCATATTTTCCGGGTTCAATCTTTACTTTTTACGGAATAAGTGTTCATTGATTTCAGGTACAACAAGTCCTAACATTGATTGTTAGGGCTTGTTTGTTTTAAGGAGGAAAAAGAGATGTCATTAATATCGGTTTTTAATAAAACTTGTGCAAATGAGTTGTCAAAGTATGGTTTTCAAAAGTTGAAGGGACTGGCATGTTTTGGAAGAATAATTAACAATGAAATATTCCAGTATGTTATGCCGGTGAACAGAAAGTCCTTAGAGAAAAGCAAAAAAGCCTTTACAATTATATCAGGTGTTTTTACTGTTTATAGTCCTGCTCTCGATAAAGGGCTATTTGAAAACTATGGAAAATATTTTATTGATTTTGAGTTTATGGATCGTTTGCCGCATAATGATTTAATAAGGCTATGCGATTTGAGTTACGATGTAAGTTCTATTCAAACGGTTGTTGATCAATCTATAAAAGGGTTTATATCTATAATGTTGCCATATTTAGATCAAATCACAACACTGAACGATTATGTCAGTTATTGTAAACGAATGAATATATCCTTGTTGAGAAATGCTGAGAAAATGTGGGGAGATTCTATTTTGTTGGTAAAAACAAATAATCATGATGATTTTATAGACGAATATAACAGTATTTGCAGATCTGTATTCGGCGAGGAATATAATAATTACAACGATGCAGATTCTATTAGGACAAAAAAGATATATTATGATGCAATTATTATTGATACGGCTCTGTCAAGAGATAAAGTCTATGCTGATAAAAGCTTGTATGAACAAGCTATGCAAGAATTGGAACGGAGAAAAAGGAACAATATACAGCAGTTACAAGCTTACGGATTTGATGTTCATAAATTATTTCTTTGATTGCAAGTAGACATACATTTAAAGTGCTTTTCCCTCCACTCGCCAGAGCAAGTGTAAGGAAATACTCTGCAAAACCTATAAGTTATTTTGAAACAAGAAAGATGTGAATTATGAGAAAAAAACACTGTCAATTAAATTTTGCTTTTAAACCGCCTAACATCTATGAAAAAACTTACAAAAAACTTATGGATAATATGTAGGATATTACAAACTTTTCAAAAATTTAAAATTTTTACTTCTAATCCCCTCTACTTTTCGGCATGTAAAGTAGAGGGGTATTTTCTATGTCCTTCGATGCACATTGAAAATTGAATAATCAGCACATCGGATACCTTCCTTCTGCTGCCCGGGTCGGGCGAGCTACACAAGCGAACGCATTTATATGCCTTCAGGACTTGGACTTTGCAGGGTACTGCAAAGACGGCGACGACAGGCAGAGGGGATAATGATACTTCTCTACGGAGCTAGCGGAGAACCCGGCAGAGGTGAGATTCCTATGAACCTGATAGCAGTCAGGCGCTTGAAGAACTTCCCATATAGATTTTTCTATCCGCTGGGGTGTCGAGGACAAGTAAGCGGAAAAGTTACATAGCTGTTTTTGCAGGACAGCTATAAAACTATTTGAAAGGAGGAAAACGAATGCCAAACTGCAAAACTATTGCTATATGCAATCAAAAGGGCGGAGTCGGAAAAACGACAACCACAATGAACTTGGGCATTGGCTTGGCGAACAAAGGCAAAAGTATTTACGCCTACGAGCCTAACAGCAAGGTAGCACAGGCATACGCTGATTTCACAAAGGAGGTGTTGTCAGGTGGCAGACAGAAAGAGCGACTTCGCTCTGCCGACGCTCGATGACCTTTTCTCCACACAGGAGGAACGTGACGATGCAAGGCTCGAAAAGATCAGGGATATTCCGCTTGACTTGTCTATTTTGCAGAAGCGTTCTGTATATCGCTATAAGCTCGATAAGGACGAATTTATCCTCAGAGCAACATCCGGAATTGAAAATCAACTCCTACGAAAAAATGATTATATTCAGTTTGAAATAACAAAAGCCGAAGTTGATTTCAACGATTCCCGAAAGATGAAGATGGCAAATGCACAAAAGCAGGTCGAAGATAGTGACACTCACACAATAACCTATGAGCCAAAGACCTTGTAAATGTGATAATGGCAAATACAATGTTGCCGAGATTGGCTATCATAAGAATAATAAAAGGTTTATCAGCAGAAGCAAGGAACAAAATTAACAATCAGGATTATCTTGAAGAAGCGATTAAAACAATTAACAAGCTGCTCAAAGAATTCAAGAGTAAGGAGTTTTTGACAGCCGAACTAATTGAGGGCGTTGGTGCTCTTGAAAAGGACATTTTCGAGGTGGATAAGATTGTCAATGAGGACGAGATAAAGTATCTGTTTACACCAAATCCAGCTCATAAAAAAGCTATGAACTTGAAATATAAGTTTGACAGTGAAGGTGAATGGAAGTTTGCAAAAGCTCTTGACGATGATCCGAATGTAATGCTATACACTAAGCTCAAAAAAGGCGGTTTTGTTCTTGAAACTCCGGCAGGAAATTACTCTCCTGACTGGGCGATTGTCTATCAAAAGGACAACGAGAACTTTGCTATGTATTTTATCGCAGAAACAAAATGGGATAAGGAAGCTGATGGACTTAATGATGATGAACGAATCAAAATAAAGTGTGCTACGAAACACTTTGAAGCAATCAATCAAAGTGTAAAAGAGGTCGTTAAGTATGCGTGGGTAAACGCATATAAAGATACCACAAAGGGGCAGCCATTCCCAAAGGTGTTTACTGATGACAGATACAAAGACACACTAATCCTTGAAAGATTATAAAATATTATATTAGGGAAAAGTGATTATTTTTTAAAAAGTTGGGGTAATGAAAATTATGAATTTGATGCAGAGGGTAAAGAAATCTATCCTAAGCGCATTTTAATATAAAAGCAAAAACAGCGCTAAGAAATATACGGCAATGAAAAATGTAGTTTGTAAAAACAGCCGTACAAGGGGAATATCCCGGCTTTACGGTGCAAACAGAACAGGTCGATTTTCAGTCAGAATTGTACAGTTACAAAATTTACCGCAAAACCACATGAGTGATTTGGCGGTGCACGAAGTCTTGTAAAATGCGGAAATTATGACGCACTCAGTATTCTTTATGATAATATTTCTGACACACTTTCACAGCTTATCCGCACTGCTTTTATTCCACAGCTCGGCACATAACCGCTAAAACAGAATATTTTTAAGACGGTGTAATACTGTAAAACATGAAACATCCTCATAGATTAAAAATCAAGGACCACCCAAGAAAAATAGGTGGTCCTTGATTTTAGAGAGATTTTATTTTTAAAGGAGTTAGAAATCAGCTCATTTTATTTGTTTATACCAAAAATATATTTTGTAGTTTGTGTATAGTTTTCGTTTGCTTTTAATATTGTCGTAGGAAAAGTCTTGTGATTTACAGCATCGGGAAAGCCCTGGGTTTCAAGACAAAACGCTGAATTTTCTCCGTATGTCGCTGAATCCTTTCCCATATTGGGCAAAACATCGACATAATTTGCTGTATATACATGAACACCTTTTTGAGAAGTATAGCATTTTAATGTGATTCCGCTATCAATGCCCTCAGCTTCGGCTGCAAGCACAAATTCTTCATCAGAATGATTCAGCTCAAACATATGATCAATACCGTTTGCAAAACCAATCTGCTCGTTTTTTCTGTCAATACCATTTCCAATTAACTTGGATTCGGTAAAATCAAACGATGTATTCTTAACGGGAGTTATCTCTCCTGTGGGATTGAGGTTTGAATTTATCGGTATGAAGGAATTTGCATTTATTTTCAGCTTGTGATTTTCTGTAACTTTACCGCTTTTATGTCCGTTAAGATTAAAATATGAATGATTGGTCAGATTACATATTGTGTCTTTGTCAGAAACTGCCGACCATTTTATCGTAAGTACATTTTCATCATCAAAGGTGTAGCGTACAAAGACCTTCATATTTCCGGGATAGCCCTCATCACCGTCGGGACTATCAAGCATAAATAGAACTGTATTTGGAACTTTATCATCAACTACCGCAAGCCACACTTTGCGGCTAAAGTTGTTAAATCCGCCGTGTAGATGGTTACTCCCATTGTTTACAGAGAGCTGATAATCTTCTCCGTTAAGAGTAAACTTGCCGTAAGCAATTCTTCCGCAACATCTTCCGACAGTAGCACCGAAGTATGTTCCGTCAAATTCATAACCGTCAATGTGCTCATAGCCGAGAACTACATCTCTAATACTACCGTTTTTGTCGGGAACTTTTATCGAAACGACACTTGCGCCTAAATCACATAATGTCACGCTTGCTCCGCTGTTATTTTCTATTATATAAAGATGAGTGTTTTCACCTTTGGATGTAGGTTCAAAATTCACTACCCTTAACTTTGACATTTTAGCACTTCCTTTACTACAGCGTCTTTATAAATTTATCAAAAGCCTTTTGTCCTTCAGGAGTTCTTTTGAATACACCTGCATCCAAAAGAACTTTAAGAAACACCATTCCTATCTCATTTTGAATTATTGAATCAATATTATTTTCATTGATTTCATCATACTGCGAAACAAATTCATTTACCCATTCGGAATGTTTGCTGATTTTCGGAATTTCACTTACATCCTTGTGATTAAGAATAGCATCCTTTAAAATAGCCATTTCATCTTTAAGCCTTGAGGGCAATACTGCAAGTCCCATAACTTCAATAAGGCCAATATTTTCTTTTTTTATATGATGCAAATTCGCATGAGGATGAAATACTCCCAGAGGATGCTCTTCACTTGTAATATTATTTCTGAGAACGAGGTCAATAACAAATTTTCCATCCTTTGTAAAAGCAATCGGAGTGATAGTGTTGTGAATTTCACCGTCTGTTTCGGCAAAAATGCCAACATCTGCGTCCGTGTACGCTCTCCAACTCTTTAGAATATAAGAAGACAATGAAATAATGCTGTCCTTGTTTTTACCTGTCAATCTTACAACTGACATAGGCCACTTTACAATTCCGCACTCCACATCATCAAAGCCGTTAACAATAAACTTTCTTTCAACCTCTGCCCTATTAAGTGCAAAGCTGTATCTGCCACCCTGAAAATGTTCATGTGTAAGTATTGAACCGCCTACAATCGGCAAATCAGCATTCGAACCGATTATATAATGCGGAAACTGTGAAATAAAATCAAACAGTTTTCTGAATGTAGAATCATTGATTACCATTGGTGTATGCTCACCGTTAAATACAATACAATGTTCATTGTAATAAACATACGGAGAATATTGCATAAACCAGTTATCTCCGTCAATGGTGAGCGGAATAATTCTGTGATTATCTCTTGCAGGATGATTTACTCTTCCGGCATATCCTTCATTTTCCTTACAAAGCAAACATTTCGGATAGCCCGACTGTTTTTGAAGTTTTGCCGCTGCAATAGCTTTCGGATCCTTTTCAGGCTTTGAAAGATTTACCGTGATATCAATATCACCGTATTCGGTTGATGTTTTCCACTTTAAGTCTTTCTTAATACGATATCTTCTTATATAATCGGTATCGCAGCTGAATTTATAGTAGCTATCGGTTGCAAGTTTAGGAGAAACGCTATAATTCTGCCAAAATTCTCTTATTACTTCTGACGGTCGCTTAACAAGTGAAGCCATAAGTTTCACATCAAATAAGTCGCGATATGTTACTGTATTTTCGGGAATGATTCCTTTTTCGTATGCATAATCAAGAAGTCCCGACAAAATTTCTTCAAGAGTATCCTCGTTATCTGCTGTAAGGCAAGTACAACTGTCATCGGGTTCATCCATATTGAACAACGACAAAAGCCTATTTTGCGTGTAGATTATATCCTCTTTTTCAATAAGTCCTGTATTGATTCCGTATGAAACAAGTCTTAATATTAAGCCGTAAACGCTGTTCTTCATAAATACCGCCTCACTTACTATAGCCGTTGGGATGTGTTGAATGCCATTTCCACGCTGTTTTAATAATTGTTCCCAAATCATCATACTCAGGTTTCCAGCCAAGTACAGTTTTCGCCTTATCGCTTGATGCAATCAATACAGCAGGATCGCCGCTTCTTCTGCTTTCTTCAACAACCTTAATATCTTTCTGTGTAACCTCCTTTGCTTTTTCAATTACCTCACGGACAGAAAAACCTACACCGTTGCCAAGATTGAATATATCACTTTTACCGCCCTTCATAAGATATTCAACTGCAAGAATATGAGCCTGTGCAAGGTCAGTGACATGGATATAATCACGAATACAAGTTCCGTCAGATGTGGGATAATCAGTACCAAAAATACTTATGTGGTCACGGGTACCCTGTGCCGCTTGAAGAATAATCGGAATAAGGTGGGTTTCAGGATTATGTGCCTCACCGATTTTTCCGCTGATATGTGCTCCGCATGCATTGAAATATCTGAGAGAAACATATCTTAAACCATGTGCTTTTTCAACCCAATAGAACATTCTCTCCATGGATTTTTTTGTTTCTCCGTAGCAGTTTGTCGGATTTGTCGGATCGGTTTCAAGAATAGGAGTTCTCTCAGGCTCACCGTATGTTGCCGCTGTTGATGAAAATACAATCTTATCAATTCCGTGAGCAACCATTGACTGAAGCAAAACCTTTGTGCCGTTGAGGTTATTATCATAATATTTGAGAGGGTTGGTCATACTTTCACCGACAAGTGAATTGGCTGCAAAATGAATTACAGCATCAATACCTTTTTCTTTATCAAAAACGCTGTCAATTTCACTTCTGTTTCTGAGATCACCTTTATAAAATTTTGCTTTGGGATGAACCGCCTCGATATGACCTGTTTCAAGGTTATCGAATACAACAACCTCATTACCGCTTTCAATAAGTCTGTAAACTGTATGCGAACCGATATATCCGGCACCGCCTAAAACAAGAATTTTCATTTTGTCCTCCTTAATAAAAACAAAAACTACATAATTACATTACTTTTATTCCGCCGTATTTTCTCACTTTGAGAACATGGCATGAGTTTTCTCCGAAAATTTTATTTATAAATTCTTTGTAATTACTTACAAAATCATTTTTGACAAACGCCTGAATTGTACCTGCAAATCCACCGCCGTGAACACGGCACACGCCGTAATTGCGAAGAAGGCTTTCGCTGAGTGCAAGGGCTACCGAGATGTTCTGATGTTGAATATCTCTTGTTGTATATACATTCTGAAGATACTTAAACGATGAATTACCGGATTTTCTGATTGCGTCAAGGAATTCATCAAACTTACCGTTTTCAAGTGACGAAACGGCATTTTTAACGTTATGCTCCTCATTAAAGAAATGAATTGCACGAAGTACCGGTCTGTCGCCAACAGCCTCACGAATTTCGTCAAGGCGAATATAAAATTCGTTTGAATCACAATCTCTCAGATAATCTTCTCCGAGAAAATTTGCAACCTTTTTCATTTCCGAGGGAATCATAGCATAATCATCTGTAAGATCAACATGATCGCCCTTTGTGTCAACAATACAAAGACTGTAATCATATTTTTCAAATTCGGTAGGTACTTTCTTAACAATTGGCTTTGTCGGATCTTTAAAGTCAATGTTAACCATTCCTCCGACTGAACAAGCCATTTGATCCATAAGTCCGCACGGCTTTTTGAAAAATACATTTTCAGCATACTGAGAAATCTGAGCAATCTCAACTGAATTAATTTTCATATCATTATATAAACCGGAAATAATAGTTCCGACAACTACCTCAAAAGCTGCTGACGATGAAAGTCCTGCACCAACAAGTACATCACTTGTTGCATAAGCATTGAATCCACCAATTTTGTATCCATGATCCTTAAGTCCACGAAGAACACCTCTGATGAGGCTGACCGTTGTGCCTACCTCATCATTATTAACTTCGAGGTCATTTATATTGAGAGTAATCATATCATAACCGTCAGAAACAAATCTTACAACATCATTGTTATTCTTGGCCGACACAGCAATAGTATCAAGATTAATGGATGTTGCAAGCACCATTCCATGCTGGTGATCTGTATGATTACCGCAAACCTCACTTCTGCCGGGAGCACTGAATATTGCTACTTTATCAGGGCAAAAAATTGTTTCATACTGCTCAATTGCATGAACATATCTTTTTTTCTGATAATCAATCATTGATGAATCTATATATATATCAGTGAAAAGATTATCAAATTCGCCGTTTGTAATTTTTTCAATTGCTGTTTTAGTATCAATCATTTTATTTACCTGCCTTTTCCGCAACTGTAGGAAGGAACATAGAAGGCTCTGTGTTACCGCTTTCATCAAGCTGTTGTGTCATATCAATCTTGCCTTCTCTTCTTGCACTGATTGTGTTTATAACCTTCTTCATCATACCGTCATTGAGTTTATATTTCTTTCTGTAAACAACATAAGCAATAAGCATACAAACCGCAGGAACAATGCACATAAGTGTACTGATTGATGCTACTGTTGCAAATGACTGTTCCTGTCCCGGAATATACTGTGTGCTTCCAAGTGCCGCGCCAATACCGAGTGCTGTAAGAGCTGCTGTGAATTTTACGATAAGCGTCTGGAGTGAGAATACAACGCCTTCATTTCTTGTTCCAAGCTTAAATTCACCGTAATCAACAACATCTGCAAGGAATACTGTTGCACAACCAAGTTCAAGACCTGTACCAAGTTTTACAATAACACCTGAGATTGATGTGAGCACAACATTGTGCGGAGCAAAAATACCTACGAGCAAAAGCATTATAAGACCAAATGCAGGTAAAATACACGCAAGAAGGAACGAAGTTTTTCTTGAAAGAAATTTTGCAACCTTAGGGAATACGATAAGACCTACAACCTCTGCGATTGATGCGCTGATCATAAATGATGACATCATTCCTGCGTTGCCGCAAACATATTTGAAATAATATGTAGCAACACCCATAATGCACTGAATGCCGATGTTGTAAAGGAAGATAAGAGTTACCGCCCAACGAAGTTGATCATTCTTGCCGATGATTGAGAAAATATCTTTAAACTTAACTTTCTTTTCCGGAACAGAATCATCTCTCTTTTTCGGAAGATTGATTACTGTAATACCGATTGTAAGAATAAATACAATTGCAATTATGATTGCAAATCTGTGATAACCTGCCTGATTTGTTGTGCCGCCGCTGAGAGCCTCAATAATTTGAACACCAAAGCCTGCAATAACAAGTGACTGACCGATACTTGCAAAGATTCTCGGAAGTACTGAAACTTTTTCTCTCTCCTCAGGATTTGAAGTAAGGTTAGGAATAATTGACCAATAAGGAATATCCATAATTGTGTAAGTCATACCCCAGAGTATGTAAGCTGCTGTTGCAAATACGCAAAGTCCAATGCCATCGAGGTGGAAGTCTGTGAATAAAACAACAAATACAATTGAATTAACCAGCGTACCTATTACAAGCCATGGAATAAATTTACCCCATCTGCTGCGTGTGTTATCCACAATCATACCCATAAACAAATCATTAAAGGCATCCCATAACTTTGCAACAAAGAACATTATGCCGATAAATACCGGGTTAACCTTGATGATGTCTGTGAAATAAATCATTGAAAATGTGGCAATCATACCATAAATCATATCTTTGCCGAGGGCACCTAAAGCAAAGGTGTATTTGATTCTACCTGGGATTTTGCCATCAAGTCTTGGTTGTGATGATGTCTGTTTCATAATTTTTCCTCCTTTTAATTTTAAATGAAACGCCGTGACAACCTGCACAAAAGATTTCGTTATTATTTAATAATAATGTTTCTTTTGTTTTTATGTTAACTAAATTATACGGTTTGTTTCGTAAACTGTCAATAGTTTTTGGTAAACATTTTTGCTTTCTCCGTTTTTTACTAAACAATACTTGATTTTTTAGTAATATTTCACTATAATGGTAGTGAGGTGATTCAATTGGCTACAATCAGAGATGTTGCCAAAAAGGCAAATGTATCAGTAGCTACTGTTTCAAGAGTGCTTAATAACGACACTACCCTAAGCACCTCGCTTGAAACGAAGCAAAAAATATTTGCAGCAGCTAAAGAACTTAATTATGTAAAGAAAAAAAGGGTTACATCAGCACCTTCATGTCGCATTGGAATTCTACAATGGTTCTCTTCCAAACAGGAAATTGAAGATAATTATTACTTTTTGATGAGACAGGGTATCGAGGACTACTGTTCAAAAAATAATATAAGTATTGTACGAACATTTAAAACAGACAATGACTATCAGAATGTACTCTGCGATGTTGATGGCATAATCTGCCTCGGGAAGTTTAGTAAACAAGAAATAAAATTACTGCATTCATTGAATAATAAAATTGTTTTTCTTGATATGACCGTTGAGAATATTGAAATCACATCCGTATCGCTCGACTTTCGTCAGGCAGTGTCCGATGCAATTAAATATCTATATGATTTAGGCCATAGAACAGTTGGCTTTATCGGAGGCATTGAACAGCTTGAGGACGGAACGATATTTCCTGATAAACGACTCAACACTTTCACAGACATTTGCGATGCACTAAACATTAAATATGATGGGTTTATTATGCAGGACAAATTTTCAACATCATCAGGTTATAAAATGATGTCAGAAATGATCAGCAAAGGAAATCTCCCCACAGCTATTTTTGCGGCAAGCGATCATATTGCAATCGGTGCAATGAGAGCTCTGCAAGAAAACGGTTACAAAATTCCTGAGGATATTTCTGTTATGGGATTTGATAACACGGAGCTTTCGGAATATACAAACCCTCCGCTCACTACGGTAAACGCACCTGTATATGCAATGGGTATTTACGGCATTAGATTTATTTTGAATATGATGAAATCTAAAAGCACCGATTATTATTCTCCTATGCGTGTCTATCTGCCTTGTCCAATAAAAGTTCGCAACTCATGTGCAAAACCAAAAAAATTATAATTATCGTCGTTATTAAACGATTATATGCTATAATAAAATTATCGTTATACGGTTGATTTTGAAAGTAGTCTGCCCTCTTAACCAACTACTACTTGACTACTTTTGAAGAATCTAATGTAGCACATTTGGCGTGATTTGAGTCGGCGATTAGTCAGAAATATAAAAATGAATCTGCCTCTTATTTATAATTAACATTTATAAAGAATCTCATATGCATTTTTGCAAAGTAAAAATCCACCGGCTAAACCGGTGGATCTTTACTATATTCTCAACATCTCTCACCCTCTCTATTCTACCGTCCTCATCAGTCATTCTTGTAACACGAAAAAACAAGTTTACAAGAATTTTAGGCATAAAAAAGAGCCCAATGGCTCAGATGTTAAAAATATTAAATAAGTAATTGTTATTGATTATTTCTAATTCTGCGATATTTCCTTACTTTTTAAGATTTACAAGAAGGTATCGTTTTATTCACTCCATGCTGCGGTGGAAAATCAATTACCTGCTCTTTTAATGATACTTTCTTTGAAATCTTGTCGATAAACGGAATTTTTACATGCAAGCCTGTTGACAATGTTACATGATATGTTCCGAGTCTTTCAAGTGCCTGCGGTACTACTTTTACGTTGCTTACGATTACTATAAGCAGGATTAAAAGGATAATTCCTAAAATAATAAGTCCTAACATTATTTACCTCTCATTCTGTTACGGGTTCTACTATGAGCTTGATGCCTTCTATTGCGAGAACCTTAACTTTTGTTTTTTTAAAAAGCGGTGCTTTGTAGGACTTTACCGTCCATGTTTCCGCACCAACCTTTGCCTGTGCTGTTTCGTCAATGTCGGTTAAATCTGTGAGCATAAACCCGACTTGACCGATGTGGCGGTCTGCGTTTGTTCCCGTTGTCTTGTTACGCTTTTTAAAGCGTTTTACAAGTGGTCGTGTCACAATCAGCGAAACAAGTGACACTGCAAGGAACACAACCGACTGGATTGTTATGTCGCTTGTAAATATAGTTGTTATGGCGGCACAAACCGAGCCGAGAACGAACCATATTGATACAAGCTGTGTTGTAAAGCCTTCGCAAAGCAACATGAATATTGCAAAGCCTATCCACACTATCGGCATATATTGCCCCATAGAGCTGTCACCCTCCTTTTCGCATAATTTTAACACAATGTTATATATTAGTCGAACTATTTTATTGCTATTTTATGCGTTTTCCGTTAGATAAATTCATTCGGCTAATCCCCCAAAAAAATCACCCTCTATGATAATAAAGAAACTATCATAGGAGGTTGTCATAGGTATATTTATTTATGAGTTTGCCGTTCTGTCTAATCTCGGTAATATTACCGTTTGCATCATAAGAATAATCGTATGACAAAACGCTGTCACTGCCGTATGACTGACTGTACTTGCTGACAAGGTTAGTTGTTAAATTTTCAGCCTTGCCTATGTTTTATATTTGTGTTATACTACTATTGCATAATAATTGCTTAAGAAGTACATCCCAAAACTACCACCTTATGCGACAACTTTTTTAGAGGGCGTGCTAACACCTTGCTAACAGGAATACACACAACTCGTTTGTGTTAGCACATTTTAGGTGGTAAAAGGCAACCACATTTCCTGCTGAAAACCGCATTAGGATGGGAAAAGTTGAGGTTTGTTTATCTTGGAAATAACGCTTCGGAATGAACTCCTAAGCGATAGGTCGGGTGTTCGAATCACCTCGGGAACGCCAAAGCCGAAATTCCTACGAAAGCAAAGGATTTCGGCTTTTATTTTTATTTTAAATTTATATAACTAAAGTAATAAGAAATTTTTTAAAAATAAAAGAGGAAATATTATGAGCAATACAAAAGATAATATAAAAAGAGGAAGCTGTCCTGTCTATAAAAAATGCGGTGGCTGTCAGCTTCAGAACCTTACATATCAGGAACAGCTTGCCTTTAAGCAAAAAAAAGTTTCAAAATTTCTTTCGCAATTTTGCAAGGTTCAGCCAATAATAGGAATGGAAAATCCTTTTCATTATCGCAACAAGGTTCAAGCCGCATTCAGAACCGACCGAAATGGCAGAATAATTTCGGGTGTTTATCAATCAGGAACTCACCGCATAGTTGGTATTGATGAATGTATGATTGAAGATGCTATAGCTGATAAAATAATTGTTACTGTTCGTAAAATGCTTAAATCCTTCAAGCTTACAACCTATGATGAAGATACTCAAAGAGGATTTTTAAGGCATATTCTTGTCAAACGAGGTTTTGCAACAAATGAAGTTATGCTTGTTCTTGTAACAGGTACACCAGTTTTCCCGTCTAAAAATAATTTTGTCAAAGCTATAACTAAGGAATTTCCCGAAATAAAAACTGTTATACAGAATATAAATCCATACAGAACAAATCTCGTGCTTGGTGATGTACAAAAAATTCTTTATGGCAAGGGATATATAGAGGATATTTTGTGTGGCTGTAAATTCCGAATCTCACCAAAAAGCTTCTATCAGATAAACCCTATACAAACTGAGGTGCTTTATGGCAAGGCAATAGAATTTGCTAAGTTAAAGGGCAACGAAACTGTACTCGATACCTATTGTGGCATTGGTACAATAGGTATTATTGCCGCAAAGAATGGTGCAGGTTCAGTAATCGGAGTAGAGCTTAATAAAGATGCCGTCAAAGATGCTGTACAAAACGCGAGAGCAAATGACCTCAAGAATATCAGATTTTATCAAGGTGATGCAGGCGAATTTATGGAAGTCGCCTCGGAAGAAGATGAAAAGCCTGATGTAGTTTTTATGGACCCTCCGAGAGCGGGTAGTGATAAAAAATTTCTTTCTTCCCTTATTAAAATGTCACCAAAAACGGTAGTATATATTTCTTGCAACCCTGAAACTATGGCAAGAGATTTATATTACCTCACTCAGAATAGCACCTATAAGGTTAAAAAAATTCAGCCAGTCGATATGTTTCCACACACAAGCCATATAGAAACTGTCGCATTATTAACTAAATCATAAAAGTAAAACCGAGAGTTCAAATAACTCTCGGTTTTATAATATCTAAAAATATAATTTACTTTACAATATCTGAAGGATTTTTTGACTCTGTTTTATCAATAGAGTCACTTGTGGCATTTTCGCCAAAAATTGCCTCTTCCGAATACTTATCATCGTATTCAACAGTAGCCTTGCCACTGTCATCAACAGAAATCATAAATCTCTTATTATTAGCTTCCTCGTCACTTACACTATATTCATAATACTCATCGCCTGTTTCAGAATCTTCTTTTAGTGTAAGTTTATTGCCATTTTCGAGTGTTGCAGTAGTTGTCTTATTACCATTCTCATCATAACTTACATCACCCTCAATAGCTGTCTGCTTGCCATTATCATTGATAAACCAACCCATAACAGTCTTTCCGAGCTCACCATCTGTTGCAGCATTTGCAACGATACCTGCTGATGCAACACAAGCCACACAAGCAGCTATTGCTATAAGTTTCTTTGATACTAATTTTCTTTTCTTCTTTGTTTCACTCATTTTAATTACCTCCGTTACTTTCTCGTTTGAAGCATGAATTTGGGAAAATGTGCTCTTATAAAGTTCTTTGTTATTCATCAGTCCATACCCCCTGAAGTTTAGACCTTAACTTTTCTCTTGCTCTCATAAGTTGTGTTCGTATTGTCGATGGATTCACCTTGAGAATATCCGCAATTTCATCTACCGAATAATCTTCGTAATAATACATATATACGCTTATTCTGTATTTTGAAGGAAGCTCCATAACCGCATAATATAAATCGCTCTCCTCCTTATGCTCGAATATCAGTTCCTCTCCAACCTCGTCAAGTGGAATAACTTTTTTCTTAAAAGGTGAAATCAATAATTTCTTACTTTCATTGACAGCTACTCTTAGAAGCCAATTACGAATATGCTCCTCATTTTCAAATTCCTTATTGCATTTATAGTATTTCAGCAATACATTTTGCACTATATCATCTGAATCAGACCTGTTGCGACTATAATTAAATGCTATTCTAAAAATGCTATCTGAATATTTCAGAGCTATTCTTGTAAATTCTTCATCGTTCAATACATTCACTTCCTTAGCAAGTCTTTGAAAGCCGCTTTCATAAGTTATATCTTTTTAAAGTCTAAAATGTCCCAAAATTTTCTAAAATTTTTTAAAAAAATTAACC
>ENA-OZEP01000486-OZEP01000486.1-human-gut-metagenome-genome-assembly--contig:-NODE-486-length-16755-cov-5.018623_pt1 | contig 16755 bp, 18 predicted proteins | sample MGYA00245074_ERZ653621 | MGnify/ENA primary metagenome ERZ653621 (study PRJEB26926, sample SAMN06165020) | human gut metagenome | biome: ENVO:00009003; feature: ENVO:2100002; material: ENVO:00002003...
GGCTCCGGTCTCGTGGGCTCGGAGATGTGTATAAGAGACAGTATCAAGAGTGGTTGAGGGACGGGCCCTGTGAAACCCGGCAACCTGCGTGCGCGCAAGGTGCCAATTCCCGCGGCATTAGCCGAAAGATGAGCGATGGAATCTTCGTCTCGTTTTTCGCGGGGCGTTTTATTTTGCCATGAAAAGCAAAACGGGCGCATCCCGCGAACAGCCATGCTTGATGGTGAATATGAAACGGAGGTTCATTTTTTATGAAAAAGCTTTTTACGTCTGAATCGGTGACCGAGGGACATCCCGATAAGGTTTGCGATATTATAAGCGACAGCGTGCTCGATGCGCATCTTGCCGTTGACCCGTATTCCCGCGTGGCGTGCGAATGCGCGGCAACGACCGGCCTGGTGCTGGTGATGGGCGAAATAACGTCCAAGGCGCAGGTGGACATAGCGTCCCTTGTGCGCTCCACCGTGAACGAAATAGGCTATACGGATAATTCCACCGGCTTTTCGGGCGACAGCTGCGCGGTGCTGGTATCGCTGGATAAGCAGTCGGGTGATATTGCCATGGGCGTGGATAAATCGCTTGAGGCGAAGGAAAGCGGCGTGGAGGATATGGCCACCGGCGCGGGGGATCAGGGCATGATGTTCGGCTATGCCACCGATGAAACGGAAGAGTATATGCCCCTGCCCATATATCTGGCCCATGCGCTTACCCGCAGGCTGGCGGCGTACCGCAAGGGCGGCGCGGACTTCATAAAGCCGGACGGCAAGGCGCAGGTGAGCGTTGTTTACGAAAACGGCACGCCAGTGAGCGTGGACACCGTGCTCGTTTCCACGCAGCACAGCGCGGATGCAACGCAGGCCATGCTGAAGGACGCCATTTATAGCGAGGTTATAAAGCCCGTTATCCCCAAGGCTCTGCTTGCGAGCGACGCACGCATTCTGGTCAACCCCACGGGGCGCTTCGTAATAGGCGGCCCGCACGGGGACAGCGGCCTGACAGGGCGCAAGATAATAGTTGATACCTACGGCGGCTTTGCGCGCCACGGCGGCGGAGCCTTCAGCGGCAAGGACCCCACAAAGGTTGACCGCAGCGCAGCCTATGCCGCGCGCTACATTGCAAAGAACATAGTTGCCGCGGGGCTTGCCAAGCGCTGCGAATTGCAGCTGGCTTACGCGATAGGCGTGGCGGAGCCCGTATCCGTATTTATAGACACGTTCGGCACCGGTACGGTGGACGAGGATAAGCTGCTTGCCGCCGTGCGCCGCAGCTTTGACCTTAGGCCGGAGGCCATAATCCGCGCGCTCGATCTCCGCCGGCCCATATACCGCCGCACCGCGTCCTACGGTCACTTTGGCGATCCTGCCATGCCGTGGGAGCAGCTTGACCTTGCCGAAAAGCTGAAGGCCGCGCTTTAAGCCGCCCATTGCCGGACATACATGAATATTTTTGCATGTTCGGCAAAAAACTGTTGACACAAATATGTACCATTGTGTATAATAACCCTTGCCGTGAGATTTATGTGCTCGGTTCGTCTAGTGGCCTAGGACACCGCCCTCTCACGGCGGGAACAGGGGTTCGACTCCCCTACCGGGTACCATAAAAGCTCCCAATTCGGGAGCTTTTTTCTTATGCTGTTAATAGTGGGGACGGAAGGTGCGATTGGAAGGAAGACTGCCTTCTTTATAGCGAATACAAAAAAGATACAGCCCGGTTTTGCTGCCCCCTGACAGGGGTAACAATGGCGGCGGGGATTACCCGGCTGGTGTTTCGGGCACCAGCCGGGTTTCCTATCGGTGTATAGCCGGGAATGGTTCAGGATACCATTGGGATATCTTTGTGCTGTTCCGGTTCTGCTGTTTGCCTGTTTTCCATGCAGCCAATGTCGGCATAGTGGATCTCCACAGTCTGTGGTGCGTGCTTGGACCACTTTACTTCCTTTTCATGCACCACGATCTTCTGGATGAAGAGCCGCAGCAGCTCCGGCGTTAGTTCTTGAATGTCCGTGTACCGCTTCGCTTTGTCGAGGAACACTGCCGTATTGCTTACCGTTTCTTTCAGCCGCTGGATCTCTGCTTCTTGCTGTGGGAGCGATTCTGTCAGCTTTGCCTGTTCATCGGTGTAACTGGCAGAGAGCAGCTGGAACTGTTCTGCTGTGATGCGTCCCAGCACGCTGTCCTCATAGAGCTTCTTGAAAATTGCATCCAGCTCAGCTTTGCGCTTCTGCATGGCGGCTTTCTCCTTTTCCAGTCTGCGGATCTCCTTTTGGAGTTCCGCGGATTGCTTACTGTTTAGGTATTCAGCAAATTCCTGTGGATGTTCTCTGGCTTCCGCCGTTACCCGGCGCAGATCCTCCAGTACGATCTCATCGAGAATGCACTCTCGAATGTAGTGCGCGGTGCATGCTTCGCCATCCTTTTTGTAGGTACGGCAGGTGAAGTGGTTGTAGTCGGCGGACATCGTATGCGCCCGGTGGAGCACCATTGCTTTGCCACAATCGGCACAAACTACCAGTCCGGAATACTTGTTTTGCTCATCCATCTTCGTTCTGCGGCGCTTGTTTTTCCGCACCCGCTGCACAATATCCCAGACCTCTTTGGGAATGATGGCCGGATGCGTATTTTCAAACACGAGGCATTCTTCCCTTGGGTGTTCAATTTTGCGCTTGTCCTTGTAGGATTTGGTGCTGAACCGGTAGTTCACAGTGTTGCTAAGATAGAACTCATTTTCCAACAGGTTTGCAACCGCGCTGTCTGACCAGTGATACGGTTTCGTGATGTCCAGTGCAGAATGTGTCAGGCCATATTTCTGGTAGGTGTAATAGCTGGGACAAAGCACCTTTTCTTTCTTCAGGATCGTTGCAATCCGGCTGGGGCCATTGCCCGCGGCACAAAGGGCGAAGATTCGTTTCACAACGGCAGCGGCTTCCTCGTCTATGAGCAGCTTCTTGGTCTCCAGGTCTTTGACATATCCATAGGGAGCGCGCGTCCCAAGCCGTTCTCCGCGTTCCGCTTTGGCTTTTTGAACTGCACGGATTTTCCGGCTGGTGTCCCGAATAAACCACTCGTTGAACAAATTTTTGAACGGCATGAGATCATTGCTCTCTGCGTTTTCCGTGTCCACATTGTCGTTGATCGCAATGTACCGGACGCCGAACATGGGGAAGCGCTCCTCAATATAGAGACCGGTATGAAGCTGATTTCTGCCAAGGCGGCTGAGGTCTTTGGTCACGATAATCCCAATCCCCCCGTTTTCCATATCTGCGATCATCTGCTGAAATGCAGGTCTTTGGAAGTTACCGCCTGAAAAACCGTCATCCACATAGAAGCAAGGGTTTGGGAAATGATGGTCTTCTGCGAACCTTTGCAGGATACTTTTTTGAGACAAGATTTGTCAAGGGTAGTTTCTGCTAAAATGATTTTTTTCCAAAAACAGTAAATGTGATTTTATCACGGAGAGTACCACCGAAACAGGTTATACTACGAGTACAAAAACACAAGGAGGCATTCTTATGAGACTGAAAGATAAAGTTGCAATCATCACCGGAGGGAGCCGCGGCATTGGCTACGCTACTGCAGATAAATTTTTGAAGGAAGGCGCTACTGTAATCCTGACCGCAAGTTCGCAAGGTTCTGCTGATAAAGCGGTTGCGCAGCTGAAAGAAAAATACCCTGATGCAACAGTTGCGGGAATCAGCCCCAACCTGTCCAATTTGGAATCTGTCCGCAATGCGTTCCGAGAAGCTGCCTCAAAATACGGTTGCATTGATATTCTGGTGAACAATGCCGGTGTATCCGAAAGCACTCCCTTTACCGAGTATACGGAGGAAACCTTTGATAAGGTGATGGATCTGAATGTAAAAGGCGTGTTCAATGCTACAAGAGCCGCCAGTGAGTGCATGATTGCAAAAGGGAACGGTGTTATTCTCTCCACATCCTCAATGGTGAGCATTTACGGCCAACCCAGCGGCTTTGCATATCCCGCGTCCAAGTTCGCAGTGAATGGCCTGACGGTATCCCTAGCCCGTGAGTTGGGTCCCAAGGGTATCCGAGTCAACGCGGTGGCTCCCGGCATCACGGAGACCGACATGATGAAGGCCGTACCCAAGGAAGTTATCGAGCCGATGATCAAGCAGATCCCCCTGCGCCGTCTGGGCCAGCCGGAGGACATCGCCAATGCGTTTGTGTTCCTGGCCTCTGATGAAGCGTCCTATATCACAGGCGTGGTACTGAGTGTGGATGGTATGGCAAGAACCTAAAAAACGAACAAGGCGGCTGACACAGCCGCCTTGTTTTCAAAATACGGAGGAATGACCATGAAGAAAATCATACCCTTTTTGATGGCCCTGCTGCTTTTGGCCGGGTGCGGAGCGCAGTCGGAGGAAAGCACCTACCGTCAGGTCAACGCAGAAGAAGCCGACTCCATGATGGAGGAGGAAACCGGATACATCATCCTCGATGTTCGTACTGCTCAGGAATACAGCGAGAAGCATATCCCCGGCGCCATCAATATCCCTAACGAAACCATCGGCACCGAAGACATCCCGGAGCTGCCAGACAAGGAGCAGCTGATCCTGGTATACTGCCGCAGCGGCAACCGCAGCAAGCAGGCATCCGAAAAGCTAGTAAAGCTGGGTTACACCAATATCGTTGAGATCGGCGGAATTAATAGTTGGCCCGGTGAAACAGTCACCGGCGATAAGTGACAAAATCACGGAAAAAGCAACGACTACTGGATATACTAAAGCCACAAAAAAGAAAACAGGAGGACTTAAATATGTCTGCTATCAATGTAAATAAAAACAATTTCAATCAAGAGGTTTTGAACTCGGACAAGCCCGTCCTGATGGATTTTTGGGCTCCCTGGTGTGGTCCTTGCCGCATGGTAGTTCCTCTGGTAGAGGAAATTGCCGAGGAGCGCTCCGATATCAAGGTTGTTAAAATTAATGTGGATGAGGAACAGGAACTGGCTATGCAGTTTGGTGTGATGAGCATTCCCACTCTGGTGGTTATGAAGAACGGCAAAGTCGTAAATCAGGCCACCGGTGCCAGACCGAAAGCTCAGATTCTCGCCATGCTGTAAGGAGGTGCAAAGATGGGATTCTTCGATTTTCTGAAAGGCCCTGACATCAATCAGGGTGTTAAAGAATATAACGCTACGGATGGTGCCGTCCTGCTGGATGTTCGCACCCCTGACGAATACCGGCAGGGGCATATCCCCGGAAGTAAGAATGTTCCTTTGCAGTCCATTGACAAAGTAACCGTCATGATTAACAATAAAGCTACCCCCATCTTTGTACACTGTCTCAGTGGCGCAAGAAGCCGTCAGGCAGCTGCTATTTTGCAGCAGATGGGTTATACCAATGTGAAAAACATAGGCGGAATTTCCGCTTATGCAGTAAAGGTGGAACGATAATATGAAAGTTGTCATTGTAGGCGGTGTGGCAGGCGGTGCTACCGCTGCCGCCCGTATTCGCAGACTGAATGAGCAGGCAGAAATCGTAGTTTTTGAGCGCTCGGGGTATATCTCCTATGCCAACTGTGGTCTGCCATACTATATCGGTGATGTGATTACCGATCGGTCGGATCTGACCCTCCAGACCCCGGAAAGCTTCTTCTCCCGGTTCCATGTAAACATGAAGGTGCGTCATGAGGTCACGGCTATCCATCCCGAAAAAAAAGAAGTTACCGTGAAAAATCTGGAAACCGGTGAGGAGTTCGAGGAGAGCTATGACAAGCTGATTCTCTCTCCCGGAGCCAAGCCTACCCAGCCCCGGCTTCCCGGTGTAGGTCTTGATAAGCTGTTTACCCTGCGCACTGTTGAAGATACCTTCTGCATCAAGGATTACATCAATGCAAACCATCCCAAATCCGCTGTACTGGCAGGTGGTGGCTTCATTGGATTGGAGCTGGCAGAAAACCTGCGAGAGCTGGGGATGGATGTCACCATTGTCCAGCGCCCAAAACAGCTTATGAATCCCTTTGATGCCGATATGGCTTCTTTCATCCATAATGAAATGCGCAAGCACGGTGTAAAGCTGGCACTTGGTCATACCGTAGAAGGGTTTGAGGAAAAGGACGGCGGCGTGGATGTGCTGCTGAAAGACGAACAGCCTCTCCATGCGGATATGGTAATCCTGGCCATTGGTGTTTCTCCCGAAACCACCCTTGCAAAGGATGCCGGGTTGGAACTGGGCATTAAAGGAAGTATTGTGGTCAATGACCGAATGGAAACCTCCATTTCCGACATCTATGCCGTGGGCGATGCGGTGCAGGTGAAGCACTTCGTCACCGGGCAGGATGCTCTGATCTCTTTGGCTGGCCCTGCCAATAAACAGGGACGAATCGCTGCGGACAACATCTGTGGCGAAGACAGCCATTATACCGGCTCCCAAGGCAGCAGTGTCATCAAGATCTTTGGCATGACTGCCGCTACTACCGGCGTAAATGAGACCAACGCCAGAAAAACAGGGCTGGATGTTGATACGGTTATCCTGTCGCCCATGAGCCATGCAGGTTACTACCCCGGCGGGAAAGTCATGACAATGAAGGTGGTCTTTGAAAAGGCGACTTATCGCCTGCTGGGTGCGCAGATCGTAGGCTATGAAGGTGTGGATAAGCGCATTGATGTGCTGGCCACCGCTATCCGGGCAGGAATGAAAGCCACGGCACTGAAGGATCTGGATCTGGCCTACGCACCGCCTTATTCCTCTGCGAAAGACCCGGTAAATATGGCTGGCTTTATGGTTGAGAATATCGCAAACGGTGTTCTGAAACAATGGCATCTGGAAGATGCAGATCGTCTTCCTCGTGACGGAAGCGTAACTCTGTTGGACACCCGCACTGTGGAAGAATTCGCACACGGACACATTGACGGCTTCTTTAACATCCCGGTGGACGAGCTGCGGGAGCGGCTGGGTAAGCTGGACAAGTCCAAGCCGGTGTACGTCATCTGCCAGAGCGGCCTACGCAGCTACATCGCCTGCCGTATTCTGGCCGGGAACGGCTTCGAGTGTTACAACTTCTCCGGCGGCTTCCGGTTCTACGACGCGGTGATGCATGACCGCTGCCTCATTGAATCGGCCACCGCCTGCGGCATGGACAAATAAACAACCGCCGCATCTCTCCAACAATTTTGCTAGAGATGCGGCGGATTTTCATCCTCTGACTGCAGCAAACATTTCAAACATCTGAATCACACTTTACCCCAAAAAGAAATCACTGACCAGCATCACACAGAATCCGGCCAGGAGCGCATAGGTTGCTCCGGTCTCGCTGCCGTGGGCATGGGTTTCGGGAATCATTTCATCGCTGATGACATAGAGCATGGTTCCTCCCGCAAAGGCCAGAGCAAAGTGGAGAATGGCCGAAGCAATGCTTACGGCCCAATATCCCAGAAGCGTACCGACGACTTCGATCAGCCCGGTCACCATGGCGCAGACAAAGGTTTTTACCGGGGATACGCCTGCTGCCAGCATGGGCGCAATGATCACCATGCCTTCGGGGATGTTCTGCAGGGCGATACCGAAGGCGATCATCATCGCCTGCGCCGTGTCTTCACTTCCAAAGCTGACACCGGCGGCAATCCCCTCCGGCAGGTTATGGATCGCGATGGCTGTGACAAACAGCAATACCTTGTCAAGGTTGGTGCTGCGGTGTGTTTCCGTATCGGTTCCCACCAGCTTATGCAGGTGGGGAACCAGCTTATCAATGAGATTCAGGCACACCGCCCCAGTAAAGATCCCGATGATGGAAACGAGGATCCCATGGGTTCCGCCATAATTGAGAGATGGCAGAATCAGTCCCAGTACAGCCGCAGACAGCATAACACCTGCCGCAAAGGACAGCACTATGTCGGAGAATTTGTGGGAGATATTCCGAAAGACAAAGCCAATGAGACTTCCAAAAATGGTCGCGCCCCCCACGCCGAGGGCGGTGAGCAATACGATTTTCATCATCAACGATACAGGTCTTCTATGTATCAGAAAGTTCCTGCAATCTCCTTTCTTCACAAATCTCCACGGTGCCCCGCGCCAGCTTCACCATGCCCTCGCTCTGGAAATACCGGAGCATCCTGGTGACCACCTCCCGGGCAGTGCCCAGATGGTTGGCAATGGTCTCATGGGTGATTTTGAGGGTGTTTGTTTCCTCTAAGCTGCATTCCTCCAGCAGAAATTCTGCCAGCCTTTTATCAAAGCTTTTCCACATGATCTGCTCCATGAGCCACATGACCTCGGAGAACCGGGAGGCCATGATCTCATTGGTGAAATTGGATACCGGGGCGGATTCCTGCATGATGCTTTGATATATTTCTGCAGGGACGATCCATAGCTCCGTGTCCTTTTCTGCCTCGATCATCATTTCAAATTGAATGGACCGCATCATGCAGGATGCGGAGAACAGGCAGATATCCCGGTCAAACAGGCGGTAGAGGGTAATCTCCCGTCCCTCGTCGGAGAGGATGTAGGCGCGAAGCTGACCATGCCGAATCAGAAGCAGACCCGTACAATCCAGGTTTCCGTTATGAAGAACGGTCCCCTTCTTTACAGTGCGGCTGATCGCGCTGCTTTTGAGCTGCTGCTGTTGTGCGGAAGTCAATTTCTCCCAAACAGGAAAATAATCTTGAAACTCCATTGTGCGCCCCCTCTGCGTCAGTCATACTCAGTATAAAACTGTTTACGGCGTATGTCAATTATTATAATTGACATACGCCGTAAATCGCCCTATACTGCCTTTATAAAGCCATGTGCAGAAAGGAGGCGTCCCCTGTGCCACGGCCAAAGAAATGCAGGCGCGTGTGTGATTACCCCCAGACACTGACATTTTTGCCGGAAGACCATAAAAACAGAGAACAGGCAGTTATCCTGACGGTGGATGAGTACGAGACCATCCGCCTCATCGACAAAGAGGGACTCTCCCAGGAACAGTGCGGCGATTTCATGCAGGTGGCCCGCACCACGGTCCAGCAGATCTACGCCGGCGCCAGAAAAAAGCTGGCGGATGTGCTGGTGGACGGCCTTCCTCTGCGGATCGAAGGCGGAGACTATCAGCTCTGCAGCGGAGACAGCCAGGGCTGCGGATGCACCAACTGCTATAAACAAAAATTCAATCAACAGCACGCAAAGCCAAAAGGAGAACACATCATGAGAATTGCAGTTACTTACGAAAACGGAGAAATCTTTCAGCACTTCGGTCACACCGAACAGTTTAAAATCTACGATGTGGAAGATGGAAAAATCATTTCGTCTGAGGTTGTGGATGCTGGCGGCAGCGGACATGGTGCACTGGCAGGCGTCCTGAGTGCACTGAAGGTGGATGCCCTGATCTGCGGCGGTATTGGCGGCGGTGCCCAGATGGCACTGAGCGATGTGGGTATCCGGCTTTATGGTGGTGTTTCCGGCAACGCTGATGCAGCAGCAGAAGCACTGGCAGCAGGCGAGCTGGACTTCAACCCCAATGTCCGGTGTGATCATCACGACCACCATGGGGAAGGTCAGTCTTGCGGTTCCCACGGCTGCGGCCATCACTCCTGCGACTGAAATAGGTGATTAAGTCACGGAATATGTGTCGTGATTTGATAAAATATAAATAAAGGAGGCGGTAAAACCTATGAAACAATATGTTTGCGGCATTTGTGGATATATTCACGATGAAGCTGCTGCTGGCAAGTGGGAAGACCTACCTGCCGATTGGAAGTGTCCTGTCTGTAAAGCAGGCAAAGACGCTTTCAAACCCAAAGAAGAAAAAACAGCGTCCCGGGAGGCCCTTGAAAAGCCCCATGTGGACAAGGAACTCTCTCCCATGGAAATGAGCATCATCTGCTCCAATCTGGCCCGTGGCTGCGAAAAGCAGTATCTGCCCCAGCAGGCAGATGATTTCAGAAAACTGGCAGAGTTCTTCAGAAGCAAGGCTGCGCCCGTCGAGGAGGCCAGCACGGCCAAGCTGCTGGAACTCATTGACAAGGATTTGTCTGTAGGGTATCCCTATGGCAATGCTATAGCCGGTGAAAAGCCTGATCGGGGTGGTCTGCGCTGTCAGGTGTGGAGTGAAAAGGTTACCCGAATGCTCCAATCTCTGCTGACTCGATATGAATCTGAGGGAGACAAGATGTTGGAAAACACCGGTGTCTGGGTTTGCACGGTCTGTGGTTTTGTCTATGTTGGTGACATAGCTCCGGAGCTATGTCCGGTGTGTAAGGTTCCCAGTTGGAAATTTGAAAAAATGGAAGGGAGGGCATAACTATGGCTGAAAAATATGCAGTAAGAAATCTTCGCTTATGTACCAAGGATTGCCTTTGCCTCTATGTCTGCCCAACCGGAGCGACTGATACAGAGAACAGCATCATTGATCCTGAAAAGTGTATCGGCTGCGGTGCCTGTGCCGAAGCCTGTCCATCCTCTGCAATCTCTATGGTTCCAAAAGAACTGCCGCCGCAGCAGCCGAAAGAAGAAAAAGTTGTCGAAGCACTTCGTGGCTTAGTTCAAAGCAAAGCCAATGCAGAGAACATTGCTTCGCAGCTTCCTGATGTCTTGAGCGTCGCTGTGGAAAAATCCTCTCGCCTGATGGCTGAGGATCTGTGCAGAGAAGCCGGCTTTATGCTGCCTCAGAGCAGCAACACCAGATCGTTTCTGGAAAGTATTAAAACGTATCCCGGCATTCCTGTGGATGCTGTGGAATCCCTGTTAAAAAACATTCAATTCAATGAAAAAATGGAGGAAAAGAAAATGGAAAAATGGAAATGCACAGTCTGCGGTTACATTCACGAAGGCCCTATGACCCCTGATTTCAAGTGCCCTGTCTGCAAGCAGCCCGCCGACAAGTTTGTGAAGATCGAAGAGGCCGCCCCTGCGAAGAACCCCTATGCCGGTACCAAGACGGAGAAGAACCTGTGGGAAGCCTTTGCCGGTGAGAGTCAGGCCCGGAACAAGTACACCTACTTCGCCTCCGTCGCCAAGAAGGCCGGCTACGAGCAGATTGCTGCTCTGTTCCTGCATACTGCAGAGAACGAGAAGGAGCACGCTAAACTGTGGTTCAAAGCTCTGGGCGAGCTGGGCGATACTGCCGAGAACCTTCTCCATGCTGCCGAAGGCGAGAACGCCGAGTGGACGGATATGTATGACCGCATGGCTCGTGAAGCTGATGAGGAGGGATTCCATGATCTGGCTGAACAGTTCCGTGGCGTAGCTGCCATTGAGAAGATGCACGAGGAGCGCTACCGCAAGCTTTTGAGCAACGTGGAGGCCATGCAGGTGTTTGAGAAGAGCGGCGTTACCATCTGGGAGTGCCGTAACTGCGGACATATCGTAGTAGGAACCAAGGCTCCTGAGATCTGCCCTGTCTGCAAGCATCCTCAGGCATTCTTCGAAGTGCGTGCGGAAAACTATTGATAAAACGGAGGAAATGAAAATGGGGGCAAAGTTTTTTGTCTGTGAACACTGCGGCAATCTGGTGGGTATGATCCATGATGCAGGTGTTCCTATGATGTGCTGCGGTCAGAAAATGACTGCTCTGGTACCCAACACCGTAGAAGCCAGCGGCGAGAAGCACAAGCCTGTGGTTAAGGTAGAGGGCAATACCGTCACCGTCAATGTGGGCAGCGTGGATCATCCGATGCTTTCGGAACACTTCATCGAGTGGGTCTATGTCCAGACCGAAAACGGTGGGCAGCGCAAGGCTCTGAAACCCGATGACAAACCCAATGTCACCTTCTGCTTGGGAGATGATAAAGCGGTTGCGGTTTACGCCTATTGCAATCTCCACGGCCTGTGGAAAACTGAAATTTAACATGGAGGTTCTTGCAAATGAACGACAAAGTACATGCGCTTATCAATCAACAGATTAATAAGGAATTCTATTCCGCATACCTTTATCTCAATTTTTCAAACTATTTCGAGGAAGTCGGGCTTGACGGCTTTGCCAACTGGTATAAAATTCAGGCTCAGGAAGAGCGTGACCACGCCATGCTTTTCTATCAGTACCTGCAAAACGAAAACCAGAAGGTAACGCTTGAAGCCATTGACAAGCCTGATCTGAATGCTGTTTGCCATATGGATGTTTTGAAGGCAGGTCTTGAGCACGAAAAATATGTAACCTCGCTGATTAATGATATCTATGGTGAGGCTTACGAAGCAAGGGATTTCCGTACCATGCAGTTTCTCGATTGGTTTGTGAAAGAGCAAGGTGAAGAAGAAACCAATGCAAATGATTTGATTTCCAAAATGGAACTCTTCGGTTCTGATTCCAAGAGTTTGTATATGCTCAATCAGGAATTGGCAACACGAGTTTACTCTGCTCCTTCTTTCGTTCTTTAATCGCTATAGGCGGGAAGCAAACACGGTTCATTTATATGCTTCTCTCTCGCTGGCGGAGGCAAGAAAAAACATCCGTAAAAGATAAGCAGTTTCAAATCATCCGTTCCAGTGAACATATCCTTGAATTACTTCATAGCAAAAAAGTTTAGAGCGGCAGCAATGCCGCTCTTTTTATGTGATATCATCACCGAAATGTTATTTTAGATTGGCTATACTATGATCAAACAAAGGAAAGGAGCTGGCAATATGGCAGTTGTCAATATCAATAGGAATCAATTTGAAGAAATGGTGCACAGTGGAAATGCTGTTCTGGTTGAGTTTTCAGCCCCCTGGTGCGTATATTGCCGCCGTCTGGCTCCGGCATTGGAAAGCGTTGCTGAGGAATATAAGGATACGCTGGTATTCACTGCTATCAACATTGACGATGAGCCGGAATTGGCTGAGGCCGAGGCTATAGAAGTTGTCCCTACTCTGCTGATTTATCACAGCGGACAGGTTCTTGGCTCTATCGTCGCTCCGGAATCCAGGGCGCAGTTGGTGGCGTTCATTGAAGAAACTTTGCAGCACCAGACGAAGGAAGCAAATACTGTGCAGCATATTCACGACATGATCGTGGTAGGAGGCGGTCCCGGCGGCTATACCGCAGCCCTTTATGCTGCAAGAGCCGGTATGGACACTGTAGTTTTAGAGAAGCTGTCTGCCGGTGGGCAGATGGCTTTGACTGAGCAAATCGACAACTATCCCGGATTCGAAGATGGGATCGACGGTTTCTCTCTGGGAGAAAAGATGAAGCGGGGAACGGAGCGGTTTGGTGTGGAAACCAAGCTGACGGAGGTGCTGTCTTTGGAACTGACCGGCTCTGTGAAAAAAGCTGCGACCAGTGAAGGCCCCTTGTACGCAAAGACCATTGTGATCGCTACCGGAGCAGGCCCCAGAGAGCTGGGGGCTGAGGGTGAACAAGAGTTAATCGGTAAAGGTATCCACTACTGCGCAGCCTGTGACGGAATGTTCTATCGGAATAAAACGGTTGTCATCGCAGGAGGTGGCAATACCGCTGCGGCGGATGCCCTTATCCTCTCCCGTATCTGCAAAAAAGTCATCGTCGTTCACCGAAGAGGCACCTTAAAAGCAACAAAGATTTACCATGAGCCTTTGATGAAAACGGAAAATGTGGAATTCCTCTGGGACAGTGAGATCGTTGCTCTGCTCCATAACGAAAAGCTGACCGGTATCCAGATTCGGAACGTGAAAACCGGAGAAGAAAGTACCATTGCTTGCGACGGAGTATTTGTCAGCGTCGGAAGAAAGCCTTCCACCGAATTGGTGAAAGAGCAGGTTGAGGTTGATCCGGCAGGCTATATTCTTGCAGACGAGAGTACCCGCACCAATATCCCCGGTGTATTTGCCGTGGGGGATGTCCGCACAAAGGCATTACGGCAGGTCGTGACTGCTGTAGCCGATGGGGCAACTGCTGTTCACTATGCAGAGGAATATTTAGCAGGAGGAATGTGAGATGAAAGAAAAAATCAAAAAATGGCTTAAGCCGGTTCTTTTTACCGCAGGCGGCGCTCTGGTCGGCCTTGCATATTACTACTTTGTGGGATGCTCCACAGGAGCTTGTCCGCTGACTTCTAACCCGTTCATCACGGCTGGCTATATGGGCTTTATCGGTTGGCTGTTGTCTGGTGTTTTCGGAAGGGGCTGTGAGGGCGGATGCAATATGTAATATCGTTTTTGGAGGGCATTATCACCTTCATTTCACCGTGCCTGCTCCCTATGCTTCCCATCTATATCTCCTATTTTGCGGGCGGTGGAGAACGCACTACAAGAAAGACCCTGTTGGGGGCGTTGGGATTTGTTAGTGGGTTTTCCGTAATCTTTGTAGCAATGGGCGCACTGGCAGGCACCATCGGCAGCTTCCTGCGGGAATATCAAACCATGGTGAATGTAATTTCCGGACTGGTGGTAATCCTCTTTGGGCTGAATTTTCTGGGTATTTTCAAATGGAATTTGTTCAGAGGCGGCGGCAAGACCGTAAACAGCCATGAGATGGGTTTCTTCTCTGCCATGCTCTTTGGCATGGTATTTTCCTTGGGTTGGACGCCCTGTGTGGGCGCATTCCTCGGTTCTGCTCTGATGCTGGCCTCTCAGCAGGGTCATGTAATCGAAGGTATGCTGATGCTGCTTTGCTATTCGCTGGGACTTGGTATTCCTTTTCTTCTCAGTGCTGTTTTGATCGACTATCTGAAGTCAGCCTTCAACTGGATCAAAAAACACTACCGGATCATCAATACTGTCAGCGGCTGTTTCCTGATATTGGTTGGTATTCTGATGGCGACAGGAACACTGGGACAGCTACTCAGCCTGCTTAATTAAGGAGGGTTTATGAATAAAAAGAAATTAATAATGATTTTTGTTCTTGTATTTATTCTTATTTTAGGCGGCGCAGGAATCCTATATAAGCAGCTTGGACAGAAACTGGCTCCCGATCTACTTGCTACACAAACACCGCAGGAAACCAAATCCACAGAAACCTCCACCCCAACAACGCAAGAGGATGAATCGGAAAAGATATTGGCACCGGATTTTACAGTTTACGATCTGGATGGAAATGAGGTACATCTTTCAGACTTCATCGGGAAACCTGTTGTCCTAAATTTCTGGGCAAGCTGGTGCGGCCCCTGTAAAATGGAAATGCCTGATTTTAACGAAAAGTATCTGGAAATTGGTGAAGAAGTCCAGTTTCTCATCATCAATATGACCGATGACTCCAGGGAGACTGTAGAAACCGCATCCGCTTTCATCGCAGAACAGAGCTATTCTTTCCCGGTATTTTACGATACAGATCAGGATGCCGCTTCAACCTACGGTGTTTATTCAATTCCTACCACATATTTTATCGACGCTGATGGAAACGTAATAGCCCAGGCAACGGGTGTAATCGGTGCAGAAACCTTGCAGCAAGGAATTGACATGATTTTTGAAGATGATTAATAGAGTGAGTTTTTGCATCCTAAACCTACAAGACGCTTTAAAGAATGCGAAAATAGATGTAAAAAGCGGGAGTACATTTTGAACGATGCACTCCCGCTGAAATTTTACCGCTCCCACCTGTCTCGGCTTTTCTTCTTGTTCTGCTTCTGCTGTGCCTGTTGCTTCTGACGCAGACGTTCACGGATGGAGCGTGCCTCTGTTTCCTCATTGAGCAGATTTGCCACATCGCGCTTGCTGTCTTGCATCATCATCGGATCGTATTTCTCACCGTAGGCAGACTTCACACGACTGGCGACAGAGCGTTCCTGTTCCTCACGGACGGCAAGCCTTGCGTCCATCAGCTCGACAGCGTCCATACCGGCGGCTTGTTCTTTCAGTTCGGCGTACTGCTTCAAGGCTTCATCAAGCTCGGCAGAATATTTCTCCTCCTGCTCGGACAACTTCTGCAACGCACTCTCTAATGCGGCAATTTCTTTCTTCACGGCAGAAATGCCCACATCATCGGCGCAGTCCAAAGAACGAAGCAACATTGCCTTTTCGGTTTTCAGTTCCTCCAACTCCTCGGTCAGCTCGGTAATGCAGCGGGTGAGGTCATGCAGCTTGGGTATCTGATAGAAGGGCCTTTCCTTTTTCTCTGCAAGCAGAGCTTTCCGTTCCTTGGATTTGTCCTTAATCTGCTGCACCAATCCCACATAGCGTTCAAGCTCCGGCTTGACTGCTTTGACACGTTTGCCCATATTGTGTTTTCCCACACCTATATGACGGAGCTGATAACTGAAAATCAGTATACTGCTGCGTATCTTTTCCATTGCCTCCGCTATGGCAGGAACCGTATTTTTAACCGCATGCATCAGCTTCTTAACCGTCGCTTTCAGCTCACGGAGCAAAGCATTGTCTGCCTTAATCTGGCGGTTGATTTCACAGCGGTCAGAGATAACACCCTTTTTCTCCAACGCACGGGCAACCACACCCTCGTGAATGGTAGGCTGCTCAGTCAAGCCCCGGTCTGCATGGCTGCGGTGGTCAATGCGCTCGTCGTGTCCGTATCGCTCCAGATACCGGTTAGTCACATCAGCCCACGCCTTGCGCCACTCCACAAGCTGTTCCTCGCTGTTCCAACGCTCGGCAATGGGATTCTGTCTGCCGAACTTGGTGCTTTTCGGGTGCTTGTTGGCTCGTTCATATCCGTGCTTCTCCGCTTCGGATTGCGGCATATACACTTTCTTGCGCCCGACCTTGTAGGAATATTGCTTCTCCCATCCGTCAGCCTGTGCCACCTTGAACTCAGCGGCGGTAAAGCCCCGTTCCTCGCCGTTTCTGACACAGAGATATTCTTTCTCGGTTTTATACTGCCAGTTGCCCTGCTCATCAAGCGGGCGCACCGTCAGCATGATGTGGGCGTGAGGATTATGACCGGGCGGGTGCGGATCGTGGATAGCAACGTCAGCGCACAT
>ENA-OZEP01000531-OZEP01000531.1-human-gut-metagenome-genome-assembly--contig:-NODE-531-length-15855-cov-5.781646_pt1 | contig 15855 bp, 8 predicted proteins | sample MGYA00245074_ERZ653621 | MGnify/ENA primary metagenome ERZ653621 (study PRJEB26926, sample SAMN06165020) | human gut metagenome | biome: ENVO:00009003; feature: ENVO:2100002; material: ENVO:00002003...
ACTCCGTGACATTTCCCCTGTCAGGGGAATCTCTGTTTGAGGCGCCAAAAAAGAAGGTAAATTTTGATACAATATCAAAGTTACTCTTCTTTGCTTTTATCCCACACCCCTTGTCGCCAAAGTCCTTGATATGTGTACATTTCTGACAATTTCCACACGATCAGCAACTTAAATTCTCCGATAGCTGTTTATTCTATCGAGGACTTTATTCTTTATTAGATTATATATTGCATTTGTAATCGTGCGTAGGAAGCAGTATTAGTGTGAAAGATGGGGCTTGTTAATCGTTTAATCTTGCATTTAAATATCAGAACAAAGTATAATATATCCATTCTCCGGCGGGTCAGATATGGCTTGCCGGTATTTTTATGGAGGTTGTTATGGAGTACGGTTACATTCGGGTGTCGAGCAAGGAGCAGAATATTGACAGGCAGATGGCGGCGTTGTTGAAAGAGGGGCTTGACAAGAAGCATATTTTCATTGACAAAAAATCGGGTAAGAATTTTGACAGACCGTCGTATAAAAGACTTTTGAAAAAGCTGAAAAAGGAGGACGTTTTGATAATAAAATCAATTGACCGCTTGGGCAGGAACTATGCGGAGATACTTGAACAATGGCATGTTATCACAAAGGTGAAGCAGGCGAATATTTATGTGCTTGATTTTCCTTTGCTTGATACAAGAAAAAAAGACAACGATTTAACGGAAACGTTTATCGCTGACCTTGTTTTGCAGATATTATCTTATGTTGCTCAAACTGAGCGTGAATTTATCCACCAAAGACAGGCGGAGGGGATAGCCGCAGCACAGCAAAGGGGAGTAAAGTTCGGTCATAAACCGCTCGATGTACCCCAAAACTTTTATGATGCCAAGGATAAATATGAAAACGGGCAAATCTCATACCGTCAAGCGGCAGAGCTGTGCGGGATGATGCCCTCGTCATTTTACAGATATTGTCAAAGTATCTAAATTATATTGTACATAAAAGTTTTTTGAAATCAAAAATACTCAAAAAAGTAGACATTTTTGAGCATCTGAGAACGGTATTTTTTACATTATTTTATCTATCGTTACAATATTATCACACTTAAATCAAAATGTCTACATTAAGAACTAATATGAATCAACAGGACTTATTTTGGATTTTTGTGTATGTAAAGTAAGTATCGTTTTCAATGTGGAATGAATAATCGCCGCTGTATTTTTTGCAGATTTCTTTGACGATTGTTAAGCCGTAGCCGTGATTTTTGTCGTTATTTTTCTGCTTTGAATTTCTGTCAAAACCGTTCGAGGTTGTTATTGAAATGTTATCATTTTCAATTTGTATGTTGATCTCGGATTTTTTCTCGGCTTCGGATTTTTCGGCGGCGTTTATCGAATTGTCGATAAGGTTGTGCAGCAGTCGGCAAAGGTCATATTCCGCAATTCTGACGACGGATTGTTCATCAACGGTTACGTTCAATTCAACATTTTTCTTCGTTGCGGACTGCTGCTTGATATAAATAATCGTGCTGATAATTTCGTTGGAATAAATTGAATTTTTGCTTGCGCCGAAAACGGAATCTCCTGTTTTGTTCAGAATTTCAAGGGCTTTATCTGTTTGTCCGATCTCAATAAAACCCGTTGCGGTCGTGAGCAAATTATTAAGATCGTGCTTGATTTTACGAAGCTCTTTCTTTTCTTCGTTGAGCATAATTGTTTGCTGATAAGTCATGGTATTTAAAAGAATCTTTTTCTCGTTTTCGATATTTTTACGCTCGATTTTATCAATGTAATCGACCAAGAAAAGAAGTCCGACACTTGTTAAAAAACAGATAGCTGCAACAACGGAAGTCGCCGTTCTTATTTTAACATATGAAGGTCCGTCAAGAATGTTACTGCCCACTTCTCGAGAAATCAAAGTATAGGACAAAAAATAAATAATATTTACAAGGGGTATAACTAAAAAGAAAAATGATTTGTTTGTCGTAATTTTTCCTTTTGAATGTATTCTACTTTTGACCAGTTTAATAATAAATGCGTATATGAAAGATAATGAAAAAATTAGTGATGAAAAAATAATAAGAGGTACAGGCGGAACTGTCGGCGAAAGAAAATATGAATAAGGGTAACCCACAAGAGCAATCAACTGAAAAGCTAAAACGTGTGAGAACATATTAGCTACACCGATGAGGGCACCTGTAAATATTTTTTCAAAGACGCTGCCTTTGCAGGTCAGAAAAATGACTCCTGTTTGAATAATAATAAATAAGGTATATAGTATTGCCTCATTCCATTTGTTCATGGGAGGATAGAAGGCAAGCATGCTGGAGAGCATTCCAAATCCGATGACGCAGATAAATGTAACAAAGCTGTTTTTCTTATCCTTTAGAGATGCGTGAATGATATTATATGCCGATAGATGGCGTGCAAGGTGCATCAGAGCTGTAAGCGAGAAAAAATTCATAAGGTTAACCATTTCCATAATATACTTCCTCTTTTCAAGTGTTAATAACATCTTTTTTTCTTTCGGCCGGGATGGGGACTTTCCATATTATATTTAGAAGGATATATTCTTAATTATTGTGTATGTAAAGTAAGTATCGTTTTCAATGCGGAACGAATAATCGCCGCTGTATTTTTTACAGATTTCTTTGACGATTGTTAAGCCGTAGCCGTGACCTTTGTCGTTATTTTTCTGCTTTGAATTTTTTTCAAAACCGTTTGCGGTAGTTATTGAAACATAATCATTTTCAATTTGTATGTTGATCTCGGATTTTTTCTCGGCTTCGGATTTTTCGGCGGCGTTTATCGAATTGTCGATAAGGTTGTGCAGCAGTCGGCAAAGGTCATATTCCGCAATTCTGACGACGGATTGTTCATCAACGGTTACGTTCAATTCAACATTTTTCTTCGTTGCGGACTGCTGCTTGATATAAATAATCGTGCTGATAATTTCGTTGGAATAAATTGAATTTTTGCTTGCGCCGAAAACGGAATCTCCTGTTTTGTTCAGAATTTCAAGGGCTTTATCTGTTTGTCCGATCTCAATAAAACCCGTTGCGGTCGTGAGCAAATTATTAAGATCGTGCTTGATTTTACGAAGCTCTTTCTTTTCTTCATTGAGCATAATAGTTTGCTGATAAGTCATGGTATTTAAAAGTATCTGTTTCTCGTTTTCGATATTTTTACGCTCGATTTTATCAATGTAATCAACCAAAAAGAGAAGTCCGACGCACGTAACAAGACAGATGGCGGCTACAATGTAGGAAGTGTTCCGGATTTTTATATATGCCGGTCCGTTCATAGCGTCGTTTCCGAGTGATTGTGCGATCGAAGCGTATGACAGAAAGTATATCAGGTTTATAAGCGGAATAACCAGGAAGAAAAATGATTTATTGGAGGTTATTTTTCCTTTTGAGGATATTTTGCTTTTTACCAATTTGATGACAAAGGCAAAGAAAAATGACACCAAAACAAGCGTGACAGAATAGATAACAAGAGGGATAGACGGGATTGTTTGTGAAACGAAGTATGAATACGGATATCCCATTGCCGTTATGAAGCGGATAGCCACAACGGGCGAAACTAAATTCGTTACGGCAACCAAAACGCCTGTAAATATTTTTTCAAAGATCGAGCCTTTGCAGGTTAAAAAAGTAATTCCCACTTCAATGGCAAGGAAAATGATATACAGCAAAGCCTCGTTCCACCCTTTCATAAGGGTCAACGAAACCACGCTCCAAATCATTCCGAATCCCATTACGCAGAGAAAGGTGACGAGGCTGTTCTTCTTATCCTTCAGCGAGGCGTGAATTATGTTATATGCCGACAGATGACGGGCAAAATGAACCAGCGCGGTGAGTGAGAAAAAATTAGTCATGTCGACCATATCCATAAATATACATCCTTTATAAATTTAAAATATAGTTTTTATAGTGCGAAATAACGTCTTTGTATTTTTTAGGAGGAATCGGTACATTCATTTCGTCGGAAATAATAAAATAGTGCGGCTCGTATCCTTTGATAACGTTCATGTTCACAACATAGCATTTGTGACATTGATAAAAATACGGCGGCAAATTTTTTATGAACTTTTTCAGCGTGGAATAAATTGTTATCGTGTTTCCGTCTGCACAGTGAATGAGCAAATTGTTTTTATAGGTTTCGATGTAAAAAACAGTCTGAAAATCTATAGTGTAGTTTTTCTTTCCGTATGAAACGGTTTCGAGGTTTGTTTTTTCTTTTGTAACGGCATTGATCGACCTCTTTATTGCACGGAGAAGCTGCTCGTCGGTCATTTTTGATTTCAGCAGATAGTAGCAGCAGTCGATTTCGGACAGGTTTTCTGTTTCCGTCGGATAGCCTGTCATAATGATAAACGACATGTTGCTGAATTCGTGCTGATGGTCAACAAGCCAGTTAACTGAGTTGATATCGTTCACCATGATATCGAGGAAAACAATATCTGCCTTGCCGATTTTAATTTGTTCATACAAATCGTCGATGGAAGAATAGCGCTCAATTTCAAAGCCCATGCCTATTTGGTCCTGAATTGCCCTTTTAATTTTAAAAGAAATAAGCTCAAGATAAGACTCCTCGTCGTCGCAAATTGCAATTTTTAACATAATATATCACTCCGATCTTGTGATATAAATTATAATACAAAACTGTTGTTGAGCGCAAAGTTATTCACCACGCAAAAACAGTTATATATCACGCATATATTGAAAAAAGAATTACACAGTTTTATAATTTGAAGGAAATATTTAACAAGAATGTATATATAATTATATACTTGTTTTGTTAATTTATCAAGATTATATTTAATAAAAATGGAGGGGATTGATTGAAAAAAACAGTATGTGTGCTTGCGTTGATTCTATTGATTTCAATGGTTCAAATCACCGCGTCGGCGGCTAATTATGAAGTCGGTGCAAGCGATATCAGTATGGCAGTCGGTGAGGAAACAAAAATTCCCGTTAAGCTGAGCGGCAACAAGGGCTTGATGGGGTTCAAAATTTCCGTAAGTTATCTACCTGATCAGATTGATGTTGTTTCGGTAAAAAAGGGCGATTTTGCCGACGAGGGCAATTTCAGCACAAATTTCAGAGTTAGAGATACCGGCTTTGATGTAATCTGGAACAGCACGGGCAATGTTGCAAAGGACGGAACGCTGTTTGTCCTGACGGTCAAGCTGAAAGAAGCGGTAAAGGATACGTCGATAATTAAGCTGAGCTACAGTAAGCCTGATACATTCGACTCAATGTGGAAAGATGTTGCACTTGATTGCCACGATATAACGGTGACAAAGACAGCGCAAGCATCGGCAACAACCGTTTCGCAGGAAAAGGTAACAACGGCAACCGCACCGGTGGGACCGAACTTGCCGAGCGACGATAAAATCGTTGAGATTTACAAGCAGTCGCTCAAAGAGCTGAAATACAAGGACGTGTATGAGGCGGCAGGCCATGATGACTATGTAAAAATGATTAACGCTAAGATTTCCGATGCCGCAGGCGTCAAGAACCGTACATGGGTATCGGATTACGATTCCGTAATAAGGCTTTATGAGCAGGCGTACGAAAATATTTTCTTCGCAACGATTACGGGCTCGGCAGACAGCAGTGACGTAAGCAAAGCCGTTCAAGAGGTAATGAGAAAAATGAAAATATCTTCGGTGTCGGAGATACCCGAAGATCAAGAGGAAAAGTTTGTAAAAGAGGTTCAGAAAGAGCTGAACAAGGTAGATCCGAATATGCCGGACGTTGAGAGCGACGTTGATACCGCCGAGGCAATGAAGCTTTTTAAACAGGCATACGGTCTGGCAAATAATGGTGTTCCGCCGAAGGTCGAGGTCAGCGAAATGGATAACAAGCGGATCATCATTATTTCAACAGCTGCCGCAGTTGCGGTTGCCGTAGGTGCGGCGGCGATAATCATATACAGAAAGAAAAGAAAAAATAACGAGGAGGAAAACTCAAAATGAAGAAAAGAATTATATCATTGCTTCTTATGATAGTAATGATTGTTTCAATCGTACCGTTAGGAACTATTTCGGCGAGTGCGGTATCGGGTTCAGAAATAGTAGCTTATGCTCGACAGTTTATCGGAAAAAGCTATGTGTGGGGAACTGCTGGACCCAATACATTTGATTGTTCAGGATTAGTTAAATATGTTTTTGCGAATTTCGGAATATCCTTACCTCACTCTACAGGTATGCTTTGGGAAAGACCGTCGGCATATGGAACTGTTGTTGGAACCGGTAGGACAAACAATGCAGTTGCTGGTGACTTGATATTATGGTCAGGACACGTTGCAATATATACCGAAAACGGACACTGCGTGGAAGCTCTTAATCCTAAGTATGGCGTTACAGAAGCAGTCAGTGTGAATAGTCATACAAATGGAATGAATTACAAAGTTTTAAGAGTTCGTGGCGTTTCTTACGGAGGAAATAGCACGCCTACACCACCAAAGCCGGCAGCACCCTCAAAGCCGTCGTTAGGCAGTATTTCGGCTTCTGATATCGCTAAGGGCAGAACCGTAACATTTTCATGGAATGCTACGGACAGAGCAACGGGATACAAGGTTGCTATCCGAGGTGCGGAAACAAAGGACATAGATGTCGGCAATGCAACAAGTTACAGCTATGTTCTCAGCAAGAGCGGTACATACAGCTTCTATGCAATGGCATACAATTCAACAGGCAACAGCGGCTGGACAAGTGATTGTAGATCATGTACTTCGCATGACCCTGTTACCGTAAAATTTGTGGATTGGGACGGCAATGTTCTGAAAACACAGACGGTTGATTACGGCATGAGCGCAACCGCGCCGTCAACGCCGTCGAGAAAGGGATACACATTCCAAGGATGGGATTCATCCTACTACAATGTTACGGCAAATAAAACCGTCAAAGCAACTTATCAGATTGAAAAATATACGGTTAATTTCCTTGATATGGAAGGTAACCTGATTTCAGCTCAGAAGGTTGAGTACGGTAAGGACGCTGTCGAACCTACGGATAAGAAAGTACCGACAGGATATGAATTTGTTTCGTGGAACAGCGAAGCGTATAAGAATGTTTATACTGATGCTTCAAACAAGACAATAAATGTTCAGGGTATTTACAAATGGGGAAATGCTGATCTTCCGATTATCTGCTCAATCGCAAGCGTTGATTGTCAGTATGACGGATATTATGTTTATCTTAACCTTGTGAATTATGACCAAAAGGCTACAAAGGGCAGAGCTATCGTTTCTCTGAAAACGGCTTCGGGCAAGCTTGTTGATATGACAGAGTCGGCAGCTTTCAGCATACAAAGAAAAGGCACAAAGAACAACTTTGAGGTATTTATTCCGAGCGAAAAAGCAGGCAGCACGATCGAGGTTATTATTGTTGACAATTATTCATCGGGCGTTCCCATTTCGGAAGTAAAGACTGTTGACATCAGCAACAAAGAAAGATGGACGTATTGGGATACATATACAGATTCTGAAATTGAAGAATTAAAGAAAGAGAACGTTGTTCTTGAGTCTAAAGCTCAGTATAGATACAAGGGCAAACAATACACATCTTCAACGGAAACCAATAGTATGGCCGGTTGGACATTGTTGAGGAAAAATGTTATTAGAACAAATGATTATACACTGAGATATTTACTTCAGGATAGTTTAACTGTATCAAAGAAAAGATCCCTAATTACCTCAAGGCATGTACAGAATACAGGAACCAGAACAAAGTATATCTATTACCATTACTATAAGTATGGTGGGGGAAATCATACTTGGTGTCCCATCTATGGATCTTCGCATGGAACTACATTAAATGATTATCATAGTGTAACTCAGTATTCTCCTATGACATACATAAGTAAGTCAACGGCGCATTCAGCATACAATAAATATCAAGGTCAGTCATGCCCGTCTTGCGGTAGAGGTGACATGTGGTTTGAGGATCAATATTCCGGACAATCTGAAACATATATAATAGATGACTATTATGAGTACAATTATCATGAAGAATATTACAGCTATGATTTCTATCGTCCGACAAATTGGTCAGAATGGGCAGATACACCGGTAACAGGAAATGATGTTGCAGAAACAGATAGTCGGACTGTCTACAGATATAAGAGTGCTTCAAATGCAACCGAAAATGATGTCGGAAAGACATATTCTTTCAGCAACAAGGTAGACAGCATATATGCAGGAAAGCAGCTTACTCTTTATATCTATAAGGTAGACGGCGCTTCCGACTATACGAATGAATTTATCGGACAGACAGTCATTGCTTCCGACGGTTCATACAGCTTTAACAATTTCAAGCTTCGTGAAGAACCTACGATCAAGACAGGCGACTTTACGGTTGCTATCGGTATCGAGGGTACATCAAACCTCACGGAAGTCGGAAAAATCGAAGCACCTGTACCGACCTATTCGGTTAAATTCTATAATTGGGACGGAACAGTTCTCAGCGAACAGACAGTATCCGAGGGTAAGACGGCGACTCTGCCAGAAAACCCCGTGAGAGAGGGATATGACTTCATCGGCTGGGATAACAGCATTGCAAACATCAAAGAAGATGTAGAGCTGAATCCTATCTTTGAGAAGAAGCAGTTCACGGTTACGTTTATTGATTGGAAGAACAAGGCATTTGTTCAGCAGAAGTTCGGTTACGGTGATGTTCTTACTCCTCCCGACCATTCAAGCGTTGAGGGTTATAACTTTGACGGTTGGGATAAGATCATTGACGGTACGTTTGTTGTTACCGAGGATATGGTTGTTACCGCCGAATACAGCAAGAAATCTTACAGCGTAAAATTTGTCGGTTTCGACGGCAACGTAATTGACTCGCAGACCGTTAAATTCGGCGAGGATGCCGTTGCTCCCGATAATGCGGGAACTGCGGATGATGGCAGAATTTTTGCAGGCTGGCAGGATAACGGCTATACCGATGTAAACGGTGACGCTTATGTATATCCCGTGTATTACTACGAAACAACCGCTCAGATGCCCACTGTTACATATGAAAAGGACGGCGAGCAGGTTGGATGTCCGAACGGAGAGTATAATGCACCGATTACAATAACTCTTTCGACGAATGATGAGAATGATGTAATTTATTATTCAATCAACGGTTCGGATCATAACGAAGAAATCGAATACACAGGCCCGATCACAATCGACAAAACCTGCTCCATAACTTATTATGCAACAGGTTTCGGCAAGAATGACAGCGAACCCAATACAAATTATTATTGCATCAACACAGGCGACACAATGTCCGATTGGATGACGATAGATGAGCTCCCCGAAGCAGTCAGAAATGCAATCGGTCAGGAAGACAGCGATTACAAGATTGAGAAAGAGGTCGGTTACAGATTTAAAGATTTGACCGAGACCTCCGACGTTGCAACCGCTAAAAATCTTGCCGATAACGGCTGGACGCTTATCAGCACAACCTATACGGATTATTCGGATTGGCAGGATGAAAAGATTGATGTTGATTCTTCAAAGCTTGGATTTGAGGTTGACACAAATAACGGCGCAACAGACGGTCAGAAATTCCGGTACTATTATTCGCATTATAAGTATGTTGATGCAAACGGTGAAACGAAGTTCTCCCCGTTTGAAGTTGAGGGCGTTGACTGTATATTTGAAGAAATGTATCTTGATACACAGCTTGATATGAATGCTTCGTTCGGCTTTGATTATAACGGTGAAGAATGGTATAACAATGCGACCGTTGCTACGCAGTACCGTTCACGTTATCAGATATCAAAGTATTACAAGTGGACGTCATGGGGAGTTAATCCGCCGATCTCATCGGATAAGAGAGAGTCTGAAACCGCAAATATTTACAGATATACGAACTGTAATTATCATATTGTAACGGTTTATACAATGGATTATTACCCCGAAATTATGTTTGTAAAAGACGGAGAAACAATTGATATAACGGATATTAGCAATCTTTACGGCTATGATTATAAGGGACTTTATTCAGATGAAAACTACAAAAATTCATTTGATGCAAACACAGCTGTTAAAGAAAGTATAGAGCTGTATGCTAAATATACTCCGAAAACCTATAACGTTACCTTTAAATTACCTAACGGAGCAACTGTCGGAGTAGTACAAAAGGTAGCATATATGGAAGCTGCAAAAGATCCGGGTGCTTATAATATTCCGGGACTTATCTTCGCAGGATGGGATAAGGATTTCAGCTGCATAACCGAAGATACAGTTGTTAATGCACTCTATTTTAAAGAGTCCGAATACCCGAGAATTGCTCTTAACAGATCCTCCGTTGTGCTTTACACGGGCACATATTTTGATCTCATCGCAACTATTACTCCGAGTGATCTCGTCGGCAAGGAAATTGAATGGAGCTCAAGCGATCCGTCCGTTGCAACGGTTGATGAATACGGTAAGGTAACAGCTCTCAAAGCGGGTCAGACTGTTATTACGGTAAAGGTTGTTGAAAACAAAGAAACGGCATCGTGCACGATCACCGTTCAGTCCGATCTTGCGTCAAAGCTAATGCTTAAAGAAGACTCTAAGCTTAATCGCGATGATATCGGATATATCAGAAGAGTTAAGCTTCAAACACCTGTTTCCAATGTAAAGAATGAATTTATCAATGAGAATATTAAGTTTATCAACATTGACAAAGACGGAAACGAAGTCGTTTTAAATGATACGGATTTAATCGGAACAGGCACAATTGTCAGACTTATGGATGGTTCGGCTATCTCCGATGAGGCAAAATTTGTAATCACAGGCGATGTTGACGGCAACGGCAAATGTACTCTTAAAGATTCAACTCATATTATGCAGTATTTGCTTGAAACCGAAGAGTTCGCTCCCTATCAAATAGGTGCATCGGATGTTAACGGCGATGGCTTTGTGAACAATAAAGATGCGGCGTTGATTGCTCGATTCATTGCAGAGCTTGATGTTATTAACGGTTAATTAAAGCCCAAATGCCGCACATTCTTTGTGCGGCATTATACCTAAAAAGGAGTAGGAAAATGAATAAACTGATTCGTAATTCACTTTCAATTGTTATGGTTTTTGTCTTGCTGGTATGCGGCTCCGTTGCCTCGCTCGGTGCATCTGCGGCATTGAAGATAGACAGCATAAAGGCTCAGGCAGGTCAGGAAGTTACCATGCCCGTTTATATTGAAAATAATCCCGGCTTTTCAGGTACAAAAATAACGGTTAGTTATGATGAAAATCTGAAAGTCATATCTGTAGAAAAGGGAAATGTTTTAAATTACGGCAATTTCGTTCAGAACGCAGACAACAGCGCAGATAACAGCTTTGATGTTGTGTGGAACAGCAGCATTGAGAATAAAGCAAACGGCGTAATGTTTACCGTAACATTCAAGCTGCCCGACAATGCTGCAGGCGATTATAATGTGAAAATAACCTATGACAAGGACAACACCTTCAATGCAAAGTATGACGACGTAACGTTTGACTGCGGAAGTGCTGTGATTTCTGTTCCTCAAAACGGAAATTCCGATACAGACAATAACGTAACTTTCTGGAACAGAATTGTCAATTTCTTTAAGAAAATTTTTGATTTCATCAGGAACCTGTTCAAATAAGAGGTGAGTGTATGAAGAGGATTGTAACGAAAGTGCTGGCATCGCTGATGTGTGTAGCTTTAATATTAGCAATGACACCATTGAGCGGGCTGATAGGTCTGAGTTTAAGCATTAATTCCTTTGCCTTAGAGTCAGGCGATTCATGCGGTGACAGCGCAACTTACACATTTGACAGCAGTACAGGTTTGCTGGTTATAAGCGGAAGCGGTGAAATAAAAGAGCGAGCCTTTTATGGCAAAGAAAATATAAAAAATGTAATTATTAATTTTGGAATAACAAGTATAAAAAAGAGCGCTTTTTCCAATTGTAAGAATTTGGTTAATGTAACATTTCCTGATAGTTTGACAAGTATAGGCGATAGCGCTTTCTATTATTGTTATGGACTGACAAGTGTAACAATTCCCGATAGTGTAACTGAGATAGGAAACATAGCTTTTTATCATGTTAATAATGTTTCATATACAAATAATATGGAAGCAACAGGCAGCCCTTGGGGAGCTAAAATTGCAAATGGATATGTTGACGGAAGTATAGTGTATAATGATTCTTCAGAATCAGCGATTTACGGATGTAGTTCTACCACTATAGGGGATATTATAATATCGGATACTGTGAAAAGCATTGAAGCATCAGCATTTTACGGTTGTGACAAAATTACAAGTGTAACACTCTCGAATAGTGTAACAAATATAGGTTCTTTCGCTTTCTATTGTTGCACGGCGTTGAAAAATGTTATGTTTGGTAACCAATTAATCAGCATAGGAAACCATGCTTTTTTTGCATGTGATTCAATAACAGAAATAACTATTCCCAATAGCGTAAAGAGTATTGGACTGAATACATTTAATTTGTGTACAGGATTGATAAATATAACGATTTCGGACGGTGTAACAGAAATAGGCAATAATGCTTTTGGGTATGTAAATAACATTTCGTATACAAGCAATATGAAAGCGACGGGCAGTCCGTGGGGTGCCAAATGCGTAAACGGGTATACTGACGGTTACCTTGTTTACGGGAACGCTGAAAAGACATCAATTTATGGGTGTAGCACAACAGTAACGGAAAGTATAACACTTCCGAAAACCGTTACAAGTATTGAAAAGAATGCTTTTTATAAGTGCGACAATTTTACAAGTATAGCACTTCCCGATAGTCTTACAAATATTGGTGAATATGCTTTTTATTACTGCAGAAAATTGACAGAAATAACAATTCCCTCAAATGTTGCGATTATAAGCGAAAATGCATTCATGGCTTGTCACGGCTTAAAAAGTTTAAGAATTTCAGAAGGTATGACTGAAATTAAAAAATCGGCATTTTCTTATTGTATGAATTTAGAAGAAATTTTTTATAGCGGCACAGAAGAACAATGGAAGCAGATTGTAATAGATGATGGTAATGAATATCTCGAAAACGCAAAGATTCATTATTTGGCTGATATTATCTATAAGATTACATACAACGCAAACGGCGGAACAGTTCAACCGTTAAGTGACAATGTCTCTCCTTTAAAGCCTGTAACACTTCCCACACCTACAAAGATGTATACAGTATCATATAATGCAAACGGCGGAAGCGGCGTTCCTGACTCACAGAATATTTATGTGCCATGTAAAGGTTGGTCAAAGAACAGCGAAGCAACTTATGCAGAGTACGCTTGTGGCGGAAGCTTTACTACAGCAGGAGACATAACGCTTTATGCAGTATGGGATAATGATGTCACTACTACGGTTACATCAGTTTCGTCAACACGGTTGGGTTATACATTTTGCGGTTGGTCGACAAATTCAAAAGCAACGTCACCCGATGTTACAGCGGGTTCAAATCTATCTGTATCTAAAAATATAACTCTATATGCAGTATGGAAACCGGTTATGTGTGAAATAACCTTTGATGCAAACGGTGGTGTTTGCGACAAGATGACCGATTCGGTTAAATATGGAAGCAATGTTACGTTGCCGGTACCCACCAAATCCGATTGTGAATTTCTTGGTTGGTATACTAAATCCATGGGCGGAGATCGGATAACCGATTTAACTCCGATAACAGTAGATATGACTTTATTTGCACATTGGTATAGCAGATACAAATTGAAAGTTGATAGTGTTGAAACAACAGCGGGAGGAGTAGTCGAAATTCCTGTCAGAATTTATAATAATTCGGGTCTTAAAGGTTTTTCTACAACAATATCATACGACAGTACTGCGCTCACACCTATCGAAGTGAAAAAAGGTGCGGCGTTCAATGCTGGAAGTATTGTCAGCAATCTTGAAAAGCTTACTCCGGGGGAGCTGAATGTTGTCGGCTATAGTGCAAGGACTTCTACAGAAAATGATGTTCTTTACACGGTTGTATTTAAGGTTTCTGATGGTGCCAAAGGCTCTTATGCGCTTAAAATATCTTATGATTCGGATAATACATATGACGGGAATATGGAAGATATAACGGCGCAATGTGAGGATGGACTTATTGACGTAACGCAGAGCTCGTCAATAAAAACCTTACTGTATGTTGAAAATAAAACGGCAATATGCGGCGATAAAATCAATATACCGATAAAAATTAAGTATCAGAATGGGATAGAGTCAATTTCGTTTAATCTCAAATATGATAACACGGTTTTGGATTTTGTTTCCGTGAGTTCCGATGTTGCCGAGGTATCCTGCACTTCAAACAATGGTTCAGCAACCATAAATGTGACCTCGTTAAAAGAATGTTCCGATGAGAAGGTAATTGCCTATGTGAGTATGAAAACAAAGGCGGTCGCCCAAGCCGTTATAACGATGACATCTAGTGATGACATTAATTTGCTGAACGGAGTCGTTACTGTAAAGGATGATTTATCGGTAAAGCCTACGATTTATTCGGACAATGCTATCGGAAAAATCAACACTACGGTTGCTGTTCCGATATGTATAAAGAATAACCCGGGAATTGCAGGTTATAAGATAAAAATAAGTTTTGATCCGACAGCATTATCTCCCAAAAGTATAAAAGATGGCGAGTTTTATCAAGGCGAATATAATAATCTCGGCTTTAAAAGCGGTGAAATAGCCGTAATATGGATAAACATACATGGCACCGATATCCAAGAAAACGGAGAAATTTTTACTGTAAATTTCAAGGTTCTTAAAGAGGGTGTACACAATGTTTCCGTGACCTACTCTAAAGCTGATACATTCGATGAAAAATCCGAAGAGTTAGAGCTAATTTGTAACAGCGGAAAAATTTTTGCCTGTGATTTATTACTTCCTAAAAAGGATAAGAACACGGTTGTTGATAATAGCAATAAATTTGTATATGGACTTGATGCGGGATTAAAAACAATAACATCCTATGCCTATGTGGGTGACGGATTTACAATTTCCGAAACTGCAGGAAAGCTGGGCTTCGGGACATCAAGTAAAATAGACGTAATGTATGAGAAAGATGTTGCCGCAACATATACGATTGTTCTCTTCGGTGACGTCAACGGTGACGGGTGGTATGACGGACGTGATGCTGTTACGGTTAGTATGATTGCTAACGGTATGCTCAGCCGTGAGCAGGTCGGCGAGGCTGTTTGGATGGCAGCTGACTGCAACCATGACGGAAAGATAGATCAAGCCGATGTGGATTTGCTCAACCAGGCCGGCTTGCTTCTTTCGAGTGTTGATCAGACGAAGCCGACAGAGGAATTGCTCAAAACATCTTCGGAATATAATGAATATCTTAACCTGATTGACCAGAGTGTTGAAGTCAAGAGCGACGAGCCGGAGCAGGAGAGACCCGAAACTCAAAAGCCGAGCTTGCTAGAATTCTTGTTGACAACAATTTGGAATTATATCAAGCTTATCCTTTCATTGATTAAGTAAATCCTTACATAAGACCGCCGTGCTTGGTTGATTTTAAAAGCTAATATTTTTTGAACGACTTCAATATTGAACCCATTATGTTCATATTGAAGTCGTTTTACGTTGCAAACATTGACGTTGCTTGGAAGACATGCATTTTGTTGATTAAATATCATTTATTTGGAAGACTAAACAATCTAATGCATATAAATATTATTTGGAGTAGTATTTAAATGATTTAACAAACTTGAGAATCTGAACTAAAGTGTTCGTTTGAAAATCATTATTCAATTTTTGATTGGCTTATGGGTGTGAACTTTCTATCATATGGGTTTGATTATTGTATTATAATTAGCTACTTTTTCCAAACAAAAAGATCGCACGATGTGCGGTCTTTTTGTTTCTGTCGGCACCTCTGCA
>ENA-OZEP01000532-OZEP01000532.1-human-gut-metagenome-genome-assembly--contig:-NODE-532-length-15853-cov-6.498671_pt1 | contig 15853 bp, 11 predicted proteins | sample MGYA00245074_ERZ653621 | MGnify/ENA primary metagenome ERZ653621 (study PRJEB26926, sample SAMN06165020) | human gut metagenome | biome: ENVO:00009003; feature: ENVO:2100002; material: ENVO:00002003...
ATCTACACTTATGCGATCGTCGGCAGCGTCAGATGTGTATAAGAGACAGCTGTCATAACAACCTCACAGTCAACGCCTGCTTTTTTAAGCATACGAACGCAAAGGTTGCCGACGATTGTACGCTTTCTCTCGTTGATATCCATAAAGGATATTTTTTTAAGCTTAAGAGAATCGGATGCTTTGAGAAATCCGTCAACAAGCTCCGGGCAATACGTGCTGCCCGAACCGATTACAGCTACAGTGATTTCTTTCATATGTAATTACCTCTCTTGTTATATATATTGCTGGAAAATCCAGTTGATACAGCCGGTTACCGGTGGCTGAGTCAGCTTAATGAATTTAAGCTTTCTTCCGCCGGCCGCCGACGCCTTTTCCATAAGTGCTTTAATATAAATCTCCGACGGGAGCTTAGTATGAATTGAGCCCGAAAGAACGACCTCAACAACATCGTCGATAAAATTATTAGTGTTAAGATGTGCGGCAATGAGAGCGGCACCTCTTGAAGCCATTTTGTCAATTACATCAAGAACAGCTTTATCGCCCAGCTTTGCGGCATCAAAGAAGAAATCAATAAGACGCATGATAAACTTGTCCGCATCAGGATCCTCAAACCTTGAAACGAGCGAAAGAAATTCTTCCTTTGAGGAAAGCGAGTACTCATCAAAAACCATCTTGGTAACGGCAGTCTTTCTCAATCCGAGATAAACGTCGTCATAAACCATTCTGTAGGTTTCGCCCGCAATCCAATGACCGTTGCCGATATCGCCCGAAAATTCGCCGAGACCCGCAAGCTGAAGCATCTTGCCGTCGTTATCAATCGAGTTACAGCATGTTCCCGTACCGCAGTTATATCCGATAGCCGCAGCACCTGTTGAGCCGGCTTTAACAACAATGAAGCCGTCGTTATATATCTCAAACTTTTCAAGGCCGTAATCAAGAAGACGCTTTTTCATTTCGTCATGCTGGAAAGGATGGTCGATGCCTGCAAGACCCATGAGAGTAAAATCAACGTCATGAATTGAAATGTTTGCCTCGTGAAGCAGATTTTTTATACCTGCCCAGATGATATCGGCCGCTTCATCAAAACCGTTTTCCATATTCTCATGGTTGCTGCCCGGTCCCTTGACCATAGCAACGATGTTTTTCTTTTCATCAAAAAGCGCATAAGCGGTCTTGGTTCCGCCGCCGTCAATACCAATGTAGTAACTCATGTGTAACTCCTTTGTTTGAAAATTTTTGCAATCGGCAATGACACCATCATAATTGCACATATAACCTTAAATATTATACTATCTTTGCTTTTTAAAAACAATAGCTTTTTGTAAAATAATGGGTAAAAAGTACAAAAAATCAACACTGTAAAGAAAATCAGAGCTTTTTCATCAGGTCAATTCCGAATTCAATTTCTGTTTCGAGGCTGCCGATATTGTAAAGCTTCTCCTGATCAGACTTACCCGTTTTATAATAATAGGGCGTCATTCTGAAAAGGTTCATGATATCTTCATTGCCGTAGACAGCGATTTTTTCTTTAATTTCAACGTGTTCTTTTATTTCAAAACCGTCCGGAGCACTTCTGTCAACCTCATTAAGATAAGGCTTTTCATAAATTAAGTCTTTGAGACCCATTAAATGTCTCTCAAGAGGATAAGCTCTGAGCCGGTATCCGTTACTTTTGAGAACTCTGTGTATCTCATCGGAATTGTGCGGCGCAAAAACCGTCATCGCAAAATCGCAATATTCATCTTCAATCGGTAAATTGAACACACTCGCAACGGCAAGCGAGATATTTTTATTGCGCTTGCTTCCCGCAATCAACGCCTGCTTTGAAATATCAATCCCGCCGTAGGCTAAATCAGGGAAAGCCTTTGCGACTCTCGATGTGTAGAAACATTCGCCGCAGCCGAGGTCGATCAAGCGCATATTTGAAGAAGCGGACTCCCCTATCATGCTTGTTATCTTATCTGCAAGAGAATCATAATATCCCTTGTCAAGAAAATCCGAGCGGGACTTAACCATAAGCTTATCGTCGCCATGCCTTTTTGCCGAAGATTTTTGAGACTGCAAAAGATTGACATAGCCCTGTTTTGCAAGGTCGAAACAATGTCCGCTTGCACAGCGCAGCGAGCCGCCGTCTTTTTCAAGGCGGCAGCCGCATACGGGACATGAAAAATTAAAACTCATATTATGCCTTCTTCAATTCATCCTCGGGTGCCTTTGCGCAAGGACATTCAATCGGCTCTTTACGGATATTGAGCGGAGCAACATATCTTACTGCATTTGTAATAACAGTTTGTACGTTTGGATTTTTAAATGTAGGATTTGTCTCATGGCCGGGCTGGAAATAGAATACCTTTCCGAGTCCTCTGTTCCATACGCAGCCGGAACGGAAAACCTCTCCGCCGCCGAACCAGCCGATAAGAACAAGTTCATCCGGATCGGGAACGTCAAATCTTTCACCGTACATTTCCTCGTGCTCAAGATAGAAATATTCACCTAAGCCCTTAGTAATAGGATGGTTAGGAGCGATATTCCAAACACGTTCTCTGTCACCCTCTCTCCACTTAAGAGAACAGGTTGTACCGAGCGTTTTACGTAAGATCTTTGAAAAATGACCCGAATGAAGAACGATAAGACCCATACCTCTGAGAATTCTGTCGTGAATCTTTTCAACAAGCTCATCGGGAACCTTTTCATGTGCAACATGGCCCCACCAGATAAGAACGTCGGTATTTTCAAGCACCTCATCTTTGAGTCCGCACTCAGGCATATCGAGAGTTGCACAGGTTACGTTTATATCATCGTTTTTGCCGAGAAAACCGGCAATACAAGCGTTTATTCCGTCAGGATAAACTGCAAGAACATTGTCCTCCTTATCCTGAACATGCTCATTCCATACGGTTACGTTAATCATTTTAACGACCTCCCTTTCTTTAAAATGATATCACATCGGCATGATAATTTCAACTGTTTTGCAATGATATTTATTGCCCGTCAATATAATTTCTTTCTCCCGAAATATACCGTAAATAATCAATCGAAACGCAATCAATTGCCGTGCCGTGAATAATTTGATGTCTTAGCATCGAACCCGCAAAACCGAAACCGAAAGGTTTAATTGTTTTATCATGGAACATCTGATAAAAGCTCCAATGTTCACTTTCCGTCGGCTTCTGCCCGTTTTGCATCAAAAACCCTTCATTTTCCGCATTTCTAAAGAAACGTTCTGCAACCGTGGTGTTTTCAAGACGAATAAAAATTTTTCCGTCATGCTCCAAAAGTTTTTCAAGTGTTCTCATAAAGAATCTCCTTTAAAATAATTATTTCAACTATAAAAAGCACGAAAAAAACGCCCGTCGGAACAACAGGCGCTTTGAAAACCCATCGTTCAAGCTTTGGCACCTTACCTAAAGGCAGGTTGTCGTGCGGTCAACGAGCTTGTCTCTCGCGCACTCTTTATAGGTTGATTTTATTTAATTGTGTTCGTAGAAATAATCTTCCGCTTCTTCGTAATCAAAGAAATCGTCGTAGTGATCATAATAAAAATCTTCGGGATCGTAATAATCTGCCGCATCATACGGATCGTATTTCTTTGTTGTTGTCTTTTTAGTAGTGGTTCTTTTAGTTGTATATTTTTTTGTCGTTGTTTTCTTTGATGTTTTGCCTTCACTTCCCGATGAAGAATTTCTGCTCGGTCTCGGATAAAAACTGCTGCCCTTTGCTCCTGTGCTTCGCTTAGCCGTCGTATATTCACTTTCACTGCTTTGCGATGTGCTTCTGTACCGTGAAACAAACTCCGAATATTCCTCTTCAAATGGAATTGTTGTCGTCGGGTGCTCAATCGCATATTTATATTTTGATTGAATTTTTTCCGTCCATTTTTCAACTAAATCTCTTTGTTTGCCGCTTAGTCTGTAATTTGCTCCATAATCCGGAAGTTCATTTCCCGCCTCAATAAATTTATCGTTTTTATAATAGGTACAGGCTTGACAAAAATCACGAAAATATTCTGTGTTTTTATAATTTTTGAACTCATCGAAAACAATAGAAAATTTGGCATTTGCCGTATCAAAGTCTTCCGACATCATATCATCAACGGCTTCAATGTATTTTTTGTGATAATGTAAATTGTTATTCAGCTTGTCTCCGCCGAAATTCAAAACAAATCCGAGAGCTGCAATGAAAATGATTGCAGCTATAAGCAGTTGTGACTTCTTTTCTTTTTTGTTTTCATCCTTCTTTTCCACATTATTCCCTCAAATCTCTTGTTCTTTGTTTGTATTTTATATTATAAATTTAAATTTGTCAAATTTTAAAGAGACTTTTTCAGTACTTTACAAAATAACACGGCGGAAAACGGGATTAGCCGATTTCCGCCGTGATTTAATTTACTTCAGGAATTGAGCAATATTTTAGCTTGCCTTACCTGTCTGCTGGTTGATGACCGATACCTTGTAAATTACGTTGTTGAGCATTCTTACGTCAACAAAGTTTACATATCTGTCACCGTTTACGTTTGCGGCAAGCTTCTGAACTGCCGTGAACGTTGCTCCCTTGTTCAGGTAGCTGAGAAGGATCGAGGAGTCAAGCATTGTGATCATTCCGTCGCCGTTGATGTCGCCGTAGATGAGTATTACATACTCGCCGATTACGGAGTTATCAAGCGTTGATTTTACCGTGATCTTTGTGCCTGTTCCGACTGTTCTGCCCATTACCTTCTTAATAGATACGGTTACGTTCTCCATTACAAAGAAGTTGCTCTTGAGCGCCGAATCAGTAAGACCTGTTCTGAGGCCGATTATGTATGTTACTCCGCCTGAGGTCTTGTACTTAGCTCCGTTCTTAAGCTCGAACTTTGCTACCTTTGTATCCTTGAGAATGAGCATATCAACATAGCTCTGGAGAGTTGACTGCATCTCGTCTACCTTATTCTGCTCGGTGATATTATAATTTCTGTGAGACGGAATGTAAGAGAGAATGTAGTCCAGGATGTAGCCTGTGTAGATTTCATCATAGTTTGTGTAAAGCGATGAATCAAGAGCCTCAACCTCTGCAATGAGAGCGTCAAGATTTGTATAGTCAGCCGGCTTGTATGTAAATGTATATGCATTTACTCTCTCAACATAGCCGTCAACCGTGCTCTGCTTGTCAATTGTAAGTGTACGGTCGAAGCCGTTTACAAGAGCGTCAAAGCCTGCAACAGAATCATCTGTGTAAAGGTTCTTTGCAATCTCTGTTCTCTTTGCTTCAATAGCCGTATCAAGTGCTGTGTAATCGGCATCCTTGAACTCGAAAACAAACTCGTTGATAGCCTTTGCATAACCGTCAACAGTTGCCTGCTCCTCTATTGAGAGGTTCCAGTTGATTGAAGCGATAAGCTCATCATAAGCTGTGAGTGAAGCGGTCTTGTAAAGTCCTGAGGTATAAAGCTCATCCTTAGCCTCTTTTGCTGCTCTGACTGCCGAATAATCAGCACCCTTGAGCTTGAGTCCCCTAATAGTTGCATCGAGGGCAGAAACAAGTGCTTCAAACTCTGTCTGATTTCTGATTGAGTTGTTTGTAAGCTTGTAGGCATCGGCAGCCGTAAGAGCATCGGTATAAAGCTTTACAGAATCATCTGTATAGTTGCCGAGATTTGCCGGAACTCCTTCAAGTGCCTTATTGTAGCTTGTAAGATCGAGCGGCTTATCCGTCAGGCGTGAAACCGCATCGTCAATTGCGGATGCATAACCGTCAACGATCGCCTGCTGAGCCTTCGGGAGACCCTCAACAACATTGGAAATAGCGTCCCTGACTGCCTTGATGCTTTCGTCTGTGTAATTTGTATCCTTGATAGCTTCCTCAGCCTTTGCCTTGGAGCTGTTTACCTTTGTGTAGTCGGCAAGGTCAAGCTCGAGAGCTTCTCTTGCGGCCTTGATGGCAGTTGCATAATTATCAACCTCTGACTGATGGTTGATATCAAGATTATAGTTTATACCTTCAAGAACTCTTTGGAGATTGTCAACGGATGACTTGGTGTAAGGAGTGAGATCCTTCGGGATAAGAGCTTTTTCTGCCTCAACCTTTGTGTAATCGGCACTCTTATATTTAAGACCTGCGATTGCAGTCTCGATATCCTGTGCGTATCCGTCTACAGTGCTCTGCTGCTTTGTTGAAAGCGTTCTGTCAATGGCAAGCTTAGCAGCCAAAACCTCAGCAGCCGTCTCGTCGGTATAAACACCGTCCTCAAAGTCTGCCGGAATCTTTGCCAATGCTGCTTCAACCGCAGAATAATCTGCTGCGTTCGGCGTCAGAGCCAAAAGAGCTGCATTTATAGCCTTTGCATAGCCGTCAACAGTTGTCTGATATCTGATATCAAGAGTCTTGTCGTAATTTGTTGTTGCAAGGAGATCGTCATATGACTTCTGGGTGTAGTATGAATATCCGTTATGAGCTGTTGCAAAAGCCGCCTGAATGTTCTTGGCTTCTTCAACCTTAAGCATTGCTGCGTCAACGGCAGAGTAATCTGCCGGCTTATACGCAAGAGCGTTCATAGCATTACGGATTTCAACTACATAATTGTCAACCGTAGCCTGCTTGCTTACCGGGAGATTCCAGTCAACCGAATTAACGGTATTTGCTACGTTAAGGATAGATGCATCTGTATAAAGTGACTTATCCATAGCGTCCCACTCGGCAATGATTGCTCTTACTGCCGTGTAGTCTGCGCCAATCTCTTTAAGAGCAAGTATAGCCTTATTGATTGCATCTGCAAAACCGTCAATTCTTTCCTGCTCCTTAGCCGGAAGATTATATACAACATTGTTTATAGCATTCTGGAGATTTCCCCATGACTCAGCCGTATATTTGCTTTCGTCAAGCTCGTTTGCTGCAGAGATAGCGGCATCTACTTTACTGTAATCGCCGTCGGCCGGAACAAGCTCACCCTGTTTCTGTACAAGAGTTTCCTTGAGACCGTCAATTATTGACTGCTGCTTGATATTGTATACCGGAGTAGCGTTTGCAGCCTCTTTTGCCGCTGCAAGAGCCTGGGCAAACGGTGCCCATGAATCGGGTGTATACCAGTTTTCCTTCTCGGCGTTAGCTGCCTTTATAGCTGCATTGAGAGCGGTAAGATCAGCATCCTTATATTTAAGTCTGCCGATGGCATTTTTGAGGTTCGTTGCCATATCGTCAACGTCCTCCTGCTGCTGCCAGTTCTTGTCCCACTCAATTGCGTTGTAGGAAGCCTGAACAGCTCTCCATGAAAGATCGGTGTACAGATCCTTCTCGGGAAGAACTTCATTGTAGCGAGTAACCTGATTATTGACCTCGGTATAATCTGCCGGGGCGAGAACAAGGTTTTGGATAGCGCTGTCAATACTTCTTGCATAAGCGTCAACAAGCGACTGATTTTCGACTGTAAGAGTATAGTCAACCGAATTTACGGTGTCGCGGAGAATCTTCCACGATTCAGCCGTGTAATGCTCGGGAGTAAGACCCTCATAGATCCTAACCATGTCGTTAACTTCATCGTAATTTGCCGGAGACTTTTCGAGTTTGCCGATAGCGTCGCGAAGATCATCAACAAGAGAATCAAGATAAGTCTGGCAGAAAACGCTGATACCGTCTGTAATGTTGGAAACAGCGGTCTGTACTCTTGACCATGATGCATCCGTATAAATTGACGAATCAAGAGCCCTAACCTGATCCTTAACTACGTTCGCCTCTGTATAATCGGCTGTAGCAACCTTAAGAGCTGCAACGGCAGATCTCAAAGCCTCTGTTGCGGCGTCAATCTTCTTTTGATCTGTATCCGGATCATTGAGAACAAACTGAGCGTTTCTCATAGCTGCAAGGTACTGATCCCAACCCTCAGAATAGAACCATGAGTTCGGACTGTTGCCTATCTCCGACTCGGAAGCCATGAGCTTGGTCGGTGTATAAAGTCTGTAAAGATCCTGAAGCTGTGAACGGAGACTGGACTTATCATATGTAACGATGTTAAGGTTGATACCTGAACGAATTCTTGTAACGTGCTTATAAGTTGCACCGAAAGATACGACAATTGTATAATCTACGCTCTTGTTTCCGTTATCAAGAGTTGTTGCATTTTTTTCGTATGTTGTTCCTGTGAACGGAATGGTAATCGTTCCGCCTGCCACTGTATCGTATTCCTTGGTGGATTCGTTGTACTCTGCCGGCTTAACGGGAACAAGCTGTGCTTCTGCGGTATTGCTACTTGCTTCATTTCCGTCAAATGTAGATGCACCCGTGAGGAGCTTAAACTCCTTGATACCATAAGCGGAATAGTCGTCTGTTCTGTTGAGAAAGTCAGTGATTGTAAATCTGAGGTTATAGTTGCTCAGAGAAACCATACTTCTGTCAACATACGCAACAGTAACGGGACGATTAAAGTCATTGGCTGTATTGGCATTCTGAGTACCGCCAACGGATTTGCCGTCAAATCGAACCTGACCGTAGCCTGCTGCCGTACCGCTGACTGTGGTAAAGCTACCGGTATTGAAATCCCAATATCCTCTTGACCAGCCCGTTTGTGTTGTATCTGCATATGTACCGAATGTATTTGCACCTACTATACGAGCGGTATATTCAACCTTTTCTTTTCTGTCACAGTTATGGTCAAAAATCTGCTTCTGACGGTAACGGTAAGCCGAGATACCGCCGGGCTGAGCAACGTTCTCAACCGCACTTGTGGTATAAGCGGTATAGGTCTTTGTTACGACCTTGCCGTTTGCATCGGTGTACTCGTATGTATAGCCGACTTCAAAGTTGAGCTGCTTCACGGAAATGCTGGAGCCTGCAACCTTCCAAGAATAGGTGTAAACACCGTCAGCATATGCACCTGCCGATGCTGCGTTGAAGGTAAGGTTTGCATTTGAACATGTGATTGTCGGGTTAGCCTTCAAAGCCTTGTTTGTGGTGAAAACTACCATCGGATCCTGCGGGGTCTCACCTGCATAGAAGGCTTCCGCCTTATCACCTGTAAGCTCGGGCAAGCCCGAAGCAGTGGCCTTGACAATAGTTGTGCCGGCAGCCTGTGAATTTGCTGCTTCTGCTGTACGAATGACTGCCGTTGAGCTGATTGTAATATCGGGCCTCTCAAGGAAGCTCTGACTAAGCTCAACCGACGATGTGCCGATCTCATCATCCGAAACGGCACCGGCGGTGCCGATCAATCCTGCCGGAACGATAGTAAGAACCATCAGGATAGCCAGCAACACGCTGAGAATACGTCTGCTTTTAGCCATATAATATTCCTCCCAAAAAATAATGCTATACAAAGTGCATACAATACCACACTTTTATACATTGTTATTATACTTTCAATTCGATCAAAAGTCAACTGTAATAACGTACAATATATCCTAATTTTACATTTTGAACAATAGCCGATTATTTTTTTTATATAAATATACAAATCAATCCGTTATCAATTAAACATTTGCTTCATAAGAATTATAACGGACGGTGATTAAATGATAGCTGAATTGCTTATAAGAACAATATCAAATCTTTTCTTTTTTGCGCTTCATCTCTCCGGCACCGGCTCCTTTCCTCCTCCCCTTTCCGCCAAGAGAGAGAGGGAATGTCTGCTGGCAATGAAAAACGGTGATGTAAATGCAAAGAACGAGCTTATCGAGCATAATCTCAGACTGGTTGCACATATTATCAAAAAGTATTATTCGAGCAGCGTTCAGCAGGACGACCTGATCTCGATAGGCACGATCGGGCTGATTAAGGCAATAAATACATTTGATCCCGACAAGGGAACACGCCTTGCAACCTATGCGGCAAGATGTATTGAAAATGAGATTCTTATGCAGTTCCGTGCACAGAAAAAAACATCTCAGGACATTTCAGTCAACGAGCCGATTGATACCGACAGCGAGGGAAATCCGCTGACGCTTATGGATATTATCTCCACCGAAGATGAAATTGTTGAGGATATTTATAAAATAACTATGCTGAAAAAGCTTTCAACCGAGGTCGGCAGAATAAAAGACCCGAGAGAAAAATCAATTATAATGATGCGTTACGGTCTTGACGGTATGCGCCCCATGACTCAGCTCGAGGTTTCCAAAAAACTGAATATTTCACGGTCATATGTTTCGAGAATCGAGAAAAAAGCATTGAAAGAATTGCGAAAAGCATTGGAGTGAATTTTGGTACTTGATACCGCAAGTAGACTTCCACGCTAAAAATAAATTTCAGCAGAATTTCAAAGATGCGGTGTTGGCAACGGCCAAGGGCAGAAGAAATATATTTTCGCCGCTTCTCTAAAGCAGAGCCAAGATGCCTTCTATTTTTTGAGTAATTTATAAAAATATATTGAAAGCAAACATGACGTGTGATATAACATCTGTGCAAAACAGTTCAAAAGTAAATTAAGAAAGCCGTGGGCATACATTTGTTAAAAATGTATGCTAAGATCATCATATCCTGCGGCTATGAACTGTTTTGCGACAAGATCGAAGCATCGTTTTTAGTGCGTAGCTTCGGCTGCGCATTTTTTGTTTTATGGGAGGAAAAGGCAATGAATTTAGACTTGCATAAGTTTGTTTCGGAAGCCGAGGAGAAAATACCGGAGACCGTTTCGGACAGCAGCGGCGCTGTCTTAACTCCCGGCAAACCGCAAACCTGTAAGGGCAACGGAAGCAATGATGCGTATGAAATCTGTTGCGATGAATGTGATTGGTTCCTTGCCTGCTTCCCGGAATATTGTGATTCGAGCTATTCTCCGACCGAGGAACTGCCGATGAATTATGAGTACAAAGACGTTGACGGCGATTTGCCGTTTTTGAAGAAAAGAAAAAGAAGCAACCGAATGACTGCTTCTTAATTTTTTTACTTTTCTCAGATCTTCATTGCAACGTCGTATGCACGCCATACAACGGAACGAAGGTTACCGATTGCAAGACAGTCGCCGACAAGGTGAACGTTGCCCGACTTCTCGGCAAGAGGAGCCGGAATGTAGCCTGCACAACTGATGACGGAATCGCAGGGGATTTCAATCTCCTTGCCGTCCTTCTGAGTGCAAACGATTGAGCCGTCCTTAACTTCCTTGAGGGTTGTCTCAAGATAAACCGGAGTCTTGTTGAGTGCGAACCACTCTCTGAGGTATGAGGAGTTTGCAAGACAAACGCCCTTCTGGCTTACAAGGTCGTCCTTCATCTCAACGATGATCGGATTCTTGCCCTTGAGAGCAAGCTCATAAGCGATCTCACTGCCGGTAAGTCCGCCGCCGATAACGGCAACAGTATCGCCTACGGGTGTGCCTGTAAGAAATTCGCAAGCCTCAACCATCTTCTCGTAGCCCGGAACTCTTCTGAGCTGACGCGGAGTTGACCCTGTAGCAACGATTACCGGTGCGTCGCCGAATATGGCAATGTCCTTGACCTCGTCGTTGAGCTTAACCTCAATGTTGAGCTTCTTCATCTGAAGTCTGTACCACTCAAGAAGCTCACGAAGCTTGCCCTTGTAGCTCTCTGCGCTGGCGGGGATAAATGTACCGCCGAGAACATCGCTCTTCTCATGGATGATCGGGTTGTGGCCTCTGAGCTTGAGAACTCTTGCGGCCTCCATGCCTCCGATACCGCCGCCGATGATGTGAACGGTCTTAGGCGAAGTTGTTTTTTTAATATAATGCTTGTTCCACTGCATTGTCTCTGCATTAACCGCACAGCGTGCAAGGTGGAGACTGTCGGAAAGCTCCTGATCGTTCGGTACGCCCTTGTAATGGCACATATTGAAGCAGCCGTTGTGGCAAAGGATACAGGGACGGATATCCTCTTCCTGATCGTTCATCATCTTGGTTACCCATGCCTGGTCTGCAAGGAACGGACGTGCGAAGCCGGCGCCGTCAAGCTTGCCTTCCTTGATCGAGTCTGCGGCAACTCTCGGGTCGAGACGTCCTGCGCAGATAACGGGGATATCAATAAAGTTCTTTATGTGCTCAACATCTGCAAGGTTGCAGTTCTCGGGCATGTAAACAGGAGGATGTGCCCAGTACCATGCGTCATATGTACCGTTATCGCAGTTAAGGCAGTCGTAGCCTGCATCCTGAAGATACTTTGCAGCCTTCTCGGATTCTTCCATGTCACGGCCGACCTCAACATAGTCCTCGCCGGGGATAGCACCCTGACGGAAGCCCTTTGTCTTGGAGATAACGCTGTAACGAAGTGAAACCGGGAAATCGTCGCCGCAAGCCTTCTTGATGGCCTGAACAACCTCAACAGGGAAACGGTAGCGGTTCTCGAAGCTTCCGCCGTATTCGTCGGTACGCTTGTTGACATACTTGAGTGTGAACTGGTCAAGAAGATAACCCTCATGCACAGCGTGAACCTCAACACCGTCAACGCCTGCGTCCTTGAGCATCTTTGCGCTCTTTGCGAATGCGTCAACAAACTTCTTGATTTCCTCCTTAGTCAAGGCTCTCGACGGAACTTTATCCGACCAGCGGTTTGGAGAGGGGCTTGCCGAAGCCGTGATCATATCAAGATCCATAAAAGGCTTGCTGAGAACCTTAAGCACAGGATTGGTGAAAAGGGTCTCCATCATGGAGCTGATTGTGAATGAACGGCCGAATCCGGCGGTAAGCTGAACAAAAAGCTTTGCACCCGTCTTGTGGAACTCGGGCATCCACTTTTTGAGATCATCGTACATCTTCTTGTTCTTGTACAGCCACTGACCGAACATCGGGTTATAAACGGGCTGACAGCCGGGGAGAATAAGTCCGACGTTGTTCTTGGCGATTTCCATAATGAACTTTGCGCCGTCTTTATCGAAATGGTTCTTTTCCATCCATCCGAAAAGGTCGGTGCCGCCCATGCTCGTCAGAACTATACGGTTCTTGATTTCGCAATTACCGATCTTCCACGGCGTAAATAAAGGTTCTAATTTCTGATCCATATTTTACCTCCTGAATTGATTTATAATCAGTTTCCGTTTAATTATAACACGTCATTATAAAAAATGGAAGTAGTTAAGCATAAATTTTGTTAAAAATTTCACCTATTTTTGAATAAGCTTTTTACGCTTTTAAATATGCTGTTGCAAACTTGTATCGAATGTGTTATACTAATCGTAACTGATTTGAAAGGTGATTATATGGATTTTGAGTATCAGGCATCTGTTATCGTGCCGGTATATAATGTTGAGCAGTATCTCAGAATTTGTCTCGACTCTTTGGTTAACCAGACAATGGATAAATCAAAAATGGAGGTTCTTGTCATAAATGACGGTTCTCCTGACAACAGCTGGGATATCTGCCTTGAGTACAGCAAGAAATATGACTTTATTAAAATCTTTTCAAAAGAGAACGAGGGACTTTCCGCAACGAGAAATTTCGGAATAAAGCACGCCAAGGGAAAATATCTTTTCTTTCTGGACAGCGATGATTATTTTACTCCCGAAACAGTGAAAAAAGTAACTTGTTTTTTCGATAAGGTATATGACCAGGTTGACCTTGTTACATTTAATGAGGAGCGTTTCAGAGACGATGTTATTCTTAAACCTCATTTCCGTTTTGAAATGCTTAAGCACGATGGCGTATATGATTTGGAGAAATACCCCTATCTGACACAGACAAGAGTCAACGTCTGCGTAAAAAATCTCGGCGATAAGAATGTTCTTTTCAATACAACTCCCGGCTTTAAACTCGAGGATCAGGAATATTGTAACCGTGTGCTCATGCCCAAGATGAAGATGGGCTATTGCTCTCACGGCGCATACATGTATAATAAGGGCAACGAAACAAGCATAATGAAAATGTACTTCCATGCCTTTTATCTTTTTGAGACATCGATGGAGTATTTTGAGACTCTTTTCGCAACATTTCCGGATAAGGTTCCGCCCTATTTTCAGGCGATGCTTGTCAATGACATCAACTGGCGTCTCAGCGACGATATTCTCTATCCTTATCATTATGAGGGCGAAAAATTCGAGAAAGCTATGCGCAGAATAATCGATCTGCTAAACAGGGTTGACTGCAAGACAATTCTTGAACACCCGATGGTTGATATTTACCGTGCATGCTACTGGATAAAGAAAAAAGAAAATGCACGGATAGAACTGCAATACCGCGATAACGGCATATCGCTCATAATTGACGGCGAAGAAGCCTATACGCAAGACGATATGGTTACTATCGTTCATAAGCCCAGAGTTGAGGGCAATACATTTAGAATGACAGCATTCATGAAATCGCCGATATTTACTTTCCTTGATGAAAGTGATTATTCTATCTACGCAATCGAAAACGGTGAGAGAAAAAAGCTTGACCTTTTCATGTCGGTCCACAGCAACTATAAAGCAAAAACTATTACAAATCCGTTTCCTGCATTTCATTATGCTTGCAATCTTACCTCAAACAGCAAAATTAAATTCGAAATTGATATAAACGGTCATACTTATAAAAGTCATTATTGGTTTATGCCGTATTCGGGACTCGGCACCCGATTTGTAAATAATATAAATCGCGGAAGTTATATGATAAAAGATAGGAAAAAGTATATTTCCGTGAAGCCGGCAACGCAGTCGAAAATTGATTTCAGCGCATTTAAAAACACTTTGCGTTATGCGATTCATCCGAGAACCTCCTTGCTTCGTCTAAAATCGATAAACTACAGAAAAAATCACCGCATCTGGCTTTATTATGATTTTTATACGGTAGAAAAGGATAACGGTTATTATCAATTTGCCAATGACCTTAAGCATGATGACGGAATAGAAAGATATTATGTTCTCACCCATGAATATAAAGACCTTGACAGTGTATTCACTCCGGAGCAAAAGAAGCACCTTGTAAAAGCAGGCTCAAAGGAGCACAGACTTTTATTTATATGTGCCGAAAGAGTTTTTACGGCTTATTACGGTCTTGCACCAATCAATCCGTTCGAAACACCGAAGATGAAATATCAGTATGAGGATCTTTTGCGATTCCGTACTATTTATCTTCAGCACGGTGTTTTGCACGCATCACTCCGACTTCTTAACTCCGAGGAACGCAGCCAGGCGGAGGAAATTGTTGTTTCTTCGCCGTTTGAAATTAAGAATTACATGAATAATTACGCTTATGAGGAGCGTGAACTAATCCCGACCGGTATGGCAAGGTATGACCATATTGAAAGAAACCACGAGCCGAAGAACAGAATTTTATTTGCTCCGTCATGGAGAAAATATCTTACCACCGAGGTCGGCGCTTCAAACTGGGAGGCAAATGTTGAAAAAATTCAGAAATCTGATTACTATAAGAACTTCTATGCCTTCCTCTCGGACAAGGAGCTTCATAAAAAGCTTGAAGACAACAAGGTCTACCTTGATATTAAGCTTCACCCGATAATCGCCAACCTTAAAAACCTGTTCAATATTGATTGCGAATATATCAATATGGTCGGCGACGTAGATGTTGCCGATTACAAGGCGTTCGTAACAGACTTTTCGTCATTTGTTTTTGACTTTGCTTATCTTAACAGACCGATCATGTATTTCGTTCCGGATTATCCTCAGTTTAAATCCGGCATGAATCATTACCGTGATCTTGATCTCCCGTTTGAAGACGCTTTCGGTCATATGTTTACGGATGCTCACAAAGCTGCCGAATGTCTTTGCGGAATTATTGACCGCGATTTTGTTCCCGAAAACCCGTTCAGAGAGAGAATGAAGAATTTTTATTTTGATTTTGACGGCAATTGCGCCGAAAATCTTTATAAGTTCGTTGTTGATCAGGATAAAGCATTTTCAGAATAATGTTATATTATAATAATTAAAAGCATAAAAGGGCTGTTGCAAATCATTAAATGATGAGCTGTCTCTTATACACATCTCCGAGCCCACGAGACCGGAGCCTATCTCG
>ENA-OZEP01000536-OZEP01000536.1-human-gut-metagenome-genome-assembly--contig:-NODE-536-length-15684-cov-28.501312_pt1 | contig 15684 bp, 10 predicted proteins | sample MGYA00245074_ERZ653621 | MGnify/ENA primary metagenome ERZ653621 (study PRJEB26926, sample SAMN06165020) | human gut metagenome | biome: ENVO:00009003; feature: ENVO:2100002; material: ENVO:00002003...
GTTCTGCCCTCTATGATACACCCCCAAACGGCCGTTCTCGGACGGGCTGGGGGGGCATGGGCACAAACGAAGCCTTCCAGTGGTAATGGCGAAGTAGACAAACCTTATAAGATATCCACAGCAGCCGAACTGGCGTGGTTCCGCGACCAGGTGAATTGTGGTAATAATACTATTTCAGCCACGCTGACTAAAGATATTGACTTGTCAGAGTTCTGCCATGCGAAGGATGGCACCACGTATACAGATGAGCTCAGCTGGACTCCTATCAATTGGTATCAAGGTACATTTGATGGCAACGGGAAGACTATCAGCAATCTCTACATCAATGCCACCTCTAATTATACCGGTTTCTTCGGCTATGCTTATGCTGGCAGTATCAAGAATATCACTTTCGACAATGCGAGGGTGAAGAATACTGGTGGTTATAATTTTGGAATTTTGGCAGGAAACGCAGGATCTTGTATTATTGAAAATATCAAGACCTTGGCAAACTGTTCGGTAGAAGGAAAAGACTACGTTGGCGGAATAGCAGGAGTTGCTAACGGCAACATCAGCAACTGCGAAAACCGTGCAACAGTGAAGGGTATAAGATCTCTCGGAGGAGTTGTAGCTGCCTATTCCGGTAATTCCATCACTTCATGCGCCAATTATGGTGTCGTAACAGGCTCGGGAGAGAGCGTTGGTGGCATTGCTGGATATTTTAACTCAGGAACCATTCAGAACAGTGCCAACTATGGCGATGTAACGGGAACTGATAATGTCGGAAATTTGATAGGACTTGCTGAAGAATGCAACCTGAACAATGTGCTTGGCACTGGTAATGTTACTGCTACTTCTGCAAAGCTTGCCGGTCTCCTTGTTGGAAACATAAGAAAATCCTCCAGCACCGCTTCTGGCATCTTGGCATACAACAGCAGTGCGAAGCTTACCATCAATGGAACTGAGCAGACAGGCGATGCCGTCAAGGCTATCGGAGGAGGCTCATTGACATCAGCTGAAAAGATAATGGCATTTACTGAAGAACAGTTGAAGAGCGGATTGGTTGCCAATCAGCTTCAGAAAAACGTATCAGGAAGTGCAAGATGGGGACAAAAACTGAACACAAACGATTATCCTTTACTTGGCTCTGCTGATGAGGTTTACTTGGATGGTAATCTGACAATGAATTGTTTAGGCGAGCTGGAAGGTACATTTACCAATACCAAGCCTGCACAAGAGGGCACATTTACGTTTAAGCATGGCGATAGTCCCAAACATCACAAATTCGTGGCTGCTACCTGCACCACAGATGGCAACATCGAATATTGGGAATGTAATCTTTGTCATAAGTCTTTCTCGAACGAGCAGATGACACAAATGGTGAGCAGTCTTGTAATAGTATCAGCTACCGGACATGAATATGATGAGAACGACAAGTGCACGAAGTGCCAGCAGGAAATTCCTTTCTTGAAATTGGGCAACAATTCCATAACAATCGGAAAGGTATTTGGCGATAGGAATGAAATCAGCGGTTACAACCTTTATAAATATACAGCTCTAGAAGATGGTACATTGGAGGTGACGGCAAACAGCAACCGTAAAAATACCTATGGTACCCTGTGGGAGAGCCGTACGGCTGCATCTTGCTTGACTTCCGATAATTCTTGGCCTGACTTCAAAATCACCTATACTGTAACGAAAGGCACCACTTATTATATCGGCGCAAGAGATTTTTTTGGCAAAGCCATCGAAGGCGAAGTCAAGCTCAATGTAAAAATGAATGGTCTTGATCGTGAATTGCCAGCAGGTATGACTGGTAAAGGAACAGAGGCGGAACCATTTGTGCTGAAGACGGCAGATCATCTGGCGTGGTTCCGTGACTGCGTGAATGAATGTAACACATTATTCTGCGCAAAGATTGCCGATGATGTGAAAGAAATTGATATGAGCACTGTATGCCATAAGGCTGATACCGAAAAGCAGGTAGCAGAGCTCAGCTGGACTCCTATTGGTAACTTTGATAATAATTATCAAGGTACATTCGATGGCAACGGGAAGACCATCAGTAATCTCTACATCAATGCCACCTCTGAATTTGCCGGTTTCTTCGGTTATCTTGCTGGTGGCAACATCAAAAACATCACTTTCGACAATGCGAAGGTGAATAGTACTGGTATTTATTATACTGGAATTTTGGCAGGATACGCAGGTTCTTGTATTTTTGAAAACATCAAGACCTTAGGAAACTGTTCGGTAGAAGGAAAACAGATAACTGGCGGAATAGCAGGAATAGCAGTGGGCAACATCAGCAACTGCGAAAACCATGCAGAAGTGAAGGGAATGGGATCTCTCGGAGGTATTTTAGGTATGTATTACGGTTCCGACAATTCCATCACTTCATGCGCCAATTATGGTGCTGTAACAGGCACGTACAGCCAAGTTGGCGGCATGGTTGGATATTTTGACTCAGGAACCATCCAGAACAGTGCCAACTATGGCGATATAACTGGAAAAGATAATGTCGGAAACCTGATAGGAGAAGGTGTTATATGCAATCTGAACAATGTGCTTGGCACTGGTAATGTTACTGCTACTTCTGATACAGAGCGTGCCGGTCTCCTTGTTGGGCGCATAAGCAAATCCTCCAGCGCCGCTTCTGGTATCTTGGCATACAACAGCAGTGCTAAGCTGACCATCAATGGAGCTGAGCAGACAGGTGAAGCTGTCAAGGCTATCGGAGAAGGCTCATTGACCTATCCTGAAGGCGTGAATGAAGCTGACGTGATCAAGGCATTCACCAAACAGCAGATAAAGAGCGGAGATGTGGCTTATTTGCTTGCCGAAGGCAAAGTATTAGGCGAGCAGGTATGGGGACAGCAGTTAGGCAAGGACCAATATCCCGTTCCCGGCTCTGACTATAAGGTAATCAGGGCTGCACAGGGCGACAAGGATACAAATGGCAACGATACATATTGGGCAACTTTCAGCAATCCGACAAACGATGTAACCCTTTCTGTTCCTTCAGACAGATCGCTTAATGTCTATAACGCAACGGTAAGCGGTGGCAAGCTGACATTGACACTACGCAGCGGCAACCAAGTGGCAAAGGAAGAGGGTGTGCTACTGAAGACTGACGGAGAGTATGTCAATGCAAAGGCAAACAAGACAAATGAGTTGACAGCAGCTTCCTCTGATGAAAACCACCTTGTGGCTACACCAGCTGAAGCTCAGACTGTAACAGCAGATGCCGATTGTAAACTCTATCGTCTCACATATAATAATGCTACAACAAAAGAACGTCTCGGCTTCTACCTCAGCAGCGACGGAACAAGCCTCAAAGCGACTCCTGGAAAGGCTTATCTGAAAGTATCTGAAAATGAAGCAAAAGACCCATCATCGGCATCACTCGCTCGCAGCTTTGTATTCGGTGGCGGCAACGAGACAACAGGCATAGAGGAAATCACCATTATGGGTACTGACGTGCAGCGTCATGGCACTATTGAAGGAATCTTCGACCTCCAAGGTAGAAAGATAAGCAATCCGACAAAGGGCATATACATAAAGAACAACAAGAAAGTAGTAATCAAATAAAAATAGCACAATATGAAGAAAGAATATATAAAACCAGAAATGCAGGTGCATGAGATAAAAGCCCAACAGTTGCTGGCAGGGTCAGAAACTCCTGGTTTCAATAAAGGACAAATTCCAGAAGATGGAAATGAAGATATGTGGTAAAGTCCTAAGCTGACAGGAATACCAATCATCTGAAAATAATTATCAACCCATACTTTGCGGTTGTTCCAAGGGTCTATATACCACGAAGAACAGGTGGCGTATAGACCCTTTTTCCTATTACATGATGTCTTCAGGTAGAAGTATCTTAGCTTCTTCGTTATTATATTCCATAATATTATGCTTTATTATTATCGTTCACAAAGATAATCTTTTTGAACGATAATTCCAAATATTTGAGCAACAATTAGTTGCCTGTTATTGTTATTTAATTATTAATCGGAATCATTAAGTAGTATTTGCAAGGGGCAGAAGCTCCTAGCCCAGGGCGTGTGGGGCTAAACTTGCAAAACTTGAATAATTCTATATTATTCGTGTTCAATGCTACCCCCCAACTTAGCTTCCCATTCCTCTATCGTCGGCATAGTTCCTTCCAATTTTTCAGGATAGAATTTTTCTAGATCGTACTCAGAAATAGCTATGGGTTGGCTGCTTGATTCCAGGGCATATTGTGCCTGGATACGGTCTTTCTCCTTGCAAATAAGTAAACCTATAGTAGGATTGTCACGCCCCTCTTTGCGAAGAAGATGGTTACAAGCTACTACATAACCACCAAGTTGCCCGACATCAGCAAAGGTGAATGAACCTATCTTGACTTCCAGAATTTGCAGCAATTTGCTGCAAAATTTTAATCTTTTGATTATAAAGCTGATAGAACTTTCGCAAGTGGTTTAAGTACGGGCTGAAGGCCCAAAAGCTCCTAGCCCAGGGCATCGCCACGACCGTCAGGTCGAGTTTCCGTTTAAAATCCGTGAGTAATCCGAGGAAGGCGGTTAAGGTTCCGTTTATTCCGCGTAATCCGATGAATAATGACACACCCTCATTTTCGTGGTGTTATTTTTTTTATTCCATGTTGAGGCAAATTGGCATCCCTTTCCAATTGGTCAGCAACTTGCTGACCAATTTCAGTGTATGGTAGATACATGCAATAGATTAGGCGGAACAGGGTTAGGGCTCACCGAGGAAGTAGAGGATGTAGGAGACTTGCATCGGGGTGAACTCCTTGCAGTTCTTGCCGTAACCGGTGGCGGCGAGCTTCTGGAGAAGGTCGGGGATGCGCTGAATCCATCGCATCAGGTGAGCACTGGCTACTGCTGGAGTAGCATCGGGAAAATACAGGAGAGCTAGCTCTTGCTTGGTATAACTTCTTAAATCCATAGTTTTGTTTGATTTTTATGAGGGTTAATGAATGAGGGTGCAGTTCATAAGCTACTGACTTTTGCATCGTAAGCTACTGACTTTTGCATCGTAAGTCTCTGACTTTTGCATCGTAAGTCTCTGACTTTTTCATCGTAAGTCTCTGACTTTTGCACCGTAAGTCCTTGGTTTCCGTTTCGGAAGTAACTGGCTTCTGGGTGACAGGGTGACAGGGGTGACAGGGAATTCTGAAGATTTACTCTCGCGCGGGCAGGCAGGAAAAATCAGGCCGAAAGTTCCTGCCTGCCCGCGTGCGAGGCGAAATGTTGAAAAACTCGTGTCACCGTGTCACCCTGTCACCCTGAACCGGATGAACCGATGGCTTGGGAACGGCTAGAAGGGGGCATCATCATCGCATTGCGGCGGGTTGATGCAGACGGATACCTGGTAAGCCTTGATTTCCTCGGCTGTACGGACGATTGCCCTGTAACCACGGCTGTGCTTGGTGCGCATCTTTTCGAATCCGAGATCATTGAAAGCCTTGCCCAGTTTCGAACTGTTCAGCTTCTGAGAGATGTTGCAACTGATGATCTGCATCGCTCTGGCTATGGACACGAACTCCCCTGTCTCCGCCTCCGTTGGCTTTCGGAAGTAGAGATCCACAAGTTCCTGTTCTAGTCTGGGCGCCTCAAAAGCGCGGTTGTGCCGGTTCTGCTTTTCTATCTCCTCATCGGTGAACCAATAGCGGAAATCACTCTTGTAGAGGGCGTAAGCCTGGGCGTAGATGCCTTCGTAATTGAACGGATGCTCACGGGGTGAGAGGATGCTCTCTATCTCGTAGGGCAGCCAGCGACGGTTACCGGTAGGGTCGCTCAAAAACTCGGGATTGTTGCCCGTGCCGCAGAAGGTGTTGATATGCTTGCGCTGCTCGGCATAATGGCCGTATGCCGCCCTTTCGTTGGTATACTGCATCGTTACCACAGCCTTCAGCTGGTTCAGTTCCGACGGACTCATCGTGTCGAGCTCTTCATAACAGATGAGTGCATACTGCGAAAGGGCGATGATATCATCCTTCGTCATGCGCCTGGCATTCGCCTTCGTATAGAAGTATTGCTTCAGTTCCGGCGGCAGGAGATAGTTGAACCAGGTGGTCTTGTAGGCGCCCTGTCTGCCGATGAATACCAGGATGACATTGTTTACGGCACCTTCGTCTATCCATCCTGCTATCATCGCCACGAGCCATTTCCTGAGGGCTTCGCAGAAGGGCATCACCGGGGTGCCCTTCAGCTTTACCGTGGCAGCGAGTTCGGCTATATAGTCCTTGTCGCCTTCCTGCCAGGGTGGGAGATTCTCCAGGTAATCGGTGAAGGGATTGTAGGGCGGTGTATAGTCGCTCTCGATGACATTGATCATGTCGCTCTTGCTCACCCTTGCGGTTAGCGACATGTTGCTCCATTGCGTATTCAGATCGCGGTCCTGGAGGATTCGCCATTTCCCCTTCAGATACTCGTAGCGCAGGGTGATGAGGTTGAAGCGGAGTTTGATATGCCCGTCGAGGAAGTCTTTGATTTCATCTACGGTGGCATAGGGAATCTTTCCGGTTTCTGCCTTCACCTTCTGGGGGTGAGTGGTGTTGTCGTAGCACGATTTGAACACCTGTTCTACGTCGTCGTATTCGGGAAACTGCCTGATAGCCCACTGGGTGGCTTCCTTCCTGTCGTACCGTTTCTTTGCCATCATGTAGCCCACCCGCATCACATACTGGTTGTGGTTGCCGGGTTCGTACCTGATCTTTTCGTTTTCCAGCTTGGGTTTGACGATCTGCTCGTAGTAGTCGGCGATGCGTTCCTGTTTCTTTTTCTTCTGGGCGGTCTTGAGCGTAGCGGAATGGAAATGGCTGATTTCCTCGGCGCTGAAGGCTGTGGCTTCAGGATTGAAATAGACTTCGGGGTCGTAAGCGAGTCCGCTGAGCCTTGTGATGTTCTTGCAGAGCGGATCGCTTTCCTTGCCGATGAGATGCGCGTAGTAGTCGTTTCCCATGGCGAAGGCGGCGGGATAATCCTCGCCTTCGTAGCGGTAGATGACGCGCAGTCCGTTGCCGCTCATGGTAACGTAGCAGAGCAGGGTGTGGGCATCGTGGCAGATTCTCTCTTTGAGCGAGCGCAGGGTGCCGTCATCCGGTTTTTCTGTGATGTGGTCGAAGTCGACCAGTGACAGATGTGTGAGACTCCGGATGTTGTCCTTGCCTTTTCCGCCTTCGAAGATGCAGGCTACGGCGAAGAGGGGTGCATCGTGTTTGTACGACTTATTCCCCGTTTTCCGGTAAGACTCGGTGAAAAACCTGAGTTTCTCATCTTCCTTCATGAAGGTTACCAGGCCTTCCAACTGGCCAGGTGAAGGAATCTTGCTGGCCATGTTAATGAATGTGCTGATGTTCATCATCTCCTAAAAATTTTATATTGTTATACAATATATGTATCAGTTATTCGTTTTCTTATAGGTAAGCAGATTGTTGAATCTGTTTTACACGATGCAAAGATAATAAAAAGAAAATAAAAAATAGTTCCCGACGTCGGGAACTCGTTTATATATTTTTTATTAATTAAAATTTTATTAACATGTTTTACCAAAAAATTAAAGTAGACAACAGCCGTTTCGGTGTTGTTCTGAGTGAAGTGATGAAGAACCATCATGTATCTGGTTCTGATCTGATGTTTTATGCTGAGATGCATAAGGAAAACATTTTTGCAATCTAAAAGGGTAAGGGCGATTATCGGCTCAGTGTTTATGTGAGGATTGTTTCTGCTCTTCGGTACTTTATCGAAGACTCGGCAGAATACGCCCGAGTGAAGCAACGCCTTATCGAAGCAGCCTTCGATGATAGTTACTTTTATAACAGATAATTCTTTTGAATTGGTTTTTTAAATTAAAAAGTGGAATCCGGCGGTTGTCGGATTCCACTGATATCGTATTTTCACCCTGTGCGGCTGGAATTACCCAATACGCCCTGAAACTTCAATTTAACGCAAGAACTTTCCGGTAAGGCTTGCCTTGCAGGCAGCTACTTCTTCCGGAGTTCCGGCAACAACAAGATTGCCGCCTTTATCGCCGCCTTCAGGACCGAGGTCGATGATATAGTCGGCACACTTGATGACATCCAGATTGTGCTCAATCACTACCAGCGAATGGCCCCTTTCTATCAGGGCATTGAAGGCATGGAGCAGGCGCTTGATGTCGTGGAAGTGAAGACCCGTGGTAGGCTCGTCGAAGATGAAAAGCGTAGGCTCCTGTTCTTCCTTACCTATGAAGAAGGCGAGCTTTACACGCTGATTCTCACCACCCGAAAGCGAACTTGAGTTCTGACCGAGTTTGATGTAACCCAGACCTACATCCTGAAGCGGTTTCAGGCGGTTTACGATGATGCGGCAGTTGTCGAAGTCGCCCTCGTTGCGCTGCAACTTTTCATCGCTGAAGAACTCAATGGCCTCGTTTACCGTCATGTTCAGCACATCATTGACGTCTTTTCCACCATAGCGAACCTCCAGGATATCGTGCTTGAACCGCTTGCCCTTACAAGCCTCGCAGGTCAGCGTGAGGTCTGCCATAAACTGCATCTCGATGGTAACATATCCCGCACCCTTACATTCCTCGCATCTTCCGCCTTCGGTATTGAAAGAGAAGTACTGCGGCGTGAATCCCATCTGCTTAGCCAGTGGCTGGTTGGCAAAGAGGGCACGTATCGCATCGTATGCCTTCAGATAAGTGGCAGGGTTGCTGCGGGTACTCTTTCCGATAGGGTTCTGGTCAACAAACTCTACATGACTGATGCTCTTCCAGTCGCCTTCCATCGATGCATATTCGCCTGGTGCCTCTGCTACGAGGTCCAGACGGCGACGCATGGCAGGATAGAGGATTCCCTTGATGAGCGAACTCTTGCCTGAGCCTGATACACCGGTTACGCAGGTGAATACATTGAGCGGTATCTTAACGTCGATGCCGCGCAGATTGTTCATCCGGGCTCCCTTGATTTCGATATACTGGTTCCAGGCACGGTGGCTCGTTGGCACCTTTATCTCCTCGTTGTGGGTCAGGTACTTGATGGTATAACTCTCCGGATATTCAGCCAGCAGCTTTTCCTGTTCAGCCTTGTCGGTGGTTGAATATTCTGATGACGGACCGGCGTAGACCACTCTTCCGCCCAGTCTGCCGGCATCGGGACCGATATCGATGAGATAGTCGGCTGCCCGCATAATCTCTTCGTCGTGTTCTACCACAACCACCGTATTGCCCAGTTGCTGCAGTTCTTTCAGCACCTTAATCAGTCGGGCAGTATCGCGGCTATGGAGTCCGATACTAGGTTCATCGAGGATATATACGCTACCCACGAGCGATGAGCCCAGGTTGGTGGTCAGGTTGATGCGCTGACTCTCACCGCCGGAGAGGGTGTTGGAGAGTCGGTTGAGCGTAAGATAACCCAGACCAACATCCAGGAGGAACTGCAGACGGTGGGTGATTTCGGTGAGCAGACGCTTGCTGATTTCCTTCTCATGCTCAGAGAGTTCCAGTTTCTTGAACCATTCGCTCAGATTCACAATCGACATTTCAACCAGTTCGGTGATGCTCTTTCCGCCAATCTTCACATAGTTGGCTTCCTTCTTGAGTCGGGTACCATGGCAGTCAGGACAAATCGTCTTTCCACGGAATCGGCTCAGCATCACGCGGTATTGTATCTTGTACTGGTTCTCCTTTACCATTCTGAAGAACTCATCGATGCTCACCCTTTCCTGCTGTTTACGTTTCTTCTCGCCAGGCAGACCGTGCCACAGCCAGTCCTTCTGCTGCTGAGTCAGTTCGAAATAAGGCTTGAAGATAGGGAAGTCGTATTCTGCAGCTCTGCGGATGAATTCCTTGAGCCACATACCCATCTTTTCGCCTCGCCAGCAAACCACACATCCGTCATATACGCTCATCGAAGTGTTCGGGATGACGAGTTTCTCATCGATGCCTATTATGCTACCGAAACCTTCGCAGGTAGGGCAGGCTCCGAGAGGAGAGTTGAAGGCAAACATATTGTCGGTAGGCTCTTCAAACTGCATGCCGTCAGCTTCGAACCGGGTAGAGAAGTCGTAGCAGATGTTGCTTGGCAGGAAGACGAGGCGGCAGGCTCCATCGCCCTCATAGAAGGCAGTTTCGGCAGAATCCATCAGTCGGCTGATATCATCCTTCTCATCGCTTACCGAAGCACGGTCGATGACCAGAAAGATTTCTTCATCCTTCTGCTGCATTCTCTTTCTCAGTTTGTCGCCGCTTACTTCCAGCAGTTCCTTATCCGCCTGCTCCATGAAGTCTTCGATGCGCACGAATTCACCTTTTATATATATACGCGCGTAACCTTCCTGGTTGTACATCTCCAGCTGTTTGCCCAGACTGCGCCCTTCGATGACGTGGATAGGGGCGAGGATGACAAATCTGGTACCCTGGGAATACTGTCGGGTGCAGGCGAGTACATCTTCGGTAGTATGGCGTTTCACTTCCTGTCCGCTGATAGGCGAATAGGTTTTTCCGATGCGTGCGTAGAGCAGTCGCAGGTATTCGTAGATTTCGGTGTTGGTGCCCACGGTAGATCGTGGGTTGCGCGAAATCACTTTCTGTTCGATGGCGATGGCCGGTGGCAATCCTTTGATGAAATCACATTCCGGTTTGCTCATACGTCCTAGAAACTGGCGTGCGTACGAAGAGAGCGACTCCACATAGCGGCGCTGGCCTTCAGCATATAAGGTATCAAAAGCCAACGATGATTTTCCCGATCCTGAGACACCCGTAATGGCAACAAACTTGCCCTGAGGTATCTTCACATCGATATTCTTGAGGTTGTTGGCTCTTGCCCCTTTTATTTCTATATATTTATCTTTCCCCATTTTTTTACCTTTTTACTTTTTTACCCTTTTACCCTTATTCATGGTGGTAAGGTTCACCTTTTATAATAGTACATGCGCGATAGAGCGCCTCGGTAAAGATAAGGCGCACCATCTGATGCGAGAAGGTCATCTTGGAGAGGGAGATCTTCTCATTGGCGCGGTCGTAGACAGACTGTGAAAAGCCGTAAGGACCGCCGATGACAAAGACGAGCCTGCGGGCCGTGGCCTGCTTGCGCTCTATCCATTTGGCAAACTCGATGCTTCGGAATTCCTGTCCATGTTCATCCATCAGCACCACGGTATCTGAAGGCTGGAGGAGTTTCAGAATCAGTTCTCCTTCCCGTTCCTTCTGCTGCTGTTCGCTGAGACTCTTGGTGTTCTTGAGTTCAGGAATGGTTGTTATGTTGAAAGGCATATAATGGGTGATGCGCTCGGCATAATCCTTGATGCCCGCAATGAAATGCTTGTTTACGGTCTTTCCGACCAGAATGAGTTCTGTCTTCATTTCGTTGGCGTTTTCTTCCTATACACTTTCATGTTTACTCTTCGCTTCGTCCCTGTAATATCCTGTTCCTATTCTGTTCGGATTCTTCGGGAACCAGCCTTTCTCGCAGCGTTGTCTCTGTTCGAAGAGTTCACCGATGCTCCAAAGGCATGAAGCACCTACTACGCCCAGTATGGCAGAGAAGAGCACGTTGGCAACCAGGAAGGCAGCTCCGATGCAGATGATGCCTGCAACGAGGAAAACCCACCAATAGCGGGTGCCCGTATAATATTCCGTCTTCATGACGATAGGGTGAAAGATACCTATTATTAAAAAGGTGGATACGGCGATGATGACGCCCGTGTAATATACTTCCATATTCTATTGTTTTTATATTTTGTTCATTCAACTTTTGTTATCTTACCAATACAATATTGCTAAATAATAGCCTTATTCTATTTTCAATTCCATTTCAAAGTGCAAAAATACAAAAAAAACTTCATTCTTGCTTGGTTTATCAAAATTTTTATATAACTTTGTACGCAAATAGAGAAATTATGCATTGTTTTCGTGCACATCCTTCTCGATAAGAATTAATTAATAACATAATATAATCAAACTATGGCTAATAACGCAGAATTGATCAAGCAGTGTGAAGAAAGAGCACAGCAGTGGCTCACACCTGCTTTTGACGAAGAAACCCGTAAGGAAGTAAAGGCAATGCTCGACGCAGAGGACAAGTCTGCTCTCGTTGATGCATTCTATCAGAACTTGGAGTTCGGTACTGGTGGTTTGCGCGGTATCATGGGCGCAGGTACCAACCGCATGAACAAGTATATCGTTGGTATGGCTACACAGGGCTTTGCTAACTACATCCTCAAGGCTTTCCCAGGTGAGGAGAACCTTTCTGTAGTGGTAGGTCACGACTGCCGTAACAACTCCCGTCTCTTCGCAGAAACCGTAGCTGCCATCTTCTCAGCCAATGGCATCAAGGCTTATCTCTTCGAGAGCCTCCGTCCTACACCAGAGATTTCTTTCGCTATCCGCGAGCTCGGTGCCAAGGCTGGTGTCAACGTAACAGCTTCTCACAACCCTAAGGAGTACAACGGTTACAAGGCTTACTGGAGCGACGGTGCTCAGGTTCTGGCTCCACACGATACAGGTATCATCGAGGAGGTGAACAAGGTTACTATCGACCAGGTGAAGTTTGAGGCTAACTGGGATAAGATCAAGATTATCGGTGGTGAGATGGATTACGACTACATGACAGCCGTTCATTCTGCTATGATTGACCAGGATGTCATCAACCGTCAGAAAGACCTCAACATCGTTTATTCAGCTATGCACGGTACAGGTCGTGTCATCGTTCCTCTCTGTCTGCGTTCTTGGGGCTTCCAGAACATCAATGTAGTTCCTGAGCAGATGGTTGTAGATGGTAACTTCCCAACAGTGGTTTCTCCTAACCCAGAGAATGCAGAGGCTATGACCCTCGGTATGAAGCTCGGTACCAAGTTGAACGCTGACCTCGTGGTAGCTACCGACCCAGATGCTGACCGTCTGGCCATCGTTTGCCGCGATGACAAGGGCGAGTGGATGATCATCAATGGTAACCAGACAGCCATGATGTTCTGCTACTACATCATCGAGAACAAGAAGAAGTTGGGCAAGTTGAAGCCAACAGACTTCCTCGTAAAGACCATTGTAACAACAGAAGTTATCGCTGAGATTGCCAAGAAGAACAACGTAGAGTTGCGCGACTGCTACACTGGTTTCAAGTGGATTGCACGCGAGATTGCTATCTCTGAGGGCAAGCAGCAGTACATCGGTGGTGGTGAGGAGAGCTTCGGCTTCTTGCCATACGATAAGGTACGCGATAAGGATGCTCCTGCTTCTATCTGCCTCATCTGCGAGATTGCAGCATGGGCTAAGGATCAGGGCAAGACTCTCTACGACCTCCTGATGCAGATTTATGCAGAGTATGGCTTCAGCAAGGAGTTCACTGTAAACGTAGTTCGCCCAGGTAAGACTGGTGCTGACGAGATTAAGCAGATGATGGCAGACTTCCGTGCCAACCCTCCACAGGAGTTGGGTGGCAGCAAGGTGGTAACCTGGAAGGACTACCAGTCTTTGGAGGTTAAGCATGCCGACGGCAGCGTAGAAAAGCTCGATATGCCTGCTACAAGCAATGTACTCCAGTGGTTCTGCGATGACAACACTAAGGTAAGTGTCCGTCCATCAGGTACAGAGCCTAAGATCAAGTTCTATATTGAGGTTAAGGATCCTTCATTCAAGTGCGCTGGCTGCTACAACCGCTGCACAGCTGCTGCGATGGATAAGATCGAGGCTATCAAGAAGAGCCTGAAGTTGGATTAATTTCATAGGAAATCATATCATGGCGCTCCGGTAATTATTGCCGGAGCGCTTTTCGTTTCAGTAGCCGTTTATTCTTCTCAAAATAGGGTAGCAAGTTACCCTCATTATCATGTTTTTATAGAAAAAAAGCAAAAAGACTTGCATATTTTCTGATTTTTATTTATCTTTGCACCCATATTACAAAATTATAACATATAATTATACTCTTATGGGAGGCATTTTCGGAACTATTTCCAAGAAAAGCTGTGTCGCTGATCTCTTTTACGGCACAGATTACAACTCACATCTCGGCACACGCCGGGGCGGTTTGGCAACCTACAGTAGTGAGAAGGGCTTCGTGCGCTCTATCCACAATCTGGAAAGTTCATACTTCAGAACGAAGTTTGAACCTACACTCAATAAGTTTGAAGGAGCTACATCGGGCATCGGCGTGATTAGCGATACAGATGCCCAGCCACTCATCATGAACTCTCATCTTGGCCGCTTTGCCATTTGCACTGTAGCTAAGATAGTAAACAAGGATGAACTTACTCAGCTTCTGCTCGAAAAGAACATGCACTTTGCTGAAATGTCTTCGGGTAGTACCAATCCTACTGAGTTGGTGGCTCTGCTTATTATTCAGGGTAAAACCTTCAGAGAAGGTATCGAAAACGTTTTCCATCACATCAAAGGTTCCTGCACCATGATGATCCTTACCGAGGATGGCATCATCTGTGCGCGTGACAGTTGGGGACGTACTCCAATCATCATCGGCAAGAAGGAAGGTGCCTATGCGGCTTCCAGCGAAACCACCTCGTTCCCTAATCTCGATTATGAAACAGCATATGAGGTAGGACCAGGCGAAATCGTGAAGATTAAAGCTGATGGCATGGAGCAGATCCGTCCTGCCAACAAGAAGATGCAGGTTTGCTCTTTCCTCTGGGTTTACTACGGATTCCCTACATCTACCTACGAGGGCAAGAATGTAGAGGAGGCGCGTTTTACCAACGGCTTTAATCTCGCCAAGACCGATGATGTGGAGGTAGACTGCTGCAGCGGTATTCCTGATTCAGGTACGGGTATGGCGATGGGTTATGCTGCCGGCAAGGGTGTGCCTTATCAGCGTTGTATTGCCAAGTATACGCCTACATGGCCTCGCAGTTTTACTCCTAGCAACCAGAGCATGCGTTCACTGGTAGCCAAGATGAAGCTGATTCCTAACAAGGCGATGCTCAAGGGCAAGCGTGTGTTATTCTGTGATGACAGTATCGTGCGTGGTACCCAGCTTCGCGACAACGTGAAGGTGCTTTTCGACCAGGCAGGCTTGAAGGAGTGCCACATGCGTATTGCGTGTCCTCCATTGGTATACGGTTGTCCGTTCATCAACTTCACTTCTTCCAAGAGTGATATGGAGCTGATTACCCGTCGCATCATCGAGAAGTTTGAGGGCGATGCCAACAAGAATCTTGAGAAATACGCTACCACCGGTTCTCCTGAGTATCAGAAGATGGTAGATGAGATTGCCAGCCAGTTGGGCTTGACTTCCCTGAAGTTCAACACCATCGAGCAGCTGGTAGAGGCCATCGGTCTTCCAAAGTGCCAGGTATGTACCCATTGCTTCGATGGCAGCAGTGCATATACTCTGAATGAGTTTGCTGATGAAGACTAAAATAAGAATATAAGTTCTTGATAGATAAGAAGATAGGTCTAGCGGCCCCGCTTAGCGAGGTGTAGCTAGACCTATTTTTATATTATTTCTCGGCAAAATCTTCTTTTGCATAAAATGTATTATTTTGCATAGAACGTAAACTTGTTCTTGTAATCTCTGTTCACGCAGATGGTTGCCTTGCGCTGGGAGAGATTGTATACCACCGACCACTGGGTATGGCTCGTTGGATTGCCTGGAGTTTCTGCCTGACTCACACCATTGAGCAGATTCATGGCTCCTTCCTCTGACAACTGGTTACTGTTCTGCTTGATGACGAATTCCATCATGTCGTAGCGGGTCTTGCCGTGGTTCGA
>ENA-OZEP01000540-OZEP01000540.1-human-gut-metagenome-genome-assembly--contig:-NODE-540-length-15622-cov-15.973598_pt1 | contig 15622 bp, 10 predicted proteins | sample MGYA00245074_ERZ653621 | MGnify/ENA primary metagenome ERZ653621 (study PRJEB26926, sample SAMN06165020) | human gut metagenome | biome: ENVO:00009003; feature: ENVO:2100002; material: ENVO:00002003...
ATTCCGGAGCCATCGGCGTCTATGTGGCCGACGATGCGGCGGGCGCGGACAGGCTGTGACCGCACTAATTCCGCGGAAAGTAGAACGGGCTGCGTAAGGTGGAGATGATTCCGGAGCCATCGGCGTCTATGTGGCCGACGATGCGGCGGGCGCGGACAGGCTTGCGGTTGTAGAAATCGGCAGCGCTGGAATCCAATGAGTTGACACGCACGACCTGGGCGGAGTGGATGAACTTGCCGTCACCGATGTACATCCCCACGTGCGTGATCCGCTCCCTGGTGGTGTCGGTCGCGGCCTTGCCCCAGAACAGAAGGTCGCCAGGAAGCAGACCTCTCCAGTCAACATCCCCGTTGTCCTTGAATATTCCCACATCCTCTCCGATCCTTGCCTGTTGGGAGGCGTTGCGCGGAAGGAGCACTCCGTTGGCGAAATATACGCTGCGGGTGAATCCGCTGCAGTCCACGTTCTTGATGGACGTGCCGCCCCACATGTACGGTACGCCGAGGAACCTGTAACCCGTGGTCAGAAGATCCTGCCTGAAATCATTCCCGGCCGTGGTTCTGTCCTTGCGGTCTTTGGCCCATTTGTAGAACACCGCGACATCTTTAGCGGGAACATAACCGGTCTTGCCTGACGGCAGCACGACTCCGACAAACTTCTTCTTCAGAACCGCCTGCCCCTCCTCATAGCCTTTGTAACGTCCTCCGGCATGCGTCCTGACACTGTACATGATTCTCACGATGTCTCCGAGCACGAAATCGGAGACAATCCTGGAATCCATCGAAGGCTCCTCGTAAATGTGTGAGAAAGCCGCTGTGCAGATGTATTTCGGAGCCTCAAGGTAGTCCTGAAGCTCTTCCTCGCTCATCGGCACGAGCCCCATCTCGTTGACCCAGGCCGTGTAAGGCTCCGGACTCTTTATCTTGACCCAGTAGCTTGACTTATCCAGAACCTCGACCACCGTCCCCATCAACGCCTGGTCTCCAAGCTCGGCGGCGTAGTCCGGTGCCTCGCGCATAAAGTTGGCGGAAAACTCAACCACAGCCCATTTCTTAGGGGCTTCCTGCGCTGAGGCGGCACAATTGAATGACAGAGCGACCGCGGCCGCCGAAGACAAAATTTTCAGGAATATGTTCATATCGACATCTGTTTATAATCAATAAACTGTTCTGCTTGAAATGCCCTTTCGTGGTTCAAACCAATCAAAAACCTTCTCTTTCCGGAACCAATGATGGATCCAACTTGTAAAAATATTCACAATTCATTAGTTTTGCAAGGAATATGTCGTACTTTTCGGTGGCACGTGTCGGGAAAAGGGGATAGTGCAATCACATCCGGACGTGGAACAGGAGTTCTCCTTAATGGATTTCTTTGAAAACCGAATGCCCGGAATAGGACAATCACAATTGAACGTGGAACTGAAGAGGACGCGAAGGAAAGGTGAATCGGAAGAAGGAGTAACGGCTGCATCATGTTTGGTTTTTCAGAAGGGAAAAGATACAATTCGTTCGTGGGTTATTACCGCCGCAGGTACGGTGAGCGGCTCCAGAAACTTGTTCTGGACGCAGGGTTCTCGTGCCCTAACCGGGACGGAACCGTGGGGCGGGGAGGGTGTACCTACTGCGACAACGCCGCTTTCCATCCTGGTTACAGTACTCCGGGGAAGCCGCTTCTGACACAGATTGACGAAGGAATAGAGTTCCAAAAGGTGCGATATCCGAGGGCGAGGCACTACCTGGCATATTTCCAGGCATATTCAAACACATACGGTCCGTTGGATCGGTTGAAGGCTCTTTATGAGGAGGTCCTGAGCCATCCGGAGGTGGTGGGGATCGTGATCGGCACGCGTCCGGATTGTGTCGATGAGAAGAAGCTGGACTATCTGGCTGGCTTGGCGTCGGGGCGTGTCCTTTCAGGGTGGCAAAGATCCCTTCGGCGGGCCCCGGGACCGACTGTCCAGGCCCCGGTTCCGGATACCCTCACCGCCCCCATAGTGGTGGTGGAGTACGGCATCGAGTCCTGCCACGACAGCACCCTGCGCCACATCAACCGCGGCCACAGCTTCGAGTGCGCCCGCAAAGCCGTGGAAATGACCGCCGAAAGAGGCATCGACACCGGAGCCCACTTCATTCTCGGCCTCCCCGGCGAGACCAGAGAGATGCTCCTCGACCAATGCGGCCTTATCTCCTCCCTCCCGCTGCGCTCCGTCAAATTCCACCAGCTCCAGATCGTCAGAGGCACAGTGATGGAAAAGGAATATGCCGCCGACCCCTCAGCCTTCTACCGTCCCGGTCTTGATGAATATCTTGACTTTGTCATCGACATCCTCGAACGCCTGCGCCCCGACCTTTACATCGAACGGGTCGCCGGCGAGGTCCCGCCCCGCTTCGTGAACGACACCCCTTGGGGACTCGTCCGAAACTTCGAGATCCTCCGCCTTCTGGACAAACGTCTTGAGGAGCGGGACACGTGGCAAGGCCGTTTATATTCAAAGCCTTGATTAATCGACTGGCACAACTTTCGCTTGCCGGAAGACCGGCTGTCGGGCCGGAAACCGAATTTTTTGAGGCCATAGAGGCAGAACAACACTCCGGCCAAGCCAACTATTGCGTGAAAATTCTTATATTTGTCAAATTTATTTGATTACAATGGCGAAGTTTGTAAACCGAGAGATTCCTGAAGGCCTCACCTTCGATGACGTTTTGCTGGTTCCGGCACATTCCGATGTACTTCCTCGTGACGTGGATGTCACAACAAATTTCACGACTGACATCAAGCTCCACACTCCGATCGTGTCGGCCGCGATGGACACAGTCACAGAAGCCGATCTTGCCATCGCGATGGCGAGGGCCGGTGGTATCGGTGTGATTCACAAGAATATGACCATCGAGCAGCAGTGCGAGCAGGTGCGTCACGTGAAGAGGGCTGAGAACGGAATGATCTACGATCCTGTGACGATCAGCCCCGACGCGAATGTCGGCAACGCCCTCGCGATGATGAAGAAGCATCACATCGGCGGCATTCCTGTCGTGGACGCCAACGGCTTCCTCATCGGAATCGTCACCAACCGTGACTTGAGGTTCCAGGAGGATATGCAGCTGCCGATTTCCGAGGTTATGACAAAGGAGAACCTCGTGACCGCGCCTAAGGGCATCACCCTGGCCGACGCCACGAAGATCCTCCAGCACAGCAAGGTCGAGAAGCTTCCTGTTGTTGATAATGACGGCAAGCTCGTCGGCCTGATCACCTACAAGGACCTTATGAAGATCAAGGACAACCCTATCGCCTCCAAGGACAGCAAGGGCCGCCTCCTCGTCGCCGCCGCCGCCGGAATCAAGTCCGACACGCTCGACAGGATCGGTCTTCTGATCGACGCCGGAGCCGACGCTGTTGTCCTCGACACCGCCCACGGACACTCCGAAGGTGTGCTCAGGATGATCAAGAAGGCCTGCGACGCCTATAAGGATTTCCAGATCATAGCCGGAAACGTCGCCACCGCCGCCGGTGCCAAGGCTCTCGCCGATGCCGGAGTCAAGGCCGTGAAGGTCGGAATCGGCCCGGGCTCGATCTGCACCACGAGAATCATCGCCGGAATCGGCGTGCCGCAGCTGACGGCCGTAATGGAGGCCGCATATGCCCTCAAGGGAACGGGCGTGCCTGTGATCGCTGACGGCGGTATAAGATATTCAGGAGACATCGTCAAGGCGCTTGCCGCCGGTGCCAGCACCATCATGGCAGGCTCCCTGCTCGCCGGAACGGAGGAATCCCCAGGCGAGACAATCATCATGAACGGCCGCCGCTTCAAGTCCTACCGCGGAATGGGATCCCTCGAAGCGATGGAGCAAGGCTCGAAGGACAGGTATTTCCAGGACATGGAGTCCGACATCAAGAAGCTCGTACCAGAAGGAATCGTGGCCCAGGTGCCTTACAAGGGGACCGTCTCAGAGGTTGTCTATCAGCTTGTCGGCGGACTCAGGGCCGGAATGGGCTACTGCGGAGCGCATACTGTCGAGGAACTCAGGAACGCCCAGTTCGTGCGCATCACCAACGCCGGCTTCCTTGAGAGCCACCCACACGATGTGACCATCACCAAGGAAGCCCCTAACTATTCCCGCTAATCAATGATGATCAGGAGGTTCCGCATATTCATGATGGCCGTCGCCGTTGCCGCCCTTCCGTCCTGCAAGGCAATATCCTCGCTGATTCACGACGGGGAGGTTGTCGCCAGGCTGGGAGACCATAAACTCTATCGCTCGGAACTGGACGATGTGATCCCCAAGGGCACGTCTCCGGAGGACAGCGTGAACCTTGCGAACCTCTACATCAACTCGTGGGTGAAGGACAAGGCTTTCCTCGACATAGCCCAGCAGCGTCTCTCCAAGGAGGAAAAGGATGTCTCGAAGGAGCTTGAGGCCTACCGCCAGTCGCTTCTGCGGTACCGCTACGAGCAGCGCTACATCAACGAGCGCCTCGACACCACCGTCTCAAAAAAGCAGATTGATGAATATTATGGCTCCCACAAAGAGTCCTTCAAGCTGGAGCGGCCGATCCTCAAAGCCCGTTTTATGAATATTCCGAAAGATTCTCCGAATCTTCAGAAGATCAAGAAGCTGATGTCTTCGGACAAGGTTGAGGACGTGGTGGCCGCTGACAGCATCGCCTTCAATTCGACCCAGCGTTACCATGACTATTCCAATGGCTGGATAGACGCGGTGAAACTGGCCGCCGAGTTCGGTGTGGACTATGTTCAGATGCTCTCACAGCGTAGCGGCAACTTCATAGAGATGCCGGACGGGGATGCCAACATATCTGTCGCGTTCATAGTGGATTACCGGAGGGCCGGGGAGATCGCTCCGGTGGAATACTGTGAGGACAGGATAAAGGACATCATCATCAGCGGAAGAAAGCACGAGCTCCTGGCCGGTTTGGAACGGGACTTGATAGAAGACGCCAAGGTTAAGGAGAATTTTGAAATATATTCGAAATGATAAAGAAAACAGCAATCACCATCTTCGCCCTCGCAGCGACCTGCGCGATGGCTTCTGCCCAGAAATACAAGTACGTTGACAAGACCGTCGCCGTTGTCGGCAACGAGGCGATCATGATCTCCGACATCGAAGGGGCGGTCAAGGACCGCAGCGCCCAGGGCTTTTCATCAGACAGGAATGTCCGCTGCGAGGTGCTGGAATCGATTCTCGAATCGAAGATATTCCTGATGCAGGCCAGGATCGACTCTCTCACGGTCAATCAGGACATGGTTGAGGGAAGCCTTTCCCAGCAGGCGGACAGGATGCTGACCTACCTCGGCGGCGAGGACAAGGTTGAGGAATATTTCGGCAAGCCTCTCTACCGCCTCCGTCAGGAATGGCGCAAGCAGTACGAGGACATGAGCCTCACACAGCAGGCCCAGCAGGAGATCATGAAGAAGATCCCGGAGATGACACCTTATGATGTAAAGGAATATCTTGACACGGTTGACACCAAGAACCTTCCGATAGTTCCTATCAAGTACCAGCTCAGTCAGATCTGCCGTTATCCGGACCGCGAGGCCGCGAACATGGCCGTGCGCGAGAAGTTGCTGGACCTCCGCGAGAGGATCATCAACGGAGAGAAGTTCTCCACTCTTGCTCGAATATATTCGGAGGATCCGGGTAGCGCCCGTAAGGGTGGCGAGCTGGGAATGGCCTCGAAGTCAATCTTCTGGCCTGTGTTTTCAGACGCCGCTATGGCTTTGAAGCCGGGTGTTATCTCGCAGATTGTCGAGACTCCTGACGGATTCCACATCATCGAGGTCATCGAGAAGAAAGGCGACATGTTCAACGCCCGCCACATTCTGATGAAGCCTAAATACACTGATGACGACAGGGATAAGGCGTTCAAGACTCTGGACAGCCTCCGTACCGAGATCAACAATAACGCCGTGACGTTCCAGATGGCGGCGAACTTCTACTCACAGGATCCGGCCACCAGGACCAACGGCGGTCAGATGTCCGATCCTAACACCGGCTCGGCATATTTCGAGATTGACCAGCTCAAGCCGGAGGACTATCTGGCCATCAAGGACTTGAAGGAGGGCGAGATCTCCGAGCCTGTGGAGTCCACTGACAATGATGGCCGTCAGGATCAGGTCAAAGACTATGTCGTTGGAAAGACCATCTACAAGATCATCCGTGTTGACAAGATCATTCCGGCCCACACTGCGTCGTTTGAGGAGGATTTCAGCCAGCTTCAGGAGCAAGTCCGTCAAGACAAGCAGATGAAGGCCATCGATGACTTCCTCGCCGGCAAGATCAAGGAGACCCACATTGTCATCGACCCGATGTTCAAGGACTGCGAGTTCCGTCGTCCGGGTTGGGCTTCAAAGTTCTCTGAAGACTGATGCTTGCGAGACGTCTGGCATATTCATTGATCCTTCTGCTGGTTTCGTTCGGCCTTTTCGCCCAGAACACCGAGCAGAAGGACAGTCTTGTGCGCCTGCTGGGATGTGATGAGCTTCAGCAGGTCGAGGAATATGGCCAGAGCTACAGGAAGGCTTTGGGACATGCCAGATTCGAGCACAATTCAACTCTTCTGATCTGCGACACCGCCTTGTGGAATGTCAACCAGAATGTTATAAACGCTTTCGGCAACGTCCAGATCATTCAGAACAACACAGTGCTCAGCAGCGAGAGCCTCGACTATCTCATCGACCAGAACCTCGCTCAGTTCAGAGGCGCGCTGGTCCAGCTTAGGGACAAGGACGGGAACACCCTGCGTACCACTGACCTGGACTATAACACCAAGGACAGTGTGGCCGTGTTCAGGAACGGCGGTGCCTTGCGCGACAAGGACGGCCAGATCATCGAGAGCGATGACGGCCATTACTATTCCAAGCTCAAGACGTTCAGTTTCACGAACAACGTCAACATGTACACTGACTCGATATTCGTGAAGACTGATGATCTGGACTACAACACAGGCACGAACGTAGCCACTTTCGGAACCGGCACCAACGCATGGAGGGACAACAACATGCTTTCTTCTCAGGCCGGTTTTTACGAGCGGACTTTGGAAAAGTTCACGTTCTTCAGGAACGTGCATATTCTTACCGAGAACCAGGAGGCATGGGCTGACACCTTGGTATATTACCGGGTTCCGAACAATGTGGAGATGTTTGGCCATGTGGAACTGCTTGACACGACTCGCAATGTGGCCGCGGTGGCCGGTTATGTGCAGTATATAGATTCCTTGTCATTCATAAAGTTGACCCGTGAGCCGGCTGTGATTGCGATCAGCGAGCAAGGGGAAAAGAGAGATACAGCTTACATCGGTGCGGACACATTGATTCTGCGCTCCATACCGAAATGTGATGTGGATTCATCGGAGATTTCCAATTCGGCAAGCCGTCTGAAAGAGATAAACGTGGATCCTGTCACGGAGTACCGTCGCAAGGCCTACGAGGCAGCCAAGGCCGCGGCCGAAGAGGCCCGCAAGAAGCGGGAAGAGGAAGACCCTAACGCCGCCGGAGCCTCCGACAGAGGCGCCTCCGCTGTCAAGCCAGGTGGAAAACCGACCGGGAAACCGGCTGGCAAGGCAACTGGAACGGCTACAGGAAAGACGGCGGGAACAACGGCTGGAAAGACAGGTGATAATTCAGGAGGAAAGGCGATCTCGAAATCCGGAAAACTGTCAGGTGACGCAATGATCGGCGATCCTGTGACGAAAGGCCGTCAAGGCCTTCCCGCTCCATGGGATGATGTCATTGAATATGCTCCTCCACGGTTCCAATTGCCGGACACCCTGAGAACGTCGCCCGACACTGTACGTGTTCCAAGCGACAGTCTGGCGGCGAAGACCCTTTCCGCGGTCACTGAACCTGTTTCGCTCACTGAGCCTGCCGAAGTGACCAATCCGCAATCACCGGATTCCCTGACCGTTCCTACGGATTCCCTTACCGTGCCGGGTGATTCCCTGCATGTTCCCACTGACTCTTTGTCTTTGGCCCCCAAGGATTCCACGAAGATCAGTTTCATCTATGGCATACGTAACGTCAAGGTGTTCCGTAACGACATGCAGGTCGCATGCGACTCTCTTGCCTACACGGATCTTGACTCTTTGATAAGGTTGTATGAAAACCCGATTGTCTGGAATGAGATCAAGCGGCAGTACAGTGCCGACAGTATAACCGTCATTGTCAAGAACCGGTCCATTGACCGCGCCAGCTTGATGTCCAATGCCTTTATAATAGTGCAGGAGGACACCTTGTCCTATGACCAGATCCGTGGAACAGAGATGATGGCATACTTTGACAGTACCGGTGCGTTGAGGCGGTTCGACTCGATGGGTGGCGCGTCCGGAGTCTTCTACATCGAGGAGAACGGAAGTCTGGCCACCGTCAACAAGTTCGAGTCAAAGATGTTGACCGCGACATTGAAGGACGGTAATATTCAGGACTTGAACTACTTCGATGCCGTGAAGACAGATGCCTACCCGGTCGTCCAGATGAAAAAGGACGAGAAGATTCTGAAGGGATTCGACTGGCAGCCGGACAAACGTCCCAAGGGACCGGAGGACATCACGCCATATAAGCCGCGAGAGTCCCAGAGGAAAGTCTATGAGAATGTGCCGAGAGCCGAATTCGCGCAGACGGACATCTACTTCCCGGGCCACATGAACAGCGTCTATAAGATGCTGGCCAGACAGGATTCCTTGAAACGTGTCCGTAACGCTGAGCGCAGAAGGCTTGAGGCCGAGCGCAAGGCTGAGGCTGCCAGGATTGCCGACAGCCTTAGGATCGTTGCCGCCGCCGACAGCCTTGCTTTGGCGGACAGCCTTGCCCGTGCCGACAGTCTGGCTCTGAGAGACAGCCTTGCCAGCCGTGATTCTTTGGCGCGACAGGACAGCCTTGTGGTTTCAGATTCGTTGTCGGTCAGCAAGGCCGATTCATTGGCCAATGATCCTTCGGCCATAAAGAAGGCTGAGCAAGAACGCAAAAAGGCTGAGAGAGAGAAGGCGCGAAAAGATCGTCAGGCGGCCAAGGAGGCCAGATGGGCTGAACTTGACGCCCGTGATGCCGCCAAGGCTAAGGCCAAGGAGGAGAAAGCGTTGAAGAAGAAGCGTCAGAGGACCCTCAAGACATTGAAGGCGATGGAGAAACGTCGTGCTAAGGAAGAGAGGATGCTTGAACGCTACAAGGCTCGTTACGAAAAACAGAAAGCCAGAAAAGCCGCACGGAAAGCCGGTAAAAAATAAGGACTGACCTGAAGGCCAGTCCTTGATCCTTTATAATAGAATCCTTTTTTAGAGAAGTTTCTTCTTGAGGGCGTCGATCATGTCCACGGTCATGGTCTCCAGATCATAGGACGGTGCCCATCCCCACTCCTCGCGGGCGCAGGAATCATCCATCTTGTCCGGCCAAGAGTCAGCGATCGCCTGACGTACCGGATCCACCTCATAGCGCATCTTGAATCCAGGAATATGTTCCTGAATCTTATGGTAGATAATCTCCGGATCAAAGCTCATGGAGGCGATGTTGAACGAGTTGCGGTGTTTCAGCTTGGAAGGATCCGCGTTCATGATGTCCACGGCGGCCTTCAGCGCGTCAGGCATGTACATCATGTCCATGAATGTCCCGGCCGCGATAGGGCAGACAAACTCTTCGCCTTTTACTGCCGCATAGTAGATCTCAACGGCATAGTCTGTCGTGCCGCCTCCAGGAAGTGTCACATTGGAGATAAGTCCAGGGAACCTTACCGAACGGGTGTCCACACCGTATTTGGTGTGATAATAGTCACTCAGCAACTCGGTGGCCACCTTGGTCACGCCGTACATCGAACGAGGCCTCTGGAGCGTGTCCTGAGGAGTGTTCTGATGCGGAGTCTCAGGGCCGAACGAACCGATCGAGGATGGTGTGAACACAGCGACATTGTTCTCCCTCGCGATCTCAAGAATATTCATGAGTCCGTCTATCTGGATGTGCCATGCCAGCTGCGGCTTCCTTTCCGCGACAGCCGAGAGCAGGGCGGCGAGATTGTAGATTGTGTCGATGTTGTACTTCTTCACGATGCCCAGAAGCTGTTCACCATTGCAGACATCAGCCTCCTCGGCGGGACCGCTCTCAAGCAGAACACCCTTTGGCTCAGCGCCTTTGATGTAGCCGGCGACAACGTTGCCATCCGGGTACATATTCCTGATTTTCATTGTCAGCTCCGAACCGATCTGTCCGGTCGAACCTATCACTAGTACATTTTTCATTGCGGATCGCTTGTTTATTGCTAAATTAGCAAGTGCAAATTTACATTATTTTCTGACAAGAGCCCTTATTTATAATAAAATATTATCGATTTTGTCAAAAATTAATATATTTGTCAGTGCGAAATCGAAACGTTTTAAAATTTTATCAATATGTACGGAAAATTCCAGGAACATCTACAGGCAGAGCTTGCCTCCATCAAGGAAGCCGGACTCTACAAGAACGAGAGAAACATCGCCTCCGCACAATCCGCCGAGATCACTCTCCAGGACGGCAGCAAGGCTCTTAACTTCTGCGCCAACAACTATTTAGGTTTGGCTGATTCCCCGAGGCTCATCGAGGCCGCCAAGAAGGCTATGGACGAGAGGGGATTCGGAATGTCCTCTGTCCGTTTCATCTGCGGAACCCAGGATCTTCACAAGGAGCTTGAGGCTGCCATCTCCGACTTCTTCCACACAGAGGACACCATCCTCTACGCATCATGCTTCGATGCCAACGGTGGGGTGTTCGAGCCTCTGCTCACGGCTGACGACGCCATCATCTCAGATTCCCTGAACCACGCCTCCATCATCGACGGAGTGCGTCTTTGCAAAGCTGTCCGTTACCGTTACGCCAACGCTGATATGGCCGACCTTGAGCGTTGTCTCCAGGAGGCTCAGGCCCAGAGGTTCCGCATCATCTGCACCGATGGAGTCTTCTCAATGGATGGCAACGTCGCTCCGATGGACAAGATTTGCGAGCTGGCCGAGAAGTATGACGCCCTCGTGATGGTTGATGAGAGCCATTCCGCCGGCGTTGTCGGCAAGACCGGCCACGGAGTCGCGGAGCAATATGACTGCTATGGCCGCATTGACATATTCACAGGCACCCTCGGCAAGGCGTTCGGTGGCACCGTCGGCGGATTCACCACAGGCCGCAAGGAGATCATTGACATGCTCCGCCAGCGCTCGCGTCCGTATCTCTTCTCCAACTCTCTGCCGCCTATGATCGTGGCCGCCGGCATCGAGATGTTCAAGATGCTCAAGGAAAGCAACGAGCTTCACGACCGCCAGCAGGAGAACGTGAACTACTTCCGTGACAAGATGTTGGCCGCCGGCTTCGACATCAAGCCGACCCAGAGCGCCATCTGCGCCGTGATGCTCTACGATGCTCCTCTGTCCCAGAAGTTCGCCGCCAAGATGGCCGAGGAAGGAATATTCGTGACCGGCTTCTACTATCCGGTTGTCCCTAAGGGCCAGGCCCGCATCCGCGTCCAGCTCTCAGCCGCCCACAAGCGCGAGCACCTCGACAAAGCCATCTCCGCCTTCATCAAAGTCGGCAAGGAACTCGGTGTCATCAAATAATCTTTCTTTGAATATCCCGACGGCCTCCCTGAGCCTCCCTCGTCGCTTCGACAGGCTCAGCGACCAACTGGAACCAAAGCCCCGGACGCTGAGCCAGTCGAAGCGCCCGGGGCTTTTGGCTTACCTTTAGCTGAAGATCAAGGCAGTCCCTGAGCCAACGGTGCGCTGAGCTTGCCGAAGTCTCAAAGGGGGAGACTGTCTTAAAAGTAAAAGTACCCCCAGTGAGGATTGAAAATTCGTTGTCGCCCCTGTATAGTGGTACAGACTTTTCTACTCTCGCCGAGACTTTTCAGACAGTCTGGGGGGGGAGGGAGTGCGCCTGCGTGGCGTTTAATTGCTTAGTAACCAATAAAATAAACATTCTCGTGGTTCGGTTTTGTCCACCACGAGAATGCTTTTATTGTTGATAACCAGTTGGTTATCTGCCACGGAATATTACTCCGCGTAGAGCGAGATGATGTTTAGGATGACCTGAGAGGCCTTCTCGATGCTCTGGAGAGGAACGAACTCCATCTTGCCGTGGAAGTTCAGGCCGCCGGCGAAGATGTTCGGGCAAGGCAAGCCCTTGAAACTGAGGTTAGCCCCGTCGGTACCGCCACGGATCGGCTGGATCTTAGGCTTGATTCCGGCCATCTCCATAGCCTTCACGGCTTTCTCCACCACGTGATAATGCGGCTCAACCTGCTCGCGCATATTGTAGTACTGATCTTTGATCACAGTCGTCGCCGTGCCCTCACCGTACTTTACATTGATGAAGTCCACGCACTTCTGCATAATAGCCTTCTTGCTCTCGAACTCCTTGCGGTCGTGGTCACGGATGATGTAGGTGATGTCAGCCTCCTCGACCGTTCCGTTGAACCCGACGATATGGAAGAACCCTTCGTACCCTTCGGTATATTCAGGTCTCTGCTGGACCGGCAGCAGTCCGTTCAGTTCAGTCGCGATCAGAATGGCGTTCTTCATCTTGCCCTTGGCGTAGCCAGGATGCACATTCCTTCCTTGAATATGTATCTTCGCCGAAGCCGCGTTGAAATTCTCGAACTCCAGCTCTCCGATCTCGCCGCCATCCATCGTGTAGGCATATTCAGCCCCGAACTTCTTGACATCGAACTTAACGACTCCGCGTCCGATCTCCTCGTCTGGCGTGAACCCGATCTTGATCTCACCGTGCTTGAACTCAGGATGCTCCACGATGTACTGCACCGCGTCCATAATCTCCGCCACACCGGCCTTGTCGTCCGCGCCGAGCAGCGTGGTGCCGTCCGTGGTGATCAGCGTCTGACCCACGTAGTGAAGCATCTCCGGGAACTCCGAAGGCTTCAGCGCCAGGCCCGGCACACCTTTTAAAGGAATATCCCCGCCGTCATATTCATTGATTATCTGAGGTTTGATGTCCGCGCCTGATGCGTCCGGAGCGGTGTCCACGTGGGCGATGAAGCCGATCGCCGGTACTTTCGCCTCGATGTTCGAAGGGATCGACCCCATCACGTAACCATATTCATCCAGAGTGGCTTCCACTCCGAGAGCCTGAAGCTCGTCGCGCAGCATCCGCAGCAGATTGAGCTCTTTTTCCGCCGAAGGCTGGCTCTCTGATTCCTCGTTCGACTGAGTGTCAACGCTGACGTACCTCAGGAACCTGTCCAAAACTTTTTCCATGTTGTTGTTATTTTCTGGTCGCCGAGCCTGTCGAAGCGACTTCCATAACGGCACTTCGGCAGGCTCAGTGGCCGTTTGTTTATTCCTTAGCCCTCAAAGAAGCGATCACCGTGTAGGCGATGATTCCGATGAACGGAATGATCGCTATGGCCTCGCCATACTGCGCGTTCCAATCCGCCATGAACCAATCCACGTTGAAGAACTTCAGCAGCGCGCTCACGACACCCATCAACGCGCCGCCGGCGATGAATCCCGAAGCGATCAGCGTACCCTTGTTCAGACGCGCCTCGTTCAGAGCCTTGTCCTTCGAGCGTGTGCTCACGTACCAGGAGATCGCGCCGCCGACCAGCAACGGCAGGTTAAGATCGATAGGAATGAACATTCCAAGCGCAAACGCCAATGCCGGTATCTTGAAGAAAGTCAGCACGATGGCCAGCACCGCACCGATTCCGTAAAGCAGCCACGGAGCGCCTCCGCCGTTCATCATCGGCTGGATCACCGCCGCCATGGCGTTGGCCTGAGGAGCCACGAGAGCCTGGTCGCCGACGAATCCGTAGGTCTTGTTCAGCACGAGCATCACGCCGCAGACTGTCGCCGCCGCGACAGCCACACCCACGAACTTCCAGCCTTCCTGCTTCTTTGGCGTGCTTCCGATCCAGTAACCGATTTTGAGGTCGGTGATGAATGAACCTGCAACCGAAAGCGCCGTGCAGACAACTCCACCGATGATCAAGGCCGCGGCCATACCGGCGTTGCCCTTAAGTCCCACAGCCACAAGGATAAGCGCGGCGATGATAAGCGTCATAAGTGTCATTCCGCTCACTGGGTTTGTTCCCACGATGGCGATGGCGTTGGCCGCCACGGTAGTGAACAGGAACGAGATGATCGCCACGATCAGCAGCCCGACAACTGCCTGCCAGATGTTGTTCACAACTCCTCCGAACGCGAAGAAAGCGAACACAGCCAACAGCGTCAGCACAATGCCGAACACAATGGTTTTCATAGGAATATCCTCCTGTGTCCTCTCGGTGTTCTCAACCTTTCCTCCCTTCTTGCCGAACTCGCCGACAGCCAGTCCCACAGCCGACTTGATCACACCGAACGACTTGATGATGCCGATGATTCCGGCGGTCGCGATGCCACCGATGCCGATGTGCCTTGCATAATCCTTGAATATCTGGTCAGGGCTCATCTCTCCGATTGTCATTGTCACTCCGGTGTTCATCAGATCAATCACCTGTCCGCCCCAGATGAGGTTCATCAGCGGGATGATCACCAGCCACACCAGGAAACTGCCGCAGCAGATGATGAAGGCATATTTCAGGCCCACGATGTAGCCGAGGCCCAGCACAGCCGCTCCAGTGTTCAGTTTCAGAACGACCTTCGCCTTGTCAGCGATTGTCTGTCCGAATCCCATCACGGTGGTGCTGACCGTATCCGCCCACGCACCGAAAGTGCTGACAATGAAGTCATAAAGACCTCCGATGAGACCGCTCACCAGAAGCGTTCCAGCTCCCTTGCCGCCGCCTTCGCCGCTAACGAGGATCTGTGTCGTGGCCGTGGCCTCAGGGAAAGGATATTTCCCGTGCATCTCTTTCACGAAATATTTCCGGAAAGGGATGAGGAACAATATTCCTAAAACACCGCCGAGCAGCGACGAGAGGAACATCTGCATAAAGTTGACATCAACTCCAAGAATGTAGATGGCAGGAAGTGTGAATATAGCGCCCGCCACCACAGCTCCGGAGCAGCCTCCGATCGACTGGATGATGACGTTCTGTCCCAGACCTTCCTTCTTGCCGAGCGCGCTTGTCAGACCCACCGCGATGATCGCGATCGGGATCGCCGCCTCGAACACCTGTCCCACGCGCAGCCCCAGATAGGCCGCCGCCGCGGAGAAGATGACCACCATCAGCAATCCAAGGGTCACTGAATATGGCGTAACTTCCGCCCATTTCCTCTCCGCCCCCAAGAGCGGCTTGTACTCCTCGCCCGGTGCCAGCTCCCTTTGAGCGTTCTCCGGTAAAGCATTTCTTTTTTCTTCCATTGATCGTTATTTTGTTTTCATTTCTTTCTTGTCATTCCGTCCGGCCCCCTCGATAGGCTCAGGGTCCGGTGTCGGTCGCTGAGCCTGTCGAAGCGCACCGACAAAAAACAAATATACTATATTAAGGTGAAAATCCCCACTCATCGAAAATTTTTATAAAAAATGTCAAAAAAAATTTGGAGGTAAAGAAAAAATGCGTATCTTTGCAGCCCGTTTCGGAAGAAGCGGTACAAAATTAAGTTCATTGACAATACTGAGAGATTACAACGAGGTAAGTGAAAAGAAAAAATGATTAGCCGAAATAGAGATAGAATAGGTTGATACAATTTCACAACAACGAAAGAT
>ENA-OZEP01000557-OZEP01000557.1-human-gut-metagenome-genome-assembly--contig:-NODE-557-length-15441-cov-8.097101_pt1 | contig 15441 bp, 20 predicted proteins | sample MGYA00245074_ERZ653621 | MGnify/ENA primary metagenome ERZ653621 (study PRJEB26926, sample SAMN06165020) | human gut metagenome | biome: ENVO:00009003; feature: ENVO:2100002; material: ENVO:00002003...
TTTTGAAACTTATCAATTTTTCAAAATTCAAAGGAGATTACGAAAATGACAAACAAACTTACATTAACGGAACAAGAAGAATTATTTGCAAAGGACTGTAAACTTATCAACCTCAAATATGAGTATGACGGATATACCGGCACAGAGAAATGGGCGATTATAACTGAACTTACTGAAGGAGAACTGTGGGATAAATATCCGGATATTATCAGCAGATACACTCCATTTGTCCTGCTGTCTGTGGCACAGGGAAAAGTGATTATTGACGATAACAGAGAAACTCATAGATGTGAAATGCGAGATGCAAGACATTTAGATGCTTTTTGTTATGAGGATGATTTATTTGAGCAATTCCATAATGAAGCATTCTTAGATTTTGTTGACCCATTTGAACTCAGAGAAGCAGAAGAAATTGCAGAGAGGAAAGAATTACAGCGTCTGCGTGAAATTGAGAAAGTTAAAATAGTGCTTTCAATGATGAAACCAGCTCAGGAACGAAGATTGTATAAGTTTGTCATTGAGGGTAAAAGTTGTCGTGAAATAGCAACAGAAGAAGGAACTTATCACAGTTCTGTCAGCAAGTCTATTGGAGCGGCAAAGAAAAATTTTAAGAAAATTTATGAGAACCTCTGATTTTGGGTGTCCAAAATGAACCCTTTTGTGCAATGAGTGAAGGGGTTATTTCATTCCGGATACGAATGACACTTCAAAATATTTAGAAATGTGAGGTTTTACATATGAAAGAAAAAACAATTTGCCGTGGGGATTTATTCTACTACGACTTCGGAACACGAACAGGTTCGGTACAAAGCGGAACACGACCAGTGCTTGTAATTCAAGCAGATGATTATAACAGAAACGCACCAACAATTATTGTGGCTGCTGTAACAGGCGTTATCAAGAAAAGATACCTGCCGTCACATATCCTGCTCGGTCAGGAGTTTGGACTCAAGAAGCCGTCAATGGTTCTACTGGAGCAACTTCAGACAGTAAATAAAGATGAACTCAGAGATTACATCGGAACGATTGAAGATGAGCAGCTTTTAAGGCGAATAAATATAACGCTTAAAAAGACTTTCGGACTTTGGATTTATAAGGAAGAAAAGAAAGAAAATATCCGTTGCCTTTGCCCAAAGTGCCTGAATGATTATATTCACAATCCAGATTATATCGTGCGTCGGCTTGACCCGTTTGCAAAGGTCAAAGACCACTGCGATAAATGCAATCAAACCGGTTGGGATTATGTGATTAGCGAAAGACAGTGCAATGCAAGAGAAAAGGGGTGTCAGAATGTCTAAGAAAAGATATGAAATTGTAAGTTATGACATCCCGCTTTGGTTAAAACCTGTTTTATCGGTAACGGAAACTTCAATTTACACAGGGATAAGTGCCAATAAGATATATGAGATGTCAGAATCGGAGGACTGCCCTTTTGTGATATGGATAGGAAGTCGCAGGGTAATCAAGAGAAAATCCTTTGAGGAATACCTCGAAAGGCAGTATTCAATATAGTAAAAAGTCAAATCTGCGATGAGTCCGATTGCATAATGGGCTTATCGCAGAAAAATGAATATACTGATGCTATCAATACAAGGAGGACGAAATGCAAAGCAAAAAAGAAATGCCATTAGAGCATAAGCCTATATTAACCATTAGAGAAGCGTCTTTTTATACAGGAATCAGTGAGAAAAAACTGATTGAAATAACAAATCTATATGCCTGCCCATTTGTGTTGTGGATGGGTAATCGCAGATTTATCAAGAGAAAAACATTCGATAAATTTATTCAGACATCGGAATTTAAGGGAGGTGCAGATGATGAACAGATTGAGTGATGAGTGGTTTACCAGTAAAAGCGAAAAAGTTCCGTTGTGGCATAAGATAGCACTTTCTATTGATGAGATGTATGTATATACGGGTATTGGTAGAGAAACAATACGAGAACTTACAAAGCAACCGGAAGCAAAACAATTTACATTGAAAATTGGGAAAAGGACTCTGATTAAACGCAAACAATTTGAAGAATATATAGACCAGATGTGTTCTATTTGAGGGGAGGAATGTAAATGTACAAAATAGATGGTTCTGAACTTTATGAATATCAGCAACAGCTATTGCAACCACCGGAGTATATACCGATTTGGGAAAAGAAATGTCTTACGGTCGAGGAAGCGGCTGCTTATTCAGGTATTGGAGAGAGAAAATTAAGGGCACTATTGATGGATAAGGATTGCAGTTTCAGAATTGCAAGAAGCGACAGGCTTTTAATTATACGGGAGAAGTTAGAGGAGTTTATTGACTCAAGCACAGAATTGTAGGAGGTAACACAATGGCAAATACAAAAAGAAAAGATAAATCAAGAAAGGTTCTCCGCAAAGGGGAATCGCAACGCCCGGACGGTACTTATCAATTCCGATGGACAGATGAAAACCGTAAAAGACATTGTATTTATGCAAGAAACTTGGACGATTTGAGATATAAGGAAAATGAAATCGACAAGGACAAGAAAGACGGTATCAAGGCAGAAGCACGCTACACATCACTTAATGATATGTATGAACTTTGGAGAGATTTGAAACGTGGAATAAAGAATAATACTTTTGAGAATTACAAGTATATGTATGAGACGTTCGTGCGTAACCAGATTGGTTCTCATTTCATAATGTCCATAAAAAAGACCGATATAAAGAGATATTACAACAGTCTCGTTGATGAAAGACATCTGAAACCCACAACAATTGATAGCATACATACCGTTCTACATCAGGTCTTTGAAATGGCAGTAGATGATGATTATATCAGAAGCAATCCAACGGAAAATGTTTTGCGTGAATTGAAAAAATCACATTGTTTTAAGACTGAAAAACGCAGGGCATTAACCAAACCGGAGCAGGAACTTTTTCTTAACTATCTGGAGAACACACCGGAAGCACAGTATTGGTATCCAATATTTGCGGTTATGGTCGGAACTGGATTGCGTGTGGGCGAATTGACCGGACTCAGGTGGTGTGACATAGATTTAGAGGAAGGCATTATAGATGTGAATCATACGCTTGTTTATTATGACCACAGAACCGAAGGAAGCAAGAAAGGTTGCTATTTCAATGTGAATACAACCAAGACACCGGCAGGTATGCGACAAGTTCCAATGCTTGAATTTGTGAAAGAAGCATTTTTAATGGAAAAAGAAAGACAGGAACTTCTCGGACTGCATTGTGAAACCACGGTTGACGGATATACGGATTTTATTTTTGTAAATCGTTTTGGTCAGCCTCAGCACCAAGCAACGCTCAATAAAGCAATTCGTCGCATTATACGAAACTGTAATGATAAGCAGTTTTTAGAAAATGATAATCCGGAGGTTTTACTTCCACACTTTAGCTGTCATTCTCTCAGACATACATTTACCACAAGAATGTGTGAAGCCGGAGTGAATGTGAAAGTCATTCAGGACGCACTCGGACACAAAGATGTATCTACGACATTGAACATCTATACAGATGTAACAAAGGAATTAAGAAAGTCAGAGTTTGAGGGATTGGAATTACAATTTAATCAGTAAATAAGCAGAGAATCAGAAAGAGAGCATACGCCGTAGAGACACGGTGTGTGCTTTCTTTACTTTATGACGAGAAAATGGTAAAATGAAATACAGGATTGATAGCAATGCTATAAAACCCAAAACTAAATATGGCTATACACCATTTACACCATTTTTTACACCAAACCTCATTTTTACTTTCACGAAACAAGTGGGAATGGTGTAAAGAGGTTGAATAAAAGCCCTTTTATAGGGGGAGTTATCCCCAAATTCGCAGGCTGCGTAAACGGCGCACAGTGGTTTAAGGACAGAGGGCAATGGCAGGACGGTTCCGCCGAGCCTGTTTCCGGTATGATTATCTTCTTTGATTGGGAAGGAGACGGAGAAACCGATCATGTAGGTATTGTCGAGAAAGTGGAAAACAGAACAGTCTATACCGTTGAAGGTAATTCCGGCGATAGCTGCAAGCTGAACAGTTATGCGTTTGGAAACAGAGTTATCTATGGGTATGGAGTACCGGCTTATTAGTCCCAAACAGCCGCTTTTGCGGCTGATACATAGAAATCACGAAAAATTCTGATTCGCACACTTAAATTCTTTAAGCAGGCAAAATATAATTATAGGTATAAGCCAACTTGGGGGTTATGTAAGGATATATGCCTCAGAGGTAAAATAGTAGAATCAATTTTATAGAATAAAGTTGTCTATTTGGGACTGAATGGGCTAATAGGGACAGACAAACGACATAATTTTTGGTACCCTATAAACGAAAGCGGCTTGCCGTATTTTTTAATCAACAAAGGTTAGCTGAATCTAACCAATAAGGAGGAAATTATGTCTAATTCAAAAAAAGAGAAAATGCTAAAAGGACGAGAACTTATCACAATCGGTATTTTTTCTGCCATCTACTTTGTCATTAACTTTGCCTTTATGCTTCTCAGTGGATTGCACCCAGTGCTTTGGATTCTTATGCCAGCGTTTATTGCCTTGTTTTCGGGAATACCCTTTATGCTGATGTGTGCGAAGGTACAGAAACCCGGTGCAGTCTTGTTAATGGGGTTGATTACAGGACTAATTTATTTCGTTACAGGACAGTTTACTGTTGTAATCCTTGTTAGTTTTGTGATTGCTTGCGCTCTTGGTGAAATTGCTCGTGTTATTAGTAAGTACAGCAGTTTTAAAGGAAATGCACTTGCATTTATCTTATTTTCATTAGGAATGGTTGGCTCACCGCTTCCTATTTGGCTTATGCGTGAAAGCTTTATTGCACAGATTACAGAACAAGGTATGCCGGAGAGCTACATATCTTCTTTACGGGCAGTATCCTCTTTTGAAATGCTGATTGTAATGTTTGTTGCTACGATTATATGTGCAATTATTGGAGCGTTGATTACGAAAGGTATGTTTAAAAAGCATTTTAAAAAGGCTGGGATTGTATAATATGGAGCAAAAAGGAAAGACAGGACTGACATTAGATCCAAGATGTGGTCTGCTTATACTTGTGTTTGCTAATATTATCGCCTTCACACAGGATTGTATTGCTGTTGAGTTTGGCTGGATTGGCGTGCTAAGTCTATTGATTATTATATGCGGTCGTGTCCGATCCGGAATAAAGTGGGTAATTGCTTTTGCGGCGCTGTATTTGTTTCAGTGGTATGTTCTTCCGGTATCACCCCAAATTATTGCTACCAGCTTTTCAATTTTTTGCAACTATGCCAGAAGAATGTTCCCGTGTTTGATGGTGGGAAGCCTGATGATACATACGATTTCGCTTAGAAAATTTATTGTAGGACTCAGAAAACTACATATCCCGCAACGACTGATTATTCCAATCTCTGTAACAATTCGGTATTTTCCAGCGATTAAAGAGGAAGCAGGACATATTCGGGACGCAATGCGATTACGCAATATCAAAGGAATACAAAAAGCAGAGGCTTTGGTTGTTCCGTTGATGATGTCAGCTACTGAGACAGCGGAAGAATTGTCTGCGGCAGCAGTTACACGAGGCATTGAAAATCCAATAAAGAAAACAAGTGTAGTAGAGTTGCGTATTGGTGTTTTGGATTGTGCGTTTTTAGCGGTGGCTATTTTATTTACAGCAGCGGCGTTTATTTTATGAAGGGAGAAGCTATGATACAAATAAAAGATGTGTCCTTTGCCTATGCAAATGGATTAGAAACTCTTCATAATATTAACCTTTCCGCCAAAAAAGGAGAATGTATTCTTTTATGCGGCGAAAGCGGCTGTGGAAAAACAACTGTTACCAAGTTAGTAAACGGTTTGATTCCTCACTTTGCTGAAGAATGTGATTTAAAGGGAAATGTGCAGGCGGCAGGACTTTCTGTTGCTGATACAGAACTTTATGAGCTTGCTAAACATATAGGCTCTGTGTTTCAAAATCCTAAAAGTCAGTTCTTTAATTTGGATACAGATAGTGAAATTGCCTTTGGTCTTGAAAACGAAGGTACTGATCCTGAATATATGAAAAAACGGATTGATATAGTCATAAAGAATTTGCAGATTGAGAAACTGACAAATCGCAGAGTTTTTTCCTTGTCAGGAGGAGAGAAACAAACATTGGCATTTGCAAGCGTCTATGCAATGGAGCCGGAAATATATGTTTTAGATGAGCCTTCGGCTAATTTAGATATAGAAGCAATTGAAAGGCTTAGAAATCAGATTATTTTATTGAAAAAGCAGGGTTCCACTGTTCTGATTGCAGAACACCGTCTTTATTTTATAGCGGATCTGATTGACCGAGCGTTGTATTTTCAGTCAGGACGGATAACGGCAAGCTTTTCAAGAGATGAATTACAAAATCTTCCTGAGAGCAAAAGGAAAGAGATGGGACTTCGCACTTTAAGTCAACCGAAAATCTGCCTGCCAAAAGCAAGAAAAACAGATGATGGCATAGGATTGATGGTAGAAAATTTATCTTGCGGATATAAAAAAGAAGCCAATGTGTTTGAAAACCTATCGTTTGCCGCAATTCCCGGCGAGGTTCTCGCCATAACCGGTCATAACGGAGCTGGAAAAACAACTCTTATGCGTTGCCTCTGCGGACTTTTAAAAGAGCGTGTTGGCACAATAACTCTTTATGGAAAACCATTAAAAGCAAAAAACAGACTTCGTGAAAGTTTTCTTGTTATGCAGGAAACAGGACATCAGTTGTTTTACGACAGCGTTTGGAATGAATGCGAGCAAGCTTCCGGAGAAACAATAAATGATAAGGAAATCGAATCCATACTTGACAAATTCGATTTACTTGAATATAAAGAACATCATCCAATGGCACTTTCCGGCGGTCAGAAGCAACGCCTTGCTGTAGCAACCGCCTTGTTGTCGAATAAGAAATTGATGATCTTCGATGAGCCGACCAGTGGATTGGATTATCGACATATGCAAGAAGTAAGCGCAGTCATTCGTGATTTGGCAAAGCAAGGACATATCATATTGGTTGTATCTCATGATAATGAGTTTATGGCAGAGGCTTGTGATCGAATGTTGGAAATCTAAAAGGGCAGGAGGATACTTGATGTATAATTTAATGCAAAATGGTGGTCAATCTATCCAACTTGCGGAGAGCGATGGATGCAGCGTTTACCAGTTTCGCAATGAAACAGGCGAAGGAACGATAACGCTTTATGAAGTTTTTCCGGGTGTTAAACTTGCCTATAATGATTTTCATATGCAATATTACAATAGTGAGTTCAAACCGGAACGACATATGCTATGTATTGACCATTGCAGAGAAGGAAGGCTTGAATATCCTGCGGCACACGACGCTTTTTCTTATGTGGAAGCAGGAGACTTAAGGCTCGACAGAAGATTAACTCATACCGGAAAATTTGAAATGCCGCTTTCACACTATCACGGTGCAATGGTAGCGTTTGATATGGATATTGCAGGCAAAAATCTGCCGCTTGAAGTAAAGGATTTTCCTGTTGACATTTTGGCATTACAGAAGAAATTTTGCAATGATATTTATCCAATGGTTATTCACGGAAACCAATCTATTGAGCATATTTTCAGCGAACTATATACAGTACCGGAAAAAATAAAGCGTCCGTATTTTAAAATCAAAATTTTAGAGCTGCTTTTATATTTAGACGCTTTGGAATTACCGAATAAACCATCGGAAAAACCTTATTTTTATAAAACGCAGGTTGAAAAAACAAAAGCAATCGGCGCATTTATTACACAGCATATGGAAGAAAATTTTACACAAGAAATGTTGTCTGAGCAATTTGAAATTCCTTTAACTACAATGAAACAATGCTTTAAATCTGTGTTTGGTGCGACCATCGGAAATTATTTGATGGAGTATCGTATGAATCAAGCTGCTGTTTTGCTAAAAACAAATCGTAATATGAGTGTGGCGGAAATTTCAGGTCGAGTGGGTTATGACAGTCCGAGTAAGTTTGCGATAGCATTTCGTAAGTTGATGGGAATGTCTCCGGTGGAATATCGCAACCGTACCAATTAAAAGTTCTTGTCGGATCAGGACAAAACGGACTCTGCGGAGCGGAAAAAATATATATAATAGTTTATGATATAGATGGTGCTTAGAAACGCCATCTATTTTTTATGTATTGAACAGACAGCACAATGTGGCTGTACTCAATTTAGAAAGGAGAGGTTCTTTTATGAATCAAAAAGAAAAAAAGCAGGGGTGGTTTTCCTGCCTTTGGGATTATGCCGAGAAAAGTAAAGGCAGGCTTATAATGTCCGTGATTTTATCGGTGATAAGCGTTTTATGTGGAATTCTGCCCTACTTCTGCTTTTATAAGGTAATTGACAGCTTTATCGAAAATAATATATCTGCTGAGATAATTTTAATGTGGAGCGGTATCGCTTTGGCGGCATATTTTATTAAGACGCTGTTTTTTGGATTCTCCACAGCAATCTCCCACTATGCAGCTTATCATATTCTTGAAAAGTTAAGGCTAAGAGTGGCAGACAGGTTTTTACATGCACCGCTTGGCAATGTGACAAAGCATTCCATTGGTGAAATTAAAAACATTATGGTGGATAAAATTGAAGATATGGAACCGCTGCTTGCCCATATGATACCTGAAGGCACAGGTCATATTATGCTGCCGATTGTAAGTTTTATCGCTTTGCTTTTAATTGACTGGAAAATGGCGCTTGCTTCGCTTGTAACTCTGCCTCTTTCATTTGTTTGTATGGCATTGACTTTTAAAATAAGCGGAAAGAACTTTGATAAATATGTCAAATCAAACGCACAAATGAATAGTGTAATCGTTGAGTATGTTGAGGGAATAGAAGTGATAAAAGCGTTCGGACGGTCAGGACAGTCTTATGAAAAATATTCGGGCGCAATCGGAGCTTATAAAAAGTTTGTAGTAAAATGGCTCTCGTCCACTTGGGTAACTTTTAAACTCGCATTTGCTCTTTTCCCGTCAACGCTTTTAGGTGTTCTTCCTGTTGGGCTTTTGCTGGCAGTAAACGGTAGCTTAACGGCAGCACAATTGGCGTTGTGTGTAATGCTTTCGATGTCTATGGTAACATCTTTGGGGCAAATAGAAGTATTCGGAAATAACATAAAAAAAGTACAGTTTACAATTGAAGAGTTACAGCAATATCTTGATATGCAAAAACTCCCTGAACCAAATCAAAATGCTGAAATTTCAGGGTATGATATTGAACTTCAAAATGTTCATTTTGCGTATGATGAAAAATCAGAAGAAGTATTGCACGGAATTGATTTGAGTATTCCCGAAGGTAGCTTTACAGCTCTTGTAGGACCTTCGGGTGGGGGAAAATCTACCGTTGCAAAACTGATTTCAAGATTTTGGGATGTAACTGACGGTGAAATAAAAATCGGGGGCAGGAATATTAAAGATATTCCGCTTTCACAGCTTAGTGATATGGTAAGTTTTGTGACACAGGATAACTTTTTATTCCGAACATCTCTTAAAGAGAATATCCGGCTCGGGAATCCGCAGGCAAGTGATGAAGAAGTTTATGCTGCGGCAAAAGCAGCACAATGTGACGAATTTATAAAAAAACTTACTATGGGATATGATACTCCTGCCGGAGAAGCAGGTAAAAGACTTTCCGGCGGTGAAAAACAGCGAATAGCCATAGCAAGAATGATTTTAAAAAATGCACCAATCATTATTTTAGATGAAGCGACAGCATTTACCGATCCCGAAAATGAATCAAAAATTCAGCAAAGTATTGCAAAGCTTACAAAGGGCAAAACCTTACTTGTTATTGCTCATAGATTGTCCACAATAAAAAATGCTGATAACATTATTGTTCTTAAAAATGGTGAGATTTTAGCACAGGGCAAACAAGAACAACTTTTGAAAGGCTGTTCTCTTTATAACCATATGTGGGAAACTCATATTGGTGCGAAAGAGTGGGCTGTTTCAGGAAAGGAGATTGCAGAAAATGTTTAGAACAGTAAAAAGAATCATCAATTGGTGCGGAGATTTTAAAGGAAAGCTCTATATTGGTTTTGTATTTTCATTTTTTTCAACTTGGTTTGCGGCAATGCCCATAATGGCAGCCGCATATACGGTCGGAACACTTGTCGAGTGCAATCGAAACGGTACGGAGTTTAACCGGAATTTAATTTGGATAAGTTTAATTGCAATAGCGGCTCTGGTGTTATTGAGGTTCTTATTTGATTATCTGAGAGCGAGGTTTCAAGAGCCAATAAGTTACGAGCTTGTGGCAAGAGACAGGCTTGCGGTAGGCGAAGCATTGAAGCGGGTATCACTTGGATATTTTCAAAAGGTGGATACGGGAAATATATTAAATTCAATTACTACAGGGCTGGGAGCACTTGAAAATATGGGTATAAGAATGGTTGACAGCTTTGTCGGCGGATACCTTAATTTCCTTTGTATTTTCCTTTGTTTGATGTATTTTAATCCGCTTGTTGCGCTTATTGCGTTAGGGGGCGTTGTTTTGTCGTTTGCTTTTTTACTGCTGGTTTCAAAGTACAGCGTAAAAAATGCACCTGTTTCCGCAAAGGCTGGCAGAGATTTAACAGCGGCAACCATTGAGTATGCAAGGGGATTGCCGATAGTAAAATCTTTCGGACAAAGCGGAGCTTCGATGTCAGCAATGAAAAAAGCGTGCCGTGACAGCAGAGATATTTGTCTCAAAATCGAGAATGGTTTTATTCCAAATAACTGTCTGCACTTGCTTTCGCTGAGAATTGCGGCTGTAATAATGGCAGGAACTTCTTGTTATTTGGGATTTATTGGAGATATGCCATTTACATTTATGCTGATGTTTGTGTTCTTTTCGTTTGAAATTTTTGTGGGACTTGAACCAATAAGCGATAGCGCCCATGTCTTAGGTGTAATAGATACGGCAATGAACCAGCTTGATGCATTAAAATCTGATAAATACATAGATGGTGACGGCAAAGAAATTCCTATTGTTCATCACGATATTGAATTTAAAAATGTGCAGTTTGGATATGACAAAAGAGTGATTCTTAAAGATGTGAGTTTTATAATTCCCGAAAAATCTTCAACCGCAATCATAGGTGCGTCAGGTTCGGGAAAGAGTACAATATGCAATTTGATAGCTCGTTTTTATGATGTGCAAAAAGGAGAAATTCTTGTTGGTGGTCATAATGTGAGAGAGTTTACCTGTGACAGCCTTTTAAAGAATATTTCAATGGTATTCCAAAATGTCTATTTGTTTAATGATACGATTATGAACAATATTCGTTTTGGTAATCCGGATGCTACAGATGAAGATGTTTTTGCAGCAGCAAAAGCGGCAAGATGTCATAATTTTATAATGGATTTGCCCGATGGATATGACACAATGATAGGAGAAGGCGGCGGAACACTATCCGGTGGGGAAAAGCAGCGGATTAGTATTGCAAGAGCTATGCTGAAAAATGCTCCGATTATCATTTTGGACGAAGCAACGGCAAGTATTGATCCTGAAAATGAGCATTTGATTCAAGAGGCTATTACTGAATTAACTCACGGAAAAACGATTATAACAATTGCTCATCGGCTTGCAACTATTGAAAATGCCGATCAAATCTTGGTAATTGATGAAGGTACAATAGCACAAAGAGGTACTCATAAACAGCTTATAAATCAAGAAGGTATCTATCGTGAATTTGTAAGAATCCGTGAGCAGGCAGAGGGTTGGCAAATCCAATAATAATTTTGTATATTGAAAAAGCAGCCTTTCGGCTACTTTTCAGGTGCAGTATTGATTAAGGCTTTCGCAGTTGCTTTGGACTTCCAATGACCGTTCATCGCAAGCTGAAAGCATGCGGAGGAGATTTTCTATCTCGGAATCTTTGGACGGCTTCTCGGGGTAGAAAATCGAATCCGCAGAAATGTTTAATTCCCGGACGAACTTATGTAAAACATCGTAACTCGGCTTTTTGCCCTCGTTCTCGATCCGGTATAAATATCGCTCGGTAATATCCACTTTATTTGCTAACGCTTCTATGGTAATCCCGGCGTTTTCACGAGCTGATTTAATGATACAACCGAGCGTTTCAGGTTTGTTATGCACTTACAGTCCAACTCCATATATAATTATACTGATTTATGCCAGCTTTATAATGGCACAGCTATTCAATTATCTGAAGAACACACCGGAAGCACAGTATTGGTATCCAATATTTGCGGTTATGGTCGGAACTGGATTGCGTGTGGGCGAATTGACCGGACTCAGGTGGTGTGACATAGATTTAGAGGAAGGCATTATAGATGTGAATCATACGCTTGTTTATTATGACCACAGAACCGAAGGAAGCAAGAAAGGTTGCTATTTCAATGTGAATACAACCAAGACACCGGCAGGTATGCGACAAGTTCCAATGCTTGAATTTGTGAAAGAAGCATTTTTAATGGAAAAAGAAAGACAGGAACTTCTCGGACTGCATTGTGAAACCACGGTTGACGGATATACGGATTTTATTTTTGTAAATCGTTTTGGTCAGCCTCAGCACCAAGCAACGCTCAATAAAGCAATTCGTCGCATTATACGAAACTGTAATGATAAGCAGTTTTTAGAAAATGATAATCCGGAGGTTTTACTTCCACACTTTAGCTGTCATTCTCTCAGACATACATTTACCACAAGAATGTGTGAAGCCGGAGTGAATGTGAAAGTCATTCAGGACGCACTCGGACACAAAGATGTATCTACGACATTGAACATCTATACAGATGTAACAAAGGAATTAAGAAAGTCAGAGTTTGAGGGATTGGAATTACAATTTAATCAGTAAATAAGCAGAGAATCAGAAAGAGAGCATACGCCGTAGAGACACGGTGTGTGCTTTCTTTACTTTATGACGAGAAAATGGTAAAATGAAATACAGGATTGATAGCAATGCTATAAAACCCAAAACTAAATATGGCTATACACCATTTACACCATTTTTTACACCAAACCTCATTTTTACTTTCACGAAACAAGTGGGAATGGTGTAAAGAGGTTGAATAAAAGCCCATTTATAGGCGATAAAATTTACAAAATGGAATTAAGTCGTGAGTGGACGATTTCGTCCCGACCATGAAGTCTATTGATAAGTAAGAATGCAGGAAAATCAAGGGTTTCAGCACTTGGATGTACTAAAATATATAGTTGGTCAAGGGGTTTTGACCAAGATTTGACCAATTTTTGGCATAGTCAAAAAAAGATTAGTACAGGTTAGTACAGATTGCTTAGTCTGAAAAATTAAAGATTGTATTACTTAGAGGACATTTTCTAAAGAAATTTAGAAGATGTCCTCTTTTTGCGTTATAGGAACAATTGAAATACCGAAAGGAGAATAGCATGGAACACACAAAGGCATATCAGGAATTTAAGAAGAATAGTAATACAAAGTTTGTAAGATATAGCGAAGGAGCAGAAATGTATCATATGGGCGTATCAAAGTTTATGCAAATGGCTAAGGATGCCAAAGCAATCTATAAGTTAGGTCAGTTAGTACTTGTGAATTTAATAATATTTGATGAGTACCTTGAGACATTCCATATAGTTGATGATGAATTTTATAAGTAGGTGAAAAGGATGGTAACACAATTACAGCCAGATGTTAGGGCTTATCTTCATGGTGGGGAGGTAATAAAAAGATACATAAAGGTCGAAGAGGTGGCTTATGAATATGGATTTAGTGTTGAGGAAACTGAATATATAGCTAAGGCTGCAAGTTCTTTATACAAGCTTACCCGTATTCATTTGGTAAAAAAGGAAAGGTTTGATGAGTTTATGAAACACATATATAAAGTGCCGGGAACAAATAAGCAGATAATTAAAAAGTTTGCGAGAATTGGAGAAGCTTCAATTATATACAGTATTGGCAGACATAGATTTATCGAGTTGGCTAGAGCAGCAGGTGCAACATATAAAATAAATGAGGGAACAGGGGGGACTGTGTTAATCAATTTGGAAATATTTGATAATTATATGGAGCAATTCAGACAACCTGCAAGACCTTTGAAAGAGCCGTTATATGGGCAGGAAGAAGGTGAATTGAATGAGTAACTCATATAAGTTCTATTCAGATACAAAAGACATTATAAAAAAATATGTAAATGCTACTGAGGGTGCCATTATTTATGGCATAAGTAAATCAAGGATTATGGTTTTGGCTTCTGAAGCAGGGGCAGTGTATAAGGTTGGAAATTCAGCGTTGATTAACACTGATATCTTTGAGATGTATTTGGAAAAATTTAAGGAACCAACAAGACCATTGCCCAAACATATTTGGAATAAATTGTCAAGCGAAGATAAAAAAGACCACAATAGTACCTGTTTTGATAAAAAAGACCCGTGATTGTCACTTTCGGCATTATAGAAACTAATGTAATATATGGACATTCCAAGAAAAACTTGGGATGAACAATTTAATAATCAGTTACAGATTTGCAAAGTAGTTTGCACTGCAGAGTATCTGTAGGTAGTAAATTTACGGGGCATGTACCTGGAAGATGAAAGTCACAGCTATCATATTAGTAGCCTGATGGATCGAAAGATGAAGGGTGAGAAGTTGGATGGAAATCTGGTAAAAGGGCGCAAGAGATCCGGTGGATCTCTGCTCTGCGCGGACCGAAGCGAAGCGTAGACCGGCATGTTGCGTAAGGATAATCAACCACAGAGGGCGAGAAGTTCGTCCTTATCCTCAAAAGGCTAAAAGAGGAGATAGTGCTTCTGATAATTCAGAAGGGCGTCGTGAAACACATTTTGTGGCTCGTCTGTAACTCCCGGAGGTGAGAACACCTCTTTGTACACGGGGCGATATAGGAGTCTAGAAGACTGGCGTGTACCTACATGCTTAGCATTAAGCATAGCCATGTAGACTATATCACTTCCAAATTCAAATTTTGTCTATATGGCAACTAATTTGAAGGAGGATAAAGTGATGATGGGATTTAGCATAGCATTTATAATTATTGTTCTTATCGTATTGTATTCATTAGCAAGGACGGCAGGTGAGTCGGACAGGATATTGGAAAGTATAAGAGAGCAATCACTCCTTGGAAGGGAGGAGAGCTCTGGTGGGAACAGTTGAAAAAAGAGATAAGCATAAGAAACGCAGGTTTGTATCTCCAGAAGAAAAGCTTGAAAGAGAATTAAAAGATTGTATGCATTGTAGATTCTTCTGGGGACATAACAACAGATGTGCCAATGGAACATGTTGTAAGCCATCTAAGAAAAAAGAACAGAAGCTTCCAGCGGAATGTGTCGGTTGTCCGTATTATCGGGGGAATGGTTATTGTTTTCCTTGTATGCGAAAGCTGATAGGAAAGTAGGTGGTTAAGATGTTCAAGTGGCTGTTTAAGAAGAAAGGATGTGCAAAACACATGAATAACAAGTTAGAAGTAATCGGCATTGATCATGGCTGGTCAATGATGAAAACAATCTCTCAGG
>ENA-OZEP01000564-OZEP01000564.1-human-gut-metagenome-genome-assembly--contig:-NODE-564-length-15362-cov-9.956882_pt1 | contig 15362 bp, 9 predicted proteins | sample MGYA00245074_ERZ653621 | MGnify/ENA primary metagenome ERZ653621 (study PRJEB26926, sample SAMN06165020) | human gut metagenome | biome: ENVO:00009003; feature: ENVO:2100002; material: ENVO:00002003...
AGAGCGCCGGGGTGATTATCGGAGATACCAGCATTGATTTTGACACGCTGCTCCCCGATCTGGAAAGCCGCCTTGAAGCAATGGACATTGGACCGCTGCTGGGCCTGTGGTTCCAGACCCTTGTTGTAGGGCTGACGATGAACATTCTTTCCATCTGCATTTTCCTTGTGACCTATGGAAGAATGATTGAAATTTACGCCGTGACCGCATTGGGGCCGATCCCCCTTGCCACGCTGGGCAATGCAGAGTGGCGCGGCATGGGCCAGAACTACTTGAAATCCCTGCTTGCGCTGGGCTTCCAAGCCTTTTTAATCATGGTGGTTGTCGGGATTTATGCGGTGCTGATCCAGCAGATCGGAACCGCTGACGACATATCCGGCGCAATCTGGGGCTGTATGGGCTATACCGTTTTGCTTTGCTTCTGTCTGTTCAAGACGGGAAGTATCAGCAAGGCCGTATTTACCGCCCACTAAAGAAACGAGGTGACTTTTTATGGCTTATGTAACTGTCCCCAAGGATTTAACCAAGGTCAAATCCAAGGTAGTATTCGGGCTAACGAAACGCCAGCTCATTTGTTTTGGCGGTGCGCTGCTGGTAGGCGTCCCGCTTTTCTTTTTGATCCGGGGCCGCGTCCCGACCAGCGCGGCGGCGCTCATTATGGTGTTCGCCATGCTGCCGGGCTTTCTGCTGGCGCTTTACGAAAAACACGGCCAGCCCCTTGAAGTGGTGGTACGCCAGATCGTAGCGTGCTGCTTCATCCAGCCCAAGGAACGGCCCTACCAGACCAATAACGCTTATACCGCCCTTGTGCGGCAATCCCAAATGGAAAAGGAGGTCAACGCCATTGTCCAAAAAGCAAAAGAACGAAACGAGCGCAAAAGCGCCGGTCAAGCTCACCCGCGCCGAAAAGAAAGAGATTCAGGCCGTCATCCGAAAGTATAAAGGCGACGGCAAGCCCCATTCGGCGCAGGCCAGTATTCCCTATGAGGCCATGTATCAGGACGGCGTATGCCGGGTAACGCCCCGCACCTTTTCCAAGTGCATTGAGTTTACGGACATCAGCTACCAACTGGCGCAGGCGGACACCAAGACAGCCATCTTTGAAAACCTGTGCGACCTCTACAACTATCTGGACGCTTCCATTCATGTGCAGTTTTCCTTTATCAACCGCAAGATCGACCCCAAGCAGTACGCCAAGAGCTTTGAAATCCGGGCGCAGGGGGACGACTTTGACGACATCCGCAGCGAGTATTCCGACATTTTGCAAAACCAGCTTGTGAACGGGAACAACGGCCTGATGAAGCGGAAATTTATGACCTATACCATCGAGGCAGACAGCCTGAAAATGGCCCGCGCCAGACTGCGCCGGATCGAAACCGATCTTTTGGGCTATTTCAAGAGCATGGGGGCCTCCGCGTGGGGACTGGACGCAAAGGAACGGCTGGAAGTCATGCACAGCATTTTCCACCCGGACGGGGAACCGTTCTCCTTTGACTGGAAGTGGCTTGCTCCATCGGGGCTTTCTACCAAGGACTTTATCGCCCCGTCCTCGTTCCGCTTCGGCAATGCCCGGATGTTCGGGCTGGGCGGCAAATACGGGGCGGTGAGCTTTCTGCAAATCCTCTCCCCGGAGCTGTCGGATGAAATGCTGGCCGACTTCCTCAACACGGAAAACGGTATTGTGGTGAACCTCCATGTGCAGGCCATTGACCAGAGCGACGCTATTAAGACGGTCAAGCGCAAGATCACCGACCTTGACGCCATGAAGATTCAGGAACAGAAACGGGCTGTCCGCAGCGGCTACGACATGGATATACTTCCCAGCGACCTTGCCACCTACGGGCAGGACGCCAAGGAGCTGCTAAAGACCTTGCAGAGCCGGAATGAACGGATGTTCCAGCTTACCTTTTTGGTGCTGAACACCGCAGACACCCGGCAAAAGCTGGAAAACGATGTGTTCTGGGCTGCCGGGATCGCCCAGAAATACAACTGTTCCCTTGTGCGGCTGGACTACCAGCAGGAACAGGGGCTTATGAGCAGCCTGCCGCTGGGGGCCAGCCACATCCAGATTGAACGCTCCCTGACGACTTCCAGCGTGGCCGTGTTCGTCCCTTTTGTGACGCAGGAGCTTTTTCAGGGCGGCGACGCCATGTATTACGGGATCAACGCCAAGACCGGCAACATGATTATGCTCGACCGCAAACGGGCGAGGTGTCCCAACGGGCTAAAGCTGGGGACACCGGGAAGCGGCAAAAGTATGAGCTGTAAATCAGAAATTTTGAGCGTGTTCCTCTGCACCCCGGACGATGTGTATATCTGTGATCCAGAGGCCGAGTATTACCCCCTTGTGAAGCGGTTGCGTGGGCAGGTGGTGAAGCTGTCGCCTACCAGCAAAAACTATGTGAACCCGCTGGACATCAACCTGAACTACTCCGAGGATGAAAACCCGCTGGCCTTGAAATCCGACTTTGTGCTGTCGTTCTGTGAGCTTGTCATGGGCGGCAAGAACGGGCTGGAAGCCATTGAAAAGACAGTGATCGACCGGGCGGTACAGGTGATCTACCGGCCTTATCTGGCAGACCCCAAGCCGGAAAATATGCCCATCCTTGCAGACCTGCACAAAGCCCTTTTAGACCAGCATATCCCGGAGGCCGACCGGGTGGCGCAGGCCCTTGACCTGTATGTGTCCGGCAGCCTAAATGTGTTCAACCACAGAACCAACATCGACATTCAAAACCGCATTGTGGCCTTTGACATCAAGGAGCTGGGCAAGCAGCTAAAGAAAATCGGTATGCTCATTGTCCAAGACCAGATTTGGGGGCGCGTCACCCAAAACCGCAGCAAGGGCAAGGCGACATGGTATTTCTGTGATGAGTTCCACCTGCTTTTGCGTGAGGAACAGACGGCGGCCTTTTCCTGTGAGATTTGGAAGCGTTTTCGTAAGTGGGGCGGGATTCCCACAGGTGCGACACAGAATGTGAAAGACCTGCTTTCCTCCCCGGAAATTGAGAACATTTTGGAAAACAGCGACTTTATCTGCCTGCTCAATCAGGCCAGCGGCGACCGCAAAATCCTTGCGGAACGGCTGAACATTTCGCCCCAGCAATTACGGTATGTGGACAATTCCGAACCCGGCGAGGGGCTTCTCATTTACGAAAATGTGATCCTGCCCTTTAAGAACCCCATCCCGAAAAACACCCAGCTCTACCAGATCATGACGACCCGGTTAGGCGAGGGGGCGACGGTATGAGGCACAAGGAGGTGAAGTCATGGAACCCTTAAAACCCCGCGACAAGGTAACGCAGCACATGACCCGCGACGGCCTGACGCTGGATAACCAGACCACCGGCGAAAGCGTCAATGTGTCCAGCCGGGAGGCCGAGCAGGAATACACCGCCCAGCCAGAGGGCGCGGCGGAAAAAATACTGGAACGGGCGGATGAACTGCACGACCGCCACAAGGCAAAGAAAGCGGCCAAGGACGCCGGGGAAACCGTGGCGCAGGCCACCAGCCCTGTTTCCCGGTTGCAGTTTACCGCCGAGGAACGGGCTTCCCCGGAGCTTGCCCCGTATATCAAAAAAGCGGAAAAGCGGGCGGATAAGCTGGAAGCGGCCAAAGAAGCCCTGCCGAAAAAGCGCGTCGTCACCAAGGAAACCGTCTATGACGAAGCCAAGGGCAAGGCCAAAAGCAGGCTGTATTTTGACAAGGTGGAGAAAGCCCCTCCCCAGCTCAAACCAAACCCGGCCAGCCGCCCCATACAGGAAGCCGGGCTTTACCTCCACGGAAAAATCCATGAGGTAGAACACGAAAATGTGGGCGTGGAGGGCGGCCACAAGGGGGAGGAACTGGCGGAACGGCAGGCGAGCCGCATGATCCGCAGCGGCGTCCACCGCCATAAGCTCAAACCCTACCGGGCCGCAGCCAAGGCCGAGCGAAAGTCCATTGCCGCCAACGCCGAGTTTGCGTATCAAAAATCCCTGCGGGACAACCCGGAGCTGGCGCAGGCGGCCAAAAATCCCGTTTCCCGCTTCTGGCAGAAACAGCACATTAAGCGGGAATATGCCAAGGCAGCAAGGGCGGCGGGCCAGACCGCACAGGGGGCGGCAAGCACCGCCAAGACCACGGCTGCCGCAGCCAAGAAAGCCGCAGAGAAAAGCAGACAGGCCGCGTCCTTTGCCGCCCGGCACTGGAAAGGGGCGCTGATCGTCGGCGGCGTGGGCCTCATGCTCCTGCTGGTGATGGGCGGCCTGCAATCCTGCACCGCCATGTTTGGCAGCACCGGGACGGGACTTGCCGCCACCTCCTATCTCTCCGAGGACAGCGATATGCTGGGAGCCGAAGCCGCCTATGCCGCGCTGGAAGCAGACTTGCAGCACGAACTTGACAACTACGAAAGCCTGCACCCCGGTTATGACGAATACCGTTTCGATCTGGACGAGATCAAGCATGACCCCTATGTGCTGACCTCCATCCTCTCCGCGCTGCATAACGGCGTGTTCACTTTGGGGGAGGTACAGGGCGACCTTGCCATGCTCTTTGAAAAGCAGTACATCCTGACCCAGACCATCGAAACGGAAACCCGCTACCGCACTGAAACGAGGACGGACAGCGAGGGAAACACCTACACCGCGGAAGTCCCCTACACCTACTACATCTGCAATGTGAAGCTGGAAAACTTCGACCTGTCCCACCTGCCCATCTACATTCTCACCGAGGAACAGATGGGCTTTTATGCTGCCTATATGCAGACTTTGGGCAACCGGCCAGACCTGTTCCCCAACGGCAGCTATCCCCACGCCTCCACCCCGAAAGAGCCAACCTACTATGAAATCCCCCCGGAGGCGCTAAAGGACGAAGCCTTTGCCGCCATGATCGCGGAGGCGGAAAAGTATGTGGGCTATCCCTATGTGTGGGGCGGCAGCTCCCCAAGCACCAGCTTTGATTGTTCCGGCTTCATTAGCTGGGTTATCAATCATTCCGGCTGGAATGTGGGACGCCAGACGGCTCAGGGGCTTTACAACATCTGCACTCCCGTTTCCCCGGAGCATGCCAAGCCCGGCGACCTTGTATTTTTCGTCGGTACTTATGACACTGCCGGGATGTCCCATGTGGGGCTGTATGTGGGAAATTCGGTCATGCTGCACTGCGGCGACCCCATTTCTTACACGAACCTCAATTCAAGCTACTGGCAGCAGCATTTTTATTGTTACGGGCGTTTGCCTTAAACGCCAGAAAGGAGTAAATCACTATGGCAATGAACAAATTGGAACGCATTGAAAAGGATATTGAGAAAACCAAGGGCAAGATCGCGGAGCTGCAAAAGCAGCTTCGGGAGCTGGAAGCGGCCAAGACCGAACAGGAAAACTTGCAGATCGTCCAGCTTGTGCGCGGCCTCAACATGACCCCGCAGGAGTTCGCCGCCTTTGTGCGCGGCGGCGCATTGCAGGCGGCCCCGGCCCCGATCCCGGACTTTGAACAGGAGGACAGCGCCCATGAAGAAATCTAAACTGTTCCGCACCTTGACGCTGGCTGTGGCCGCTGCGCTCTGCATGGCGACCACGACCGTTACCGCCTATGCCGGAGGCGCTGACCCTGACCCTGTGCCGCTGCCGGAAACCACCGAAGCCCCCGCAGAGGTGCCGGAGGAAACCGAAGAACCCACCACCGGCGGCATGGAGCCGGAGGGCGTACCTGTTACCCCGCAGGGCAACGCTGCGCTGGTGGATGATTTTTTCGGGGATAAACAGCTTATCACTGTCACTACCAAGGCCGGGAATTATTTTTACATCCTGATCGACCGGGCCAACGAGGACAAGGAAACAGCGGTGCATTTCCTCAACCAAGTGGACGACGCCGACCTGCAAGCCTTGTTGGAGGATGGAAAAAAAGAGCCGGAGGTCTGCACCTGTACGGCCAAATGTCAAGCTGGGGCCGTCAATACGGCCTGCCCGGTCTGTAAAAACAACCTGACCGCCTGCAACGGGCCGGAGCCGAAGCCCCAGCCGGAGGAAGAACAGCCGCAGGAGGAAAAGCCAAGCGGCATGGGCGGCCTTGTGGTGTTCTTTGTGGTGGTGCTGCTGGGCGGCGGCGCAGCCCTCTACTTCCTGAAATTCAAAAAGGAAAAAGCCGACACCACAGGCAATGACGATCTGGCCGAGTATGACTTTGGCGAGGACGAGGACGACGAGGACGAAGCCCCGGAGCCGGACGAGGATATGACAAGTGAAGATGGAAATAAGGAGGACGAAGTATGAGCTATCAGTTAGTAATTGCAGAGAAACCAAGCGTAGCCCGCAGCATTGCGGGCGTGATCGGCGCGGACAAGAAACAGGACGGCTACATGGAGGGGAACGGCTATCTGGTGAGCTGGTGTATCGGCCACCTTGTTTCCCTTGCCGACGCCGGAACTTATGACGAGCGTTTCAAAAAATGGCGCTATGACGACCTGCCGATTCTGCCGCAGGAATGGCAGTACATCATTCCCGACGATAAGAAAAAGCAGTTTGACACCCTGCGTTCTTTGATGGAGCGCCCCGATGTCACCGGCCTTGTGTGCGCCACCGACGCCGGGCGCGAGGGGGAATTGATTTTCCGTTTCGTCTACCAGATGGCGGGCTGCAAGAAACCGTTTCAGCGCCTTTGGATTTCCAGCATGGAGGACGCGGCCATTCAAGACGGCTTCGCCCATCTGAAACCGGGAACCGATTATGATAACCTGTATCAGTCGGCCCTTTGCCGGGCGCAGGCGGATTGGCTGGTGGGGATCAACGCGACCCGGCTGTTCTCTATCCTCTACCACAAGACCCTGACCGTGGGCCGTGTCCAGACGCCGACCCTCAAAATGCTGGTTGACCGGGAGGCCAAGATCAGCAGCTTCCAGAAAGAGAAATACCACATCGTCCAGATCGCAGCGGGCGGCATGGAGGCGGCCAGTGAACGCATGGGAAACGCAGACGACGCCAAGGCCCTGAAAGCCGCCTGTGAAACGGCGCAGACCGTTTGTGTGTCGGTAACACGGGAGAAAAAGACGGAGCAGCCGCCCCGCCTCTATGACCTCACCACCTTGCAGCGGGAGGCAAACCGCCTGTTTGGATTTACCGCCAAGCAGACCCTTGACTATGCCCAGCAGCTTTATGAAAAGAAGCTGCTGACCTATCCCCGCACTGACAGCCAGTATTTGACCGATGATATGCTGCCAACGGCGGAAAGCCTTGTGTCCGGCCTGTGGCCTATGCTTCCCTTTGCGGCGGGGCTTGACCTGTCCCCGCAGTTTGGCCGAGTGCTGAACAGCAAAAAGGTGAGCGACCACCACGCCATTGTCCCGACAATGGAATTTGTGCAGAGAGGCTTTGACGGGCTGACCGAGGGGGAAAAGAAACTGCTGTCCCTTGTGTGCTGCAAGCTGCTGTGCGCCGTGGCCGCGCCCCATGTGTACGAAGCTGTCACCGCTACATTCACCTGTGCCGGGAACACCTTTACCGCCAAGGGAAAGACCATCCTGACCCCCGGCTGGAAAGAGCTTGACCGCCGCTTTAAGGCGTCGTTCAAAACAGACGCCGACGACACCGCCCCGGAGCCTGCGCGGGAACTTCCCCAAATTACCGAGGGACAGACCTTTGACAAGGTAACTGCCGCCGTCACCGAGCATTTCACCGCACCGCCAAAATCCTACACGGAAGATACCCTGCTTTCCGCTATGGAGCGCGCCGGTGCGGACGATCTGCCGGAGGACGCCGAGCGGCAGGGATTGGGAACCCCGGCCACCCGCGCCTCCATCTTAGAAAAGCTGGTGCAGATGGGCTTTGTAGAGCGCAGGGGCAAACAGCTACTTCCCACCAAGGACGGCCACAACCTTGCCTGCGTGCTGCCGGAGGTGCTGACCTCTCCCCAGCTTACGGCACAGTGGGAAACGGAGCTGACGGCCATTGCCAAGGGACAGGCCGACCCGGAGGGCTTCATGGCTGGCATTGCAGAAATGACAAGGGGCCTAATTGCAAACTACTCCCAGATCAGCGAGGACGCGCAGAAGTTGTTTCAAACCGAGCGTGTGGTTATCGGCAAATGTCCGCGCTGCGGGGAAAGCGTCTACGAGGGCAAAAAGAACTACTACTGCGGAAACCGAAGCTGCCAGTTTGTCATGTGGAAGAATGACCGATTTTTTGAGGAACGGGGCAAGGCGTTCACCCCGAAGATCGCCGCCGCGCTCCTTAAAGACGGAAAAGCAAAGGTAAAGGGCCTGCGCTCCATGAAAACCGGCAAAACCTATGACGGGACGGTGCTTTTGGCTGATACTGGCGGCAAGTATGTGAACTACCGCGTGGAACAGAGGGGCAAGAACTAAAAACAGCAAGCATAGGGAGTGTAGCCACACTCCCGGCAAAATCCCTGACCCGGCGCACTTGCCGGGCCGGGGATTTTCTCTTTGGGGAAGCCCCAAACCCCTTGTATCCAGCAAATTTACAATTCATCTATTCCAAGATACACCATGTCATAGTATAATAAAGCCAACGATAATATCCATTTGAGGTGATAAGTGTGAAAATATTAGTTAGTGCTTGTATTATGGGAGTGGATTGTAAATACAATGGAAAAAATAACAAAAATCTGGCAGCTATCAACTACTTAAAAGATAAAGAAATTATTTGCATTTGTCCAGAGCAATTAGCAGGTATGGCTACTCCCAGACCTTGTGCAGAGATTGTGAATGGTGTAGTAACAGACGAAAATGGAAATGATGTTGATTTGGAATATAAACGAGCAGTATCAATGGCATTATCCAAAATTCAACATGAAGATATTGAGTTAGCTATACTACAATCCAGAAGTCCTACCTGCGGAGTAAATCAAATATATGATGGTAGCTTTACCGGAAAATTGATTTCTGGAATGGGATTGTTTGCAAAGGCATTAAAAGAACGAGGCATCAAAGTTATTGATGTTGAAGAAGTAGAAAGCTTTAATTTGTTAGACTGTCCCCAGCTTCAATCAATCTAACCCAAACTTTCAAAATTGAATATCAGCCGCTTATTATCGGCCCACCCAGCAGGAAATTTTTCAAAGGTTTCCTGCTTTTCTTATGCCATTTTTCAGAAAGGATGTGAACCCAAAATGTCTTACAGCTCCTACGACCACGACGATTTAGAACCGGCCAGCACCATGCGGATCGAGCGCCGGATTTACTTTGAAAGCGGCAAGGCCGATCTTTCCGAAGCGGTAAAGCTGCCCCTTGCGGAGCTTCTTTCCCTGCGGGCGGAAAGCGCCGCCGCAGAACAGGAAGTGTTTGACCGCCTGAAAGAACAGGCCGCCGCATGGGAGGAACAGGCCGGAAGAACCCTGCTTCTGGACAAAGCCCTTGAATATGCCCGGACGCTTCCCGTCACCCACACTGCAAACCAGTGGGAGGTCCCGGACGAATACCGCCATATCCGCAGCAACATGGTTTACCAGATGGATTATTCCATTTCCGAGAATACCCGGTATGACAGCGCCGCCCAAAAATCCGTTCCCTACTCGTGGACGCTCCGCTGGGGCCTTTATACCAACGCACCCCACGGCAACCCGACGGAAAAGATCACCGGACAGGAACGAAAAGTCTTTTCCAGCCGGGAAGAACTGGACAAGTACCTGAATGGCCGGATCAAAGCCCACGACCATTACTTTACCGAAATTTCCCCGGCCATCCCCAAGGAATACGCCGACTGCTTTAAGGTCAACGGCTGCCTGCTCCCCGGCTACACCATTGAGGGGGAGGAACCGGCAAAAGCCGCAGAGCTTCCCGCGCAGGAAGAAACCGCACAGCCGCAGCAGACCGTAGCCACCCCGGAAAGGAGGGAACCCGTGAACGAAGTATTTTCTATTTTTCTTGATAACCGCGCCGAGGCGCAGACCGGCGGGCCGCATGGCTACTGGCTTTCCCTGCCGACTACCGCCGAACAGGTACAGGAAGCCCTAAAGGAAATCCACATCACCGCCGACAACCAGCAGGACTTGTTCATTGGCGGCTTTTCTGCCCCGGAGGGAAAACCGCTGGAACTGCCGGAGGATTTGATAAAGGCCGCCAGCGTGGACGAACTGAACTTCCTTGCCGTCCAGCTTCAAAGGCTGGACGCCGTGGAGCTGGCGGAGCTGAACGCCGCCATGCAGTCCCCGGCAAAAATGCAAACCATCGGGCAGCTTTTAGACTACGCTGAAAACACCGATTGTTTTGTCTTAATCAACGCCAAGGACAGCCGCAGTCTGGGGGAATATTATCTGAATGATTCCGGGCTGTTTGTCGTTCCCGACCCGTGGAAACCGGCCATTGACACGGAACGGCTGGGGAGCTTTATCGCCAGCGAGGAACAGGGAACCTTTACCGATTACGGCTATATCCTGCGAACCAGCGACGAATGGCAGCGCGTCCATGAGGGCCAGCCGGTGCCGGAACAATACCGGGTGATGGCCTATCCTGCGCCGGAAATTCTGCGGGAGGAAAGCAAGGTACAGCCGGAGGCGGCAGCGCCTACAAAGGCCCCGCAGCCTGTCACCCCCATTCTCTTAAACGGCCAGAACAGCGCCGAGCGCATGAAAGAGATCACCGACCGGCTGGAAACCGGCATACAGGAGCTTTTCGAGAGTGAACGCTACAAAGCCTATCTCACCTCTATGGCGAAGTTCCACAGTTACAGCTTCAACAACACCCTCCTGATCGCCATGCAGGGCGGACAGCTTGTGGCGGGCTACAACAAGTGGCGGGACGATTTTCACCGTAATGTAAAGAAAGGCGAAAAGGCCATCAAGATACTGGCCCCGGCCCCGTTCAAGGCAAAAAAGGAAGTGCAAAAGCTGGACGCACAGGGCAGGCCGGTGATGGGAAAGGACGGAAAGCCTGTTACCGAAGTACAGGAAATACAGGTTCCGGCCTTTAAGATCGTTTCCGTCTTTGATGTGAGCCAGACCGAGGGGGAACCGCTGCCCTCTATCGGCGTGGAAGAACTGACCGGCAGCGTGGAACGCTACGGGGAATTTTTCAAGGCGCTGGAACAGACCTCCCCGGTTCCCATTGGTTTTGAGGACATTCCGGGCGGTTCCCACGGCTACTACCACCTGACGGAAAAGCGGATCGCCATTCAGGAGGGCATGAGCGAATTACAGACCCTAAAGACGGCCATCCATGAGATCGCCCATTCCAAGCTCCACGCCATCGACCCGGAAGCCCCGGCCATAGAGCAGGCCGACCGCCCCGACAGCCGCACCCGCGAGGTGCAGGCCGAAAGTGTGGCCTATGCCGTCTGCCAGCACTACGGGCTGGACACCTCCGACTATTCCTTTGGCTATGTGGCCGGTTGGAGTTCCGGCAAGGACTTGAAAGAGCTGAAAGCCTCCCTTGAAACCATCCGGGCCACCGCCCATGAACTGATTACCACCATTGACGGCCATCTTGCCCAGCTTCAGAAAGAACGGCAGGCCCAGCAGGAGCAGCCGCAGGCCGCGCCGCTGGAACAGGCCGCCGAGCAGTCAGACCCGGACAGTGTATTTTCTAAGCTGCCCCCGGAGCAACAGCAGGAAATGACCGACAGCGTAAAAGCCATGCTGCAAACCCTCATTGACGCGGATTTGAAATCCACCGGCGAAGTGTCGCAGGGAACCAAGGAGGCGGCGCAGGCGCAGGGCTTTACCATTGCCGGGGATGGAACGCTGGAACAGGCCAAAGCCCCGCAGGAGGCCGCCTACCGTCTGGAAAGCGGCGATTACCTGTATATCCAGACATCGGAAACCGGCTATGACTACACGCTGTACGGCCCCGACTACAAGGAACTGGACGGAGGCCAGCTTGATAATCCCGGCCTGTCCCTTGCGGAAGCCGGAAAAGAAATCCTTGCCATCCATGAGCTACCGGCTGGGACGATGGAACCCCTGACCGGCGACAGGCTGGATGATTTTCTGGAAGCAACCGAACAGGCCAACGCCATTCCCCAGCCGCAGGCATGGAACGGGATCGACGGCCTTTTGAATGGGAAACCGTTCATGCCGGAGGCGTCCCCGGCTGACCGGGCCGCCGCCCTGATCGAGCTGGCAGAGAAAAACGCCCCGCGTTTGGGCAGCGAGGAACGGCAGTTGATCGTGGCCTATGCCGAGGCCGTGGGCGATAACGACAAGGTGATCGGGCTTATCAACCGCCTGTGTGAACAGGGCTATGAGCTGCAAAAGGGCCAGATGGATTCCTTTGTGAAAAGCGAGATCGAAAGTGAGATTGCCGTTGCCAACGCCCAGCGGCAGATCGCGCAGAATCCGGCAGCGGAGCCGGTTGTCACGATCCTTTGGAGTGAAAGCCCCCATCTGAAAGACGGCCAGCAAATGCCGCTGCATGAAGCCGAGGCCGTTTTCAAGGAGCTGGACAGTGCCAGACGCCATGAACAGGAGCAGCCGGGCTATACGGGCCATTGGTACGACAAGACCAAGTTCCGCATTGATTTTACCATGCAGGGCCAGCCGGACAGCTACGAGGGACGGCAGGACTTTGGCGACGGGGACGGTTCCCTGATCCAGCATATCCGGGGCTATCACGAATACTACGCACAGGATGAAAGCTGGAAAAACCATGTGCTGCACCATGAGGGGTCGGAGGCATGGGAGGCGGACAAGGCCCAGCGGGATATGCTGCTGCATGAGTTTGTCCCGTATATGGAGCTGCATTGCAATCTGGCCGCTATGGAGCAGGAGGCCCGGCGTCCCCTGCGATCCGGGGAAACCCTGACGCCGGAACAGACCGCTTATTTCAACGCGGTTTTGGACTATGTAAAGGAGTGCCGCCCGCTTCTCAATCAGGGCCAGTACCACTTGCCGGAGCCGCCGCAGCTTGCCGACTTCGACCAGAGCTTGCAGGCATACAAAAAACAGATCGAGGCAGAGCTGGAACAGGAGGCCGCCGCTGCCGGGCTGACGGTGGAGGAATATGTTGCCTCTGATTATGAAGCACCGGCGCAGCCCAACTTTTCCATCTACCAAGTGCCGCCCGGCCCGGAGGGGCGCGACTTCCGCTACCGTTCCTATGAGGACTTGCAGGCGGACGGGCTTTCGGTGGACAGGAAGAATTACCAGCTTGTCTACACCGCGCCGCTGGACAAGGACACCACACTGGACGAGATTTACCGCCGCTTCAACATAGAACATCCCGCCGATTACAAGGGACATTCCCTTTCTACGGGGGATATTGTGGTGTTCCGGCAGGATGGGAAACAGACTGCCTACTATGTGGACGAGGGAGCCGACTACCGGCAGGTGCCGGAGTTTTTCGCCCAGCCGGAAAAGCAGCTCACGCCAGACGAGTGCATGACCGGCGAACAAATCCAGACGCCGAGAGGCCGTTTCTATCTGACCGACAGGAGCCGGGAACAGATGGAGGCCGCCGGGTATGGATTCCACCACCAGTCGGAGGACGGCAAGTATCTTATTATGGCAAACGGCACAAGGGCCTTTGCCATCCCCGCCCAGCAGGAAAGCCATATCAAGACGGCAGAAATGTCCACCGAGCAGAATTACAACATGATCGACGGCATGATGAACAACGCCCCGTCTATGGAGGAACTGGAAGCAAGGGCAAAAGCTGGGGAACAGATTTCCCTTTTGGATGTGGCCGAGGCAGCCAAGGCGGAGGCCAAAAAGCCCAAGCAGACCCGCAGGACGACGCAGAAACAAAAGAAACCGTCCATCCGGGCGCAGCTTGCCGCCGCCAAGGAGGAACAGAAAAAGAGGCCCCCGGCGCGGGAAAAATCAAAAGAAATGGAGGTATGAGGAATGTATTTCACCGTGGAAGAAGAAAACCTGATCTGTCTGTACCACAACGCCGACCACCGCAGGACGGCGGCAAATCTCCGGGCAGTTTTGCCGGACATGGACAAGGAAATGGCGGCGCTGGCCTGCCAGACCGCCGATAAGCTGGCCGCCATGAGTGACGCCGACTTTGCGGCGCAGCGGTTCCACTTCACAGACGAATAAGCAAAACGCCGGGCGCGGAGGCTATCAAAGCCTCTGCGTCCGGCATTTTTATATGGTCTTAAACGCTGAAATCATATCGCGAATATTTTGAAATCTTTTGGCTTTATCCGGGTTCAATCCTTTCTCAACAAAAGATCGTAAATTCTGATTCGTAATTTTTTCTGTATTAGTTTTACCTGTCATTACAAAATAAATAACTCTGGTGAGAGCATAAGTTTCGTGAACTATGCCATAAGTGTTAAACCCCTCGACAACCAGTGCAGGATCATTAAAATAGCCCTTGAACTCCGTATTAACTGTTGTTAGCGTACTATCAGGAATTTTTACAAGTCCAAAATCCGAAAGTTTAACCACAAGGGTATCGTCGTACTCTTTTATCAAAATATTTTTAGGGCTTATATCACGATGTAGATGTCCTTTTGAATGAAGATAATCAAAAGCGCGTAATATTTGTTGGGCGATTCCTTTTCGCTGTATAATTGTTAAGGTGGAGTTATGAGCAGCGATATATCCGTCCAGTGTATAATCCATATATTCCATAATATACTCATTTTTATCGGGATTGTAGCAGTAAACTTCAAGTATGTATGGAGAAGATAGATCATTCATTACATCAAATTCTCTTTTGAAACGGGCAATTTCTTTATCTGTAAGTTCCTTTTTTGCGCGCTTCAAAATAAAAGGTCGATTATAAAAAGTATCCTTATATTTATAAACATTAGCATAAGAACCGTTTCCGATCAGTTTCAAATCAAATGTAAAATCTTGTTGCTTATGTGAAATGGTTATGCTACTAAGAGGTAGAAAAATAGGAAGCGTATAATATAATTCGACCTTTGCCATATTGGGCGGCAATGAACTTCCACCGCTTGAACTAAGAAAATCTCGACAGCGTGTGAGTAAATCTAAATAGTATGGGTCTATTTGAAAGGCTAAAGGAGTTTCCTTTAGTGAACTTACTAAGCCGAATATCATTTCAATTCTCTTAATTAAATCTCTACTCGGTTCTGCCCAAAAGTGCGCTTCATGTTCCCCGGTTGGTAGTCTTTCATTCATTGTTCTAAAAAGCCCAACCAGATCATGATGTAGGGTCATAAGAATTTCCCGCAGTTTTTGATTTCTAAAGGATTTATATAAATCGGAGTATTCCGCATTTATTTGACTACATGATAATAACTCTCTGTACTGTGATTCAATATAGTTTTCAATATTCATATAAGTTCCACCGTTTCCCGCTTTATTTTACTGTATTATATCATGCTATTACATAATCGGCAATTATCCAAAAACGCCGGGCGCGGAGGCTATCAAAGCCTCTGCGTCCGGCGCCTCTTTTTTGTCCATTTTCCCGCATTTAGAACCCCGTTTTGAGGGGAACAGGATAA
>ENA-OZEP01000579-OZEP01000579.1-human-gut-metagenome-genome-assembly--contig:-NODE-579-length-15006-cov-6.257441_pt1 | contig 15006 bp, 7 predicted proteins | sample MGYA00245074_ERZ653621 | MGnify/ENA primary metagenome ERZ653621 (study PRJEB26926, sample SAMN06165020) | human gut metagenome | biome: ENVO:00009003; feature: ENVO:2100002; material: ENVO:00002003...
CGGGGTCAAGGAGCGAAGCGACGCGAAGGTGCACGGGAGTGCACCGAAAAAATCCATAACTCTCCGCCACGAAGTGCGGTAGTCCATGATACAATGGGCTACCGTACTTTCTTATTTTTCTGCCGAGAAAGTCCACATTGGGATAACACAAAAAGTATTAGAGATGCTAAACAGGATTATATTTTCTGCTGATTCCGGCATATTGCCAAATCAGGTCATACTATATTGTGTATTCGCAAGATTGGGAATAAGTATTAAAGAATTATTTTCAAAACTGTTTTCCGATGTTATATCTGTGGTAAGAGTCGAGAAATCGACTCTTTTCTTATACATATTTAAAGGCAAGTGTTGCATAATTCTATCGAAAAATACGATAGTCTTTTTAAATATAAGTGTTAAACATGGTCATAAAATTGACGCTTAACAGCTATTATAGTCTTAGCTAACTCCGTTTTAAGAAAGAATACTTTCGGTTGTTAAAATAAAAAGCAGTTAATACATAACAATGCGACGCATTAACAAAAATCTGTACAACAAAGAAAAGGCACGGCGAAATGCCATGCCTTAATTATGTATTCTGTTATCGAGATTACATCTTGAAGCCTGTCATGTTAACAACAGACGATGCAACAGCCGTTCCCGATGAGCTCATAATGCTTGAAAGCTCAAACTTAAAATCGAACTTGGCATTGAGAGAAACGAGATTACCTGTTGAAGCATTTACAACAGCCTTAATAACAGCGTTAGAGTAGCTCTCTGAGATATTAGCGCCGCCGCATCCCGGAACCTCGGAAATTGCAGACATAACGTTCTCCGCTGTCTTGTGATCCCAATAATCCTTATCCTTCTCGCCACATGCAAGTCCGCTTCTGTCAAGAGGAGCATTGTTGGAAGAAACAACCTTGCCGCCCTTAACGGTGCTTGATCCGTTCTTGATATGAAGCGTGATTGTGTAGTTGTTGCCGTTCTTTACGCATGTTGCGCTTGTAACGTCTGAGGTTGTAAGCTTGGATGCTTTAAAATACTTATGGTAGCTTCCAGCGTCTGCCGAAGTAACGGACTTTGAAAACTTGTTGGAATCGCCTACGCCCATGAACTTATATACAATGCTCTTCATAGACTTGAGAGCAACACCGGCATCATATGACTTCTCGGTTGTTGTTCTTGTCTTGTTGAAAGCCGCCTTTTTGGAGACAACCTTTGCCGTAGCCGTGTTGTAATAGCTAACGATCTGAGCTGTGCCTGTCGGGATTGAAGAACCTGTATTAGCTGCGTTTGTTTTGGATGCCGAGTCGCCCGTGCTTCCGCCTGTGCTGCTGTTACCGCCGTTTGTTACATCTGCTCCGTTAGCGTCTGTCGGAACCTCGCCGTTAGCATCTGTCGGAACTTCGCCGGTGGCGTCTGTCGGAACCTCGCCGCTGTTATCAACGTCATCTCCCACCGTTTCGGTAGCTGAAGCGCTGCCTCTCTGCTCTGCCGCTTTCTTTGCAGCGTCGCAAATCTTACCGGTGTTTACAACAGCCGTAACGCAAACAGCGATAACGCAAACGAGAGCTGTAATGCTCTTTGCAAGCGTTTTCTTGGAATCAAGATCCATTGGAGTCTTTTCCTTTTTAGCTTTCTTTTCTTTTTTTGCCTTCTTGGTCTCAACAACTTCCTCGTTCGGATCTGCCGAGACTTTCTTCTTCTTACTCATGATATTCTGCCCCTTTCGAGATCATAAATGTTTACTATATTATACTTTTTTTGCAAAGAAAAGTAAAGTAACTATATCACAAAAAACGCATTGTTTTTTTGTGCAAGTTGCGCAACCCATGATTGGAATACAACCTCATGAATCTAACCGTAAAGCATAAAAATTTAAGCACCGCCGAAATATCAGCGGTGCTTGAAGCTGTTATATCATACCATCAAATCGCATACCAGGTTGCTCAGCTCCGTCGGGTCATCGACTGAAAGACCCTCAATCAAGCGTGCCTGAGCGTAAAGGATCTTTGCGTACTTGCCTGCCTTCTCCTTATCGCTCTCATAAAGCTCGGTAAGCTTCTGCGCAATCGGGTGATTCTCATTGATTTCAAGAACAATATTTGCCTTAACCTTCTGCTCATTGGTCGGCATTGAATTGAGAACCTTCTCCATTTCGAGTGAGATTTCGCCCTCAGTTGTAAGACATACGGGGTGCTTTTTGAGCTTATTTGTAAATCTTACGGAAGAAACGCCGTCGCCGATGCTCTCCTTAAGGTAATCGAGCATCTCCTTGCCTTCCTCGTTCTTCTTTTTAAGCTCCTCTTTCTCCTCTTCACTGTCAAGCTCAATGCTGTCGGTGCAGATGTTTGCAAACTTCTTTCCCTCAAACTCGTTGAGCATCTTAATTGCAAATTCATCGACATTCTCGGTGAAATAGAGAACCTCATAGCCCTTGTCAATGACAGACTCAACCTGCGGAAGAAGCTCGATCTTTGCAACGGATTCGCCGCATGCATAGTAAATCGTATCCTGTGACTCCTTCATTCTGCCGACATATTCCTTGAGCGTTGTCAGCTTCTTATCGTTCGATGAGTGGAACATCAAAAGATCACTGAGCGTATCGTTCTTTGCGCCGAAGGCGTTATAAATGCCGAATTTGAGTTGAGTGCCGAATGCATTATAAACCATTTCGTAGGTATCACGAGAATCCTTCATCAGCTTAATCAGCTCGGAATGAATCTTCTTTTCAAGGCTCTTTGCGATGAGCTTAAGCTGTGCATCATGCTGGAGCATTTCACGGGAGATGTTGAGCGACAGATCCTCGCTGTCAACAAGACCCTTTACAAAGCTGAAATAATCGGGAAGCAGATCGGCACACTTGTCCATGATGAGAACACCATTTGAATAGAGCTGCAAGCCCTTTTCGTAGTTCTTTGTGTAATAATCAAACGGAGCATGGCGCGGAATATAAAGCAGTGTATTGTACATTACCTGGCCTTCCATCTTAGCGTGGATAACCTTTGCCGGCTCCTCATAGTCATAGAACTTATTCTTGTAGAAGCTGCTGTATTCGTCAGCCGTGACCTCGTTTTTATTCTTTTTCCAGATTGGAACCATGGAATTTAACGTTTCGGTCTCCGTTACCTGCTCATACTCGTCCTCCGTGCCCTCTTTGAGATGGCTGTGGGTGCAGTCCATTGTAATCGGATATCTTATATAATCTGAATATTTCTTCACGATTTCTTTGATCTTGTATTCTTCAAGGTACTGCTCATAATCATCGTCATCTGTATTCTCCTTGAGGTAAAGGGTGATTACGGTGCCGTGGTCAAAGTCGGCCTCGCACGGCTCAACCGTGTAGCCGTCTGCACCCTTTGAGGTCCATTTATGAGCCTCGCTGTCACCGAAAGCCTTGCTGACTACCTCAATCTTGTCGCTGACCATGAATGCGGAATAGAAGCCAACGCCGAACTGACCGATGATGTCAACGTCCTCTTTCTTCTCGTTATCATTTTTAAAATCGAACGAACCGCTCTTTGCGATAGTGCCGAGGTTCTGCTCGAGCTCCTCGCCGTTCATGCCGATACCGTTATCGGAAATCGTGAGGGTTCTTGCCTCCTTATCGGGCTGAATTTTGATTGTGAGGTCACTTCTGTTGAGAGCGAGGTTATTCTGCAATGAATGATAATAGAGCTTGTCCATTGCGTCGCTCGCATTTGATATAAGCTCACGAAGAAAAATTTCCTTGTGAGTATAGATTGAGTTGATCATCATGTCAAGCAGCTTTTTTGACTCTGCCTTGAACTGTTTTGTACGCATATATATCACCTGTCTGTAATGTAATAAGAAAATTAGCACTCTTTATTGCTGAGTGCTAATTTAGTATAGTCCTATTTATGCTATTTTGCAAGGGGTAAATAAAAGAATTAACAAATTGGTAATATTTGAGGTATTTTTAGCAGGTTTGGCAGAGGAAAAAGTTGTCATACCTTAGTTTTTTATCACCTATTCGACAATTAACGAACAACCAGAAGCTTATCGTTGATTAAACAATGTAATCCGCCGATTGAACAAATCATAAGCTAAAAGCGTAGTCTCCCCTTGAAAAAATCAAGAGGAGACGCAATTTGTTTATTTAGCTGTAGTTTTTTGTTGCTGTTCAGCAAACATCTTTAATGAGGTCGATAAACCACTTGATTATCTTCACAAGAATCGAGATAAGCCAATCACGGATTTTTTCCCATTTTGTCTTGAGCTTCTGAACCTCGGTATTCTCGTTGCGCTTTGCGTGGCAGACCGTACATTCCTCATGTGCGATACCTTTTTCCGTCTCGGTCGCTTCCTTATCCGTCACCCATTCAAAGGTATGCTCACCCTTTTCGATTACTGAATCGCCGTACTTGCACTCCTTCCAGTGCTCGTTCTCGTCGAACTTCCAATCGCTGTAATCGTGAGCGGCATTTACGGTAATTTGGACCATTGCCATGTTAGCAAAAGAATCAACAGCAATAATCTTGAACTCACCGTTTGCGGGTTCAGCCGTATAATATCCGTCTGCGTCCGGCTCAACATTTTTGCCGTTTATTATTACGATTGCCGTCCCCGATGTGTCATTGTCGGTTACCTTAAACTTCTGAGGTCCGCAATAAATCTTGCCGTTTTCAAGACCGATTATTACCGGCTTTTCGGTATCTCTCCAAACCGCACCGAGCGTAACCGTGTCAATGCTGTCGTCCTGAACAAGTTCGCCGTATGTGCAATTCAAAGTTGTTACGCTCAATTTCGGAGAAACAATGTTCCAGCCGATGAATTCAAATCCTCCCTCTTTTGTCGGAGGAACAACACCGTCGAGAACCTTATCGTCCCAGTGGAGCGTCTTGTCGGCAACGGGAGTGCCGCCTCTTGTATCAAACTTAATCGTATAGGTTTTTGCCATCCACTCTGCCACCAGGGTAATTCCGCTTACCTTATCATCTGCAGCGAGGTCGGAAAACTTTGTATCTGACGAAACTGCCGAATCAGCGTACCTCCAGCCTGCGAATGTGTAGCCTGCCTTTGTCGGAGCCGAAACGCCGTCGAGCACCTTGTCGCTCCATGCGAGAAACTTATCCGCAACTGCCGTTCCGCCGTTTGAGTCAAAGCTTACGATATAACCGTTGGCTATCCACTTTGCCGCATAGGTAACAGTCTTGTTTATGAGGCTCGTCTGCTCCCAGCCTGAGAAGGTATAACCTGCTCGCACAACGTTTTCCGCTGTCGGGAGTGCAAGCGTTTCATTTGCTTTATAGCTTGTCGGTGCAGTGTAGCCCTCTGCCCATGCACCGCCGTCAAGGTCGTAAACAACGCTGACATCAACAGCCTTCGGGTTTAATTTGAGTGCAGGAACGACGCCCACGCCTGTGCCGTAAACTCCCTGACCGAGAGCCGCCCAGCCGTAGCTGCTGACGAGGTAAACCGTTTCGGCATCGCCCGGGGTACGAAGCCACCAATGCGGATAACCCTGGCTGATATATACGCCCTGACATTTTGAATAATCCGTACCTTTGAGCTTTCTTGCTTCGTCAAATTCCGATTTCGATGGGTCGAAGCCGTATGTGCTGTTAATTACATCGTCAAACGAGAGAATAAATATTTTATCGCCCGTATCGGTGCCGAACCAAGTGCCGTCCGGGCTGTTATTCTCAAGGAACGTTGTGCCTATCAGCATCTTCTCTTCACGGGAGAATGCCGTGTTATAAAATGTCTTGTTGAGCCACTGTCTCAGTGAGCAGGTTTCCCAATCTGAGACATAATTTGTGCAGTCCTTGCTGTTATAAAGCTTACCGTCTTTTCTTATAACGAAATTCTGATAAGCCTGCGAATCAATGGCGTTATCGCACATAATATACCCCTCGTCGGGGTCAAGCACACGCCATGTCAGCGGTTCGTATTTAAAATAATATACATTGTTCGGGTGATAGCCGTTGTCATACTGGTTAGAATAAAGATGTCCTTTTAATCCGCCGCCGGTGCCCGGTCTGTACTCCGAAAAAGTAACCGCGCGGAACATTTCGCCGCCGCTGTAGAAATCCTTATACAGCATGAAATCGCCCGGCTCCATTTCGCCGTCCGTGCTATGGCCTGTTCCGCTGTAATATTTATAGGAAACCCAAAGATAATTCTCCGAGTCCGCTTCAAGCTTTGCAATCTCGTCGGCATCCGTAACCTCGGACTGAGGATATGAGCCGAACTCGATTTTGCTGCCCTTAGCGAGCGTCGGCGTCTTCGGATTGAACTTGAACGCAGGAACAACGCCCATATCGGTTCTGTTGACATTGTAATAACCGCCGCCGCTGGAAACGATCCAGCCGCCCGGAGCTACGCCAAAGGCAAATGCGCCGTAGAGACCTGTTGTACGCAGCCACCAATACGGAATGTTGCCGCCTGTATACGAAACAACTTCTGCACCTTGGCACATTGCATAATCCGTAGCCGGTCTTGCTCTCGCAAAATCGGTACGTGATCCGTCCTCATCAAAACCGTAATCGCTGTTTATTGCGTCATAAAAACTTATTGTAAAAATCTTATCAAATGTGCCTGCTCCGTCATATTTCGGACTGAACGGATTGGTATTGTCAAGATAGGTTTTTCCTATCTGAGCCTTTTCCTCCGCCGTGAAAGCAGTATTGAAGAAATCCCTGTTCAGCCACTCTCTCAGAGAGCATTTTGACCAATCGTTGGCTAAATACTTGCAGTCCTTGCCGTTATAAACCATTGGTCCCGATGCAGAATCAAAAGAATCGGGATCATAATAGGAAAAGTTCTCAAAAGCCTGAGCGTCAATGGCAATATTGGACATAACAAAGCCCTCTTCGGGGTCAAGAACCGTCCATGTCAGCGGCTCATATTTAAAGAAGTATGTGGTGTTTAAATAGTAGCCGTTGTTATCCTGCATTGAATTTGTTTCACTCGAAGTACTGCTCGTCAATTTCGGACGGTACTGCGAAAATCTGACCGCGCGGTATTTTTCGCCGTTCAGCTCAAGATCGGCATACTTCATGTAGTCCGACGCTGTCATTTTGCCGTCATACTCCGTGTCCGTGCCGATGTAGTAGTCATATGACACCCACACGTCGTCGGTCAGGAAGCCGTCAAGTGCCGAAATGATCCTTGGATTGGTCACCTTTGACTGAGGATATGAACCGAATTCGATTATATCCCCCTTCTGATAACCGCCGTCCGCCGTGTCGGCAGCCATCGTGACAGGTGCAATGCTCAGGAGCATACACACCGCCAAAATGACGGTAAAAATCCGTTTCATTGTTTGTCTTTTCATTTATTTGCCTCCCTTGTATAGGATTATAATCCAATTATAATACATTCATTCACGTTTGTAAATAAGTTTAGCACAATTTTTGTTTTTTTATTAAATAAATTTTCTTTTTGAGGATAATAGCAGTGAAATAATAAATATTTATTGTTTTTGATTGAATCGATAAATCCATATATATTTATATTTAAAATTCAAAACCTATTGAATTATTCTTTTATTTCTCTCTAATGATGCCGTCTTGTTATGCACGTCACGTCCTCAAGCAGCTTTTTCATTTCAAAAGCAAATTGCATAACTCCCCAAAGCGTCATTATGCATAAAATTAAGTTTTTTAATATATGCAAAATGCACTGTGATTTTTGAAAACAATAACATTATTTATATAAATATTTATTTTGTCTTTACTTTTCTTGAAAAATTTGTTAAAATACTATTATATCTTTCGTGAGGTGATATGCATGTCCGAAAAATTAGGTGTAGCCATTATAGGCTGCGGCAACATTTCCCGTTCACACATACCGAGCTATCTTAAACTTGACAATGTTGAGATACGCTATTTTTGTGATATTATTCCCGAGCGCGCCGACAATGCTGTTGAGACCTACGGCTGCGGCAAGGCTGTGTATAATTACAAGGAGCTTCTCGGTCACGACGATATAGACATTGTTTCCGTTTGCACCCACAACGACTGTCATGCACCGATTTCGATCGACTTTATGCGTGACGGCAAAGACGTGCTTTGCGAAAAGCCTGCAGCAAGAATCCTTTCCGAGGCTCTTGAAATGCAAAAGGTTGCTCACGAGACGGGCAGAATGCTTTCAATCGGTGTTGTAAACCGATTTGTCGATACAGTCAATAAAATCAAAGACCTTATCGCAGACGGTGTTCTCGGCGAGGTTTATCAGGTGTATATCAGCTTCAGGTCGCACCGCTCGATTCCGGGTCTCGGAGGCGATTTTACCACGAAGGCAGCTTCCGGCGGCGGAGTTCTCATTGATTGGGGCGTTCACTTTATTGACCTTGTTCTTTATTGTCTTGATGATCCGACTCCCCTCACCTGTTCAGGTGTCGCTCATTCAAAGCTCGGCACAGCGATGAAAGATTATGTCTACACAAGTATGTGGGCTGAGGACACCAAGGATACGGAAAACGGCACATTCGACGTTGACGATTTTGTTACGGGACTCATCAGAACCGACAAAGCGGCAATTACCTTTAACGGCGCATGGGCACAGAACATAAACGAGAACGAATTGTTTGTCGATTTTCTCGGCACAAAGAGCGGCATAAGAATGCAATACGGCGGAAAATTCAAGCTCTATTCAACAATGAACGGTATGCTTACGGATATCACACCCGACTACAACTCAACAGGCTTTGACTATGCAGCAGAAATCAAATCTTTCGTTGACTCCGTTATCACAAGAAAACCCAATCAAGCATATATTGACAAAGCCGTTATAACATCAAAAATTCTTGACGCTATTTACAGATCCTCGGATTCCGGTAAAGAGGTCACATTATAATAAAAGGAAGGCAAAACAATGGATATTAAAATTTTCGACAACGCAGAGCAGATTGCTTGTGCGGCAGCTCAGCTTTACAAGGACCTTATAGGAAACAAGCCGAATGCAGTTCTCGGACTTGCAACGGGCGCAACTCCCGTACCTACATATAAGAAGCTTATTGAGCTTTACAATAACGGCGAAATCAGCTTCAAGGACGTTACAACATTCAATCTTGATGAATATTGTGACTTGGACAAGCATGACAAGAACAGCTACTACACCTTCATGCACGAGAATCTTTTCAATCATGTTGATGTCAAAGAGGAGAATGTAAACTTCCTTAACGGCAATGCTAAGGATTGCGATGCAGAGAGCAAGCGCTATGCCGAAGCAATTAAGGCTGCAGGCGGAATTGACCTCCAGCTTCTCGGAATAGGTACAAACGGTCACATCGCTTTCAATGAACCTGCCGACAAGTTCACAGACGAGGCTTTCAAGGTTACGCTCACTCAGAGCACCATAAATTCAAATCAGAAATACTTCGGCGACGTTCCGATGCCGCGATACGCAATGACAATGGGCATCGGCTCAATCATGCGATCGAAGAAGATTCTTCTCATCGCAACGGGTGAAAGCAAAGCGAAGGCAATCAAAGCCATGGTTTCGGGTGAAATTACACCGCAGATTCCCTGCTCAATCCTCAATGAGCATAATGATGTTGTTGTTATGCTTGATAAGGCGGTAGCAAGTCTGCTTGACTGATAAATAAAACAAATTTACGGCAGTATCCTCACGGGTACTGCCGTTTTCATTTGACACAGCTTCGCACAAAATGTCAGAAAAAATCCTCTCCTTTGAACAGGGAGAGGATTTGTTTATTTAATTATACGCCCTTGAGAAGCTCACCGAGTACTGTTGTTGAGTGATCCTCGGTCGGTCTGAGTTCAACCTCGGAATAGCACTTCATGCCGGTACCTGACGGGAGAAGCTTACCGATGATAACATTCTCTTTGAGTCCGAGAAGCGGATCGGTCTTGCCCTTGATTGCAGCGTCTGTAAGAACTCTCGTTGTCTCCTGGAAGGAAGCAGCCGAAAGGAACGACTCCGTTGCAAGAGATGCCTTTGTGATACCCATAAGAGTCGGTACGCAGGTTGCGTAGTTAGGCTCTTTACCCTCGGCCTCGGCAGCAGCCTTAACCTTTTCGTTGGCAACATAGAATTCATGCTTCTCAACGATTGAACCGGGCAGGAAGTCTGTATCGCCGGCATCCTCAATCTTAACCTTACGCATCATCTGACGAACGATAACCTCGATATGCTTATCGTTGATATCAACACCCTGTGTACGGTATGTCTTCTGAACTTCACGGATAAGGTAATCATGTACAGCCGAAACGCCTCTGATTGCAAGAACGTCATGCGGATTCGGAGCACCGTCGGTAAGGGCCTGACCCTTTGTAACACGGTCGCCTTCCTTAACGATCTCACGGAAGCCGTAAGGAATAAGGTAGGATTTCGACTCGCCGTTCTCGCTGTCTGTGATAACAACGTGACGGCTCTTCTTAACGTCTTCGAATGAAACTGTACCGGATATCTCCGAAAGAATTGCGAGAGCCTTCGGCTTTCTTGCCTCGAACAGTTCTTCGATACGCGGAAGACCCTGTGTAATATCGCCGGCATCCTTGGCACCGCCGGTGTGGAATGTTCTCATTGTAAGCTGTGTACCGGGCTCACCGATTGACTGTGCGGCGATGATACCGACAGCTTCACCGATCGTAACCGGACTACCTGTTGCAAGGTTTGAACCGTAGCACTTGATACATACACCGTGCTCGGTCTTACAGGTGAGAAGCGAACGGATAACAACGGAAGCTACCGAGCCTTCCTCTGCTTCGCCTGCATTTATCTTTGCCTGATGATTTGCCTTTGCGTGTGTTGCAACTCTCTCTGCATCCTCGGCTGTCATCATTCTGGAGTTCTCCATGATGACCTCGCCTGTCTCCTCATCAACATAATCGTTAAGAAGGAAACGGCCTGTGAGACGCTCAGCAAGATCAACGATCTTACGGTTGCCGTGGAAGATGTCGTAAACCTCAACGCCCTCTGTGCAGTGGCAATCTTCCTCACGGATGATGCACTCCTGAGAAACATCAACAAGACGACGGGTAAGATAACCCGAGTCGGCTGTACGAAGAGCTGTATCGGCAAGTCCTTTACGAGCACCACGGGATGAAATGAAGTATTCAAGTATGTTAAGACCCTCACGGTAATTAGCCTTGATGGGGACTTCGATTGTTTTACCGGCTGTGTTGGCGATAAGTCCACGCATACCTGCGAGCTGACGAAGCTGTGAATCGTTACCACGGGCACCGGAATCAAGCATCATATTGATCGGGTTGTATTTATCGAAGTTTGCCTTGAGCTCCTTGGCAACCTCCTGAGTACAATTCTCCCAAACCTCGATAACTCTGTCGGCACGCTCGGAGTTTGTGATAAGGCCTCGCTCATAGTTGCGGTTGATCTTATCAACCTTAGCCTCGGCATCTGCAATAAGCTCTGCCTTCTTCGGCGGAATTGTTGCGTCAAACGCAGCAACGGTGATACCGCTTCGTGTTGAGTGCTTATAGCCCTGAGCCTTGATGTTATCAAGCATTTCCGCAGCTACGGCTGTGCCGTGGACACGGATACACTTGTCAATGATCTTGCCGAGATTGCCCTTCTTAACGAGGAAGTCGATCTCAAGCTTGAACATGCTGTCTATATCCTCGGGGTTACGCTCAACAAAGCCGAGATCCTGCGGAATAGGATTGTTGAAGATGACCTTACCGAGAGTTGTCGGAACAAGGCGTGTATACTCAACGCCGTTGATCGTCTTTGTCATGCGGATCTTGACAGATGAATGGAGAGTGATGATACCCTCATCATATGCCATAATAGCTTCCTCAACGTTGCGGAAAGCCTTACCCTCGCCCGGCTCACCCGGCTTCTCAAGAGTCAGGTAATAGGAACCGAGGATCATATCCTGAGTCGGAACGGCAACAGGACGTCCGTCCGACGGCTTGAGGAGGTTGTTAGCGGCAAGCATGAGGAATCTTGCTTCAGCCTGTGCCTCAGCAGAAAGAGGAACGTGAACAGCCATCTGGTCACCGTCGAAGTCGGCGTTGAAAGCTGTACAAACGAGCGGATGAAGCTTAATGGCACGACCCTCAACAAGTACCGGCTCAAATGCCTGAATACCGAGTCTGTGAAGTGTCGGTGCACGGTTGAGCATTACCGGATGATCCTTGATAACGACTTCAAGTGCATCCCAAACCTCCGGATGTACCTTTTCAACCATCTTTCTTGCAGACTTAACGTTGCCTGCCTTTTCTGTTTCAACAAGGCGCTTCATAACGAAGGGCTTGAAAAGCTCAAGTGCCATTTCCTTCGGGAGACCGCACTGATAGAGCTTAAGCTCAGGACCGACAACGATAACCGAACGGCCTGAATAGTCAACACGCTTACCGAGAAGGTTCTGACGGAAGCGTCCCTGCTTACCCTTGAGCATATCGGAAAGAGACTTGAGTGCTCTGTTGTTCGGACCCGTTACCGGACGGCCTCTTCTGCCATTATCAATAAGGGCGTCAACGGCCTCCTGCAACATTCTCTTTTCGTTGCGCACGATGATGTCGGGTGCGCCAAGCTCAAGAAGCTTCTTGAGACGGTTATTACGGTTGATTACACGACGGTAAAGATCATTAAGATCCGATGTTGCAAATCTGCCGCCGTCGAGCTGAACCATGGGACGGATATCCGGCGGGATAACCGGAATAACATCGAGAATCATCCACTCGGGCTTGTTGCCGGATGCTCTGAAAGCCTCGATGACCTCAAGACGTTTGAGAGCCTTTGCTCTCTTCTGAGCCGATGTGCCGTTAAGCTCCTCACGAAGCTCAACCGAAAGAGCGTCAAGATCAACCTCCTGAAGAAGGGACTTGATAGCCTCGGCACCCATGCCTGCCTTGAAATCGTCCTCGTATCTTTCACGATACTCCATATATGCCTTCTCGTCAAGGATCTGCTTCTTCTCAAGCGGAGTATCTCCCGGATCGGTTACGATATACGATGCGAAATAGAGAACCTTTTCGAGGTTTCTCGGTGTAATGTCAAGAACAAGACCTATTCTTGACGGAATTCCCTTGAAATACCAGATATGAGAAACGGGAGCTGCAAGCTCAATGTGACCCATACGTTCACGGCGGACCTTGGCTTTTGTAACTTCAACGCCGCAACGGTCACAGATGATGCCCTTGTGGCGAACTCTTTTATACTTTCCGCAGTGACACTCCCAGTCCTTGGTGGGTCCGAAAATTCTTTCGCAGAAAAGTCCGTCTTTTTCCGGCTTAAGGGTACGGTAATTTATAGTTTCGGGCTTGGTTACCTCACCGTAAGACCATTCTCTGATCTGTTCCGGTGAAGCAAGACCGATTTTAATTGATTCAAAGGTATTGTTTTCCAATCTGAATGCCCCTTTTCCTATGGCAAAGCCCCAAAATGCGGCATTGCCTCTAATCTATTTCAATACAACTTGCAGTCTTTTATCAATCGAAGCTTTCCTCGTCGTCATCGGAGAACATATCGTCAATGTCCTCGAAGATTTCGTCAAAGGATTCTTCGTCGTCCTCATCCTCAATGAGGTTGCCTTCTTCGTCCTCAAGAGCATAGCCCTCTGCGCCCTCTGCATCATTGACCTGTGTAAACGCTTTATCATCCGAAGAAGTAAATCCAAGCTCATCGTCAAAATTCTGCTTAAGATCTATCTCGTTTTCGTCCTTGTCATAAACACGAACATCAAGACCGAGTGACTGAAGCTCCTTAACAAGAACCTTGAAGGATTCGGGGATACCCGACTGAGGAACATTGTTACCCTTAACGATCGCCTCGTATGTCTTTACACGTCCTACAACGTCATCCGATTTGACTGTAAGGATTTCCTGAAGTGTGTATGCTGCGCCGTAAGCTTCGAGCGCCCAAACTTCCATCTCACCGAAACGCTGACCGCCGAACTGAGCTTTACCGCCCAAAGGCTGCTGAGTAACCAGTGAATACGGTCCCGTTGAACGGGCATGAATCTTATCGTCAACAAGGTGCAACAGCTTAAGGTAATACATGATACCGACTGTTACGGGGTTATCAAACTTGCGTCCCGTGCGTCCGTCTGTAAGGATTGACTTGCCGTCCTCGCGAATACCGAGATCCTTAAACATTTCCTTGATATCCGACTCATGTGCACCGTCGAATACGGGAGTCATGACTCTCCAGCCGAGATGCTTAGCGGCAAATCCGAGGTTAACCTCAAGAACCTGACCGATATTCATTCGGGACGGAACGCCCAACGGGTTAAGAACGATGTCAAGCGGTGTACCGTCCTCAAGGAACGGCATATCCTCCTGCGGAAGAATACGGGAAACAACGCCCTTATTTCCGTGACGGCCTGCCATCTTATCACCGACTGAAAGCTTACGCTTCTGAGCGATGTAGCAGCGAACAACCTTGTTTACGCCGGGGCTGAGCTCGTCACTGTTTTCTCTTGTGAATACTTCAACATTAACGATAATACCGTACTCGCCGTGCGGTACACGAAGTGAAGTATCTCTGACTTCCTTAGCCTTCTCGCCGAAGATAGCACGGAGAAGTCTCTCCTCGGGAGTGAGCTCCGTTTCACCCTTCGGAGTTACCTTGCCGACAAGGATATCGCCTGAGCGAACCTCTGCGCCGACACGGATAATTCCGCGCTCGTCAAGGTCTTTAAGAGCGTCATCACCGACATTCGGGATATCTCTTGTGATCTCTTCGGGTCCGAGCTTGGTGTCTCTTGCTTCAATTTCAAATTCTTCTATATGAATCGATGTGTAAACATCATCTCTTACGAGCTTTTCGTTAATAAGAACGGCATCCTCGTAGTTGTAGCCTTCCCAGGTCATGAAGCCGATAAGAGCATTCTTGCCGAGTGAAATCTCACCGTGATCGGTTGCCGGACCGTCGGCAATAACGTCGCCCGCCTTAACCTGCTGGCCGAGATCAACGATCGGCTTCTGGTTAATACATGTACCCTGGTTGGAGCGCATGAACTTTGTGAGATTGTATCTGTCGATACCGTCTGCCGTCTGAATTTCAACATAGTCGGCATTGACGTGAACTACGACACCGTCCTTCTTGCAAAGAACAACTGTACCGGAG
>ENA-OZEP01000589-OZEP01000589.1-human-gut-metagenome-genome-assembly--contig:-NODE-589-length-14827-cov-14.177836_pt1 | contig 14827 bp, 19 predicted proteins | sample MGYA00245074_ERZ653621 | MGnify/ENA primary metagenome ERZ653621 (study PRJEB26926, sample SAMN06165020) | human gut metagenome | biome: ENVO:00009003; feature: ENVO:2100002; material: ENVO:00002003...
GCAGAGGGGATGAGGTTCATATGTACCCTTTGAGCTTTTCGGAATTTATGAGTTGTTATGATGGATAAATAGTAGGTGAAGTATGAAAAAGAAATATATAATAATATGTATGTTATTTATTATATTGATTGTTTCTGGATATCCTTATGTTAAAGCGGAAGTATTGACGCTAAAATATGGAACAGAATTTGATTTAGAGAGCTTTGAAATGATTGAAGATATTTCATATTGCAAGGTGTTAGAGTATGACAAACAAAAAGCTAAAGTGCTTTATGTATGTAAAGGTGAACTTTCCTTTTTAGTAACATATCAAAAAAATAGTGACTGGAAGGTTGAAACTTGGGAGAGTATTTGGTCAAAATCAGGAAGTGCGGATAGTTTCAGGTGGTTATTATATCATTGACCTCATCGGTGCCACCATGAAATATGTTTTATTAGCTTTCATTATGTTAATAGTTGAATTTGCTTTTTGTAAGCAATTATGCAAAAGGTAAATGATATAATCAATTAGGTTTTGGGATTTGTATAGGACAATATACTAAAGTAGGGGCAAGATTTATCGTTAAATCAATCATTTGTTGCAAAAATCAGAAGCATAAGTACAAATTACAGGAGGGTTCAAATGGGATTATTTGATAGATTTAAGAAGACATCAAAGGAAAGTTTATTAGGATATTTGCAAAATAGCATTTCAGATAATTCTAGCCTGGAACACATAGTAAGCGTGTTCGAAGAGATGTGTAATATGCCACTTAAAGAAGATATGATTTTATTTGAAACAGGAACCTATTCTTTTACAGGGAAACCTATGTTTAACTTTTCTTTGGTTAGACAATTTCCTAATGATGAGGAAGAGTATTATCAAATTCATGTGGATGTGTTATATATTCCAACGGAAACATCGCTTGACAAGGGCACACAGAGAAAAACAACTGAAAATGAGCTGCCAAGCCTTACACAATGCACCGCCTAACAGGACATAGGCGGTGTTTTTGTATGCGGACAGCATTTTCTCTGTGTGCCGAAATAGGCCAGCCGTGCGGCATGGCCTAAATTCTTGTCAAGGAGGTTATTCGCGTCATGGCAGAAGAAAACAAGCATCCCCCTACCACGGAGGAACAGGCCCCGCCTGAAATTCCGGGAAAGGCCCCGGAAATGGAGCAGGCCGAGATCCCTGATGTGGGCGGCGGCCCTACTCCGTCTGCAAAGGTAATTGACCTTTCCGCTGTGCGTCCCGCGCCGGAAAAGGACGCTCCGCCGGACATTCCCAAGGAGCCGGAGGCCCCGCCCGTTTCCGTCACCGAGTACAGCAAGCAGGAATGGGAAAAGCCCATGCCGGAGCCGGAGAAGCCCAAGGCCAAACGGGGCCGCCCTGCAAAAGCCGAAAAAGCCACGCCTGCCGAGCCGGGGGTCAAGAAAGAGGTAAAAGCGGAAAAGCCCCGCCGAGGCCGCCCGCCCAAGACGGAAAAAGCGGCCCCGGAGCAGGCCAAGCCGCCCAAGGCTGGCAAGACCCATGCGGCCCCCGAGGAAAAGGCAGCACCCCCGGCCCCGGAAGTGCCGCCTACGCCCCGTGACGCTACCAGAGGCGAAAAAGAGGAGATTGTCTATCTTGACCTTTCTGACCTGCACCCGTTCAAGGATCATCCTTTCGGTGTCCGTGACGATGCGGAAATGAAATCTCTGGTGGAGAGCGTCCGCAACGGTGGCGTCAACCAGCCCGCGCTGGTACGTCCCCGTGAGGGCGGCGGCTATGAGATCATCGCTGGCCACCGCCGCCAGATGGCCAGCCAGCTTGCCGGGTATCGCAATATGCCCTGTATCGTCCGCAATATGACGGATGACGAGGCCATTCTCGCTATGACGGATGACAACCTCCGTCAGCGTGAAACGATTTTGCCCAGCGAAAAAGCCATGTCCCTGAAAATGCAGTATGAGGCTATCAAGCATCAGGGGGCGCGCGGCGACAGCGCCGAGGCCGGAAAGCTCTCACTTGAAAGCGTGGGCCAACGCAACGGCATGAGCGTAAAAACCGTACAGCGGTATATCTGGCTCAATGACCTTGTGCCGGAGTTGAAGCAGACGATGGATGACGGAAAGTTGTCTTTCACCCCGGCTGTGGAAATTTCCCGTGTGCGCCCCAAGCACCAGAAGTATATTGCCGTGTCCATTGAGGGCCAGCAGGCTTCACCCTCCAAGGGTCAGGCAAAGCGGCTCCGTGAGCTGGACAAGGAAAACAGGCTCTCCCCGGACGTGATCGACGGTATTTTGTGTGAAGAAAAGAAAAAGGAGGATCGTGACGTGATCATTACTGGCGCTGAACTGGAAAAGTTTTTTGGCAAGGAGGCCACGCCCCGGCAGATGAAAGACCAGATCATGACGCTGCTGGAGGACTGGAAAGAGCGGCAGCCGCCCGAGCTTGCCAAGCCCGACAAGAAAATGGATATGGAAAAGTAACGACCTCTGGCCACTATGACCAGAGGCTTTTTGCTGCCCCGATAGGATATGGCTCTTGCGGTTATATCCCCCGTCGCCGCCCGTAATCGAGCACAGGCGGGAGTGGGCTGTCAAGGGGGCTTTGCCCCGCCGTGTCCGGCGGCCTTGCCCTTGACCGCCTGCCCCGGCTGTGCTTTTTCTCCGGCAAGCGGCGGGGGTATATCCTCCAGAGCCGCCCCCTTTTCCAAGATTGGAAAAGGGCGGGGGAAAAAGGTTGACCCACTACATTATAAAAATGGAGGTTTTCAAAATGAAACGACCCCTTGCGTATATCACCGCCGCGTGGAGCGGCGATCCCTGCGAGGCGACGGAGCAGGCCGCCAAGTATTGCCGCGCCGTCTATGAGGCGGGCTTTTCGCCCATCTGCCCCATGCTCTATCAGCCCCTTTTCCTGAACGACGCCGTTCCCGAGGAGCACAAGAGCGGCATCGACATGGGCCGTGACCTGCTCCGCCGCTCCCATGTGCTGGTGGTGTGCGGCAGTATCTCCACGGAAAGCATGAAAAACGATGTGGCTGTTGCCCAGCGGCTGGGAATCACGGCAACCACGCTGGACGGCATCCTGACCGTAAAGCGTCAGGGCCGCCGCTGATATGTCATCCCTGTTTGAAGCCTACATAACCAACCTCGGCAAATACAACGAGGGGCGGCTTGTAGGCGAAACGCTGAAATTCCCGGCCACCACGGAGGAGGTGCAGGCCCTTTTGAAGCGCATCGGCGTGGATGGGGTACGGTATGAGGAAATCTTTATTACCTCATTTGACGGTGATGTGCTGGGCCTGTATGACCATTTGGGCGAGTATGAAAGCATTGACGAGTTGAACCATCTGGCCCATGTGCTGTCTGACCTCGACCAGAGCGATATTGAAAAGTTTGAAGCCGTCATTGACAGCGGCGAATACACAGGCAGCGTCCATGACCTGATCAATCTCGCGCAAAATCTGGATTGCTATGACTTCTACCCCGGCATTGACAGCGAGGAGGCGCTGGGCCGGGTCTACATCGAGGAAATGGAAATGCTGGATGTGCCGGATAATGTGCTGCCCTACTTCGACTTTGAAGCCTACGGGCGGGATGCACGGATCAATGACGGCGGCCATTTCGCCCCCGGCGGCTATGTGTTCAATAATGGCAGCAGCTTTGTGGAGCGGTATCACGGGATGGAGGATATTCCTCCGGAGCACCGTATCTTTGCCTATCCCAAGCTGAATATCCGGGAGCAGATGGCGGCATATCAGGAGGTCATAGACCGTTCGGCGCTGAACGAGGAAAAGCAGCGGCTTCTCACCAGCCGCGAGGACAGATAGGCTGCTTCTGGTCACGGTGGCCAGAGGGCAAAGGAGGTGTAAGCTATCGTCGGAGATGAAGTGTCCCGGCAGACCATCGCCGTCAGCGTCAAGGCGTCCAAGCTGACCGCCCGTGCGCTGGCCTATGTGGTGGCAGCCGTTGGCCGGAAGATCGCCAAGGAGCACCGCAAGGCGCAGACACCCCACGGCAAGCAGAGTGTGCGGAAACTCATGGGCAACGGCGGGGATACCAACGCCATCGAGGTGGACACGCCCAAGCTGTTTGACAAAGTGGCCCGGAAATGGGGCGTGGACTACGCCATCCGCCGTGTGGGGGATGAAAAATATCTGCTTTTGTTCAAGGCACGGCAGGCCGATGCCATCACAGGCTGCTTTGCCGAGTATTCCCGTTTGGAGCTGAAACGGGCCAAATCCCGGCAGCCGCCGATCCGGGAGCAGCTCCGGCAGGCCGAGGAACAGGTGAAAAAGCAGCCCCAGCGGGAATTGACAAAGGAGGCGGCGCATGGCGACAGATAAAATCAGGAAGTATGTTCTTCCGAATATCCCGTACCTGTTCATCGGCTGGTTTTGCCTGAAAATCGGCACGGCGTACCGTCTGGCCGCTGGTACGGGCTTCGGGGAAAAGCTGCTGGGGCTGGGCCAGACCATCGGCGCGGCCTTTGCCAGCTTCGCCCCCGGCCTTGTCCCCTTTGACTGGCTGGTAGGCATTGTGGGTGCGACGGCGTTCCGCCTGCTGATCTACTTCAAAAGCAAAAACGCAAAGAAGTTTCGCCGGGATGCCGAGTACGGCACGGCCCGCTGGGGCAACGAAAAAGACATCAAGCCTTTTGTCGATCCCAAGTTTGAAAACAATATGCTGCTGACCGCTACGGAACGGCTCACCATGAATACCCGTCCGAAAAATCCCGCCAACGCCCGCAACCTCAATTTCTGCGGCATCGGCTCGTCCGGCTCCGGCAAGACCCGCTTTTGGCTCACGCCGCAGCTTTTGCAGGCCCATTCTTCCTATGTGGTGGTAGACCCCAAGGGCGGTGTGCTGGGGCAGGTCGGGGCCTTTCTCCAGCGCCGAGGCTATCAAATCAAGGTGTTCAACAGCATAGATTTTTCCAAGTCCATGCACTACAACCCTTTATCATATATCCGCAACGAGGCCGACATCCTGAAATTCGTGAACGCCCTGATCACCAACACCAAGGGCGAGGGCAAGGAGGGCGATCCGTTCTGGACGAAAGCGGAAACGCTTCTGTACTGTGCCCTGATTGCCTATATCATTTTTGAGGGGCCTGCCGAGGATCGGAATATGAATACGCTGGTGGACATGATCTCCGGCATGGAGGTCAAGGAGGATGACGAAAACTATAAAAACGCCGTGGATTATATGTTTGACGGCCTTGCCAAACGCAAACCGGATTGCTTCGCCGTGAAGCAATACCGCAAATTCAAGCTAAGCAGCGGCAAGACGGCCAAAAGCATCCTCATTTCCTGCGGCGCACGTCTGGCTCCCTTTGACATTCCCCAGCTCCGGGAGATCATGTCCTATGATGAGCTGGAGCTTGACCGCATGGGAGATCGCCGGACGGCTACTTTTTTCTGCATCAGCGACACGGACAGCACCTACAATTTCCTTGTGGCGCTGGCCTTTTCGCAGATGTTCAACCTCCTGTGTGAACGGGCGGACAATGTTCACGGGGGCCGCTTGCCCCATCATGTGCGGGTACTGTGGGACGAGGCGGCCAATACGGGACAGGTGCCCCAGCTTGAAAAGTTGGTGGCCGTCATCCGCTCCCGTGAGATCAGCCTGTGCCTGCTGTATCAGCAGTTGGCCCAATGCAAGGCCATCTACGATAAGAACGCAGAAACCATCCTCGGCAACATGGACAGTGTCCTGTTCCTCGGTGGCCGTGAGGCCAGCACCATCAAAGAGATTTCCGAGAACTGGCTGGGCAAGGCTACAATCTCTATGCAGACTGAGGGACGCTCCCGTGGGCAGTCCGAAAGCTACAGCCAGAACACCCAGCGGCTCGGGCGGGAGCTGATGACCCCAAGTGAGCTTGCCACCATGCCCGGAGATCGGTGCATTTTGCAGCTTCGGGGCCTGCCGCCGTTCTACTCCAAGAAGTACGATTTGAAGCAGCATCCCAACTACAAATACACCGCCGAGGCCGACAAGGTGAAGAACACTTTTGACCTCAACAGCCTTGTGACGCGGCGGATGGACAAGCTCAACCCCAACGAAACCTATACCGTTTACAAGGTGGACGTGCCGGACGAGGCGCTCTCAGGCGAGGACGAGGACATCCTCAACTATGACGACCTCGACGACCCGGATGCCTTTGTATAACCTCTGGTCACGGTGTCCAGAGGATTCGTAGCTGCCGCCAGAAATGGCGGCTTTTTTCATGGCCGGGGACATCCCGGAGAAATGGAGGATTTATGCAGTTTTTTGCTTCTGCTGTTACTACCCTGCAAACTCTCGTCGTGGCGCTGGGCGCTGGCCTTGCCGTGTGGGGCGTGGTCAATCTGCTGGAGGGCTATGGCTCGGATAACGCAGCGGCCAAAAGCCAGGGCATCAAGCAGCTCATGGCGGGCGGCGGCATCATCGTGCTGGGCACGACCCTGATCCCTCTGCTGTCTACCCTGTTTTAAGGGTAGCTGCCGATGGGTATTCTCACCGAATGGATCACGGAATGGCTCAAAGGGCTTTTGATCGAGGGCATCATGGGAAACCTCGAGGGGCTGTTTGACACGGTGAATACCCGCGTCGGGGAAATATCCGTACAGGTGGGGACTACCCCGGCGGCATGGAACGCCGGGGTGTTCTCCCTGATACGGCAGCTTTCCGAAACGGTGATATTGCCGATTGCCGGATTGATCCTGACCTTCGTTGCCACCTATGAGCTGATCCAAATGATACTGGAAAAGAACAATATGCACGAGTTCGACGTGGCGAATATCTACAAATGGGTATTCAAAACCACTTGTGCCATCCTGATCCTGTCCAACACGTTCAATATCGTCATGGCAGTCTTTGACGTGTCCCAAAGCGTGATCGCAAGCGCGGCGGGCATCGTCACAGGCGCAACCAACATCACGCCGGATATGCTGGCCGATCTGGAAATGACCCTTGAAACGATGGAGCTTGGCTCTCTGCTGGGCCTGTTCCTGCAATCGTTCCTCATTAAGTTTACCATGCTGGCGCTGAACATTTTTATTTTCGTGATCGTATATGGCCGCATGATCGAGATATATCTGCTGACCAGTTTAGCCCCCATCCCCGTGGCGACGCTCTCCAACCGGGAGCTTGGCGCGATGGGCCAGAATTATCTGCGCTCCCTGTTTGCCGTGGGCTTTCAGGGTATGCTGATCCTCGTCTGCGTGGCGATCTATGCGGTGCTCATTCAGGGAATCGCCACAGGCGGAGATCCTATCGGCGCGATTTGGGGCTGTATCGGCTATACGGTGCTTCTGTGCTTCATGCTGCTGAAAACCGGGACGATCTCCAAAAGCATCTTCAGCGCCCATTGAGAAAGGAAAGGTGATCTTATCGCTGATACCGCCGCTTCTGGTCACGGTGGCCAGAGGCCGATCCCGGAGGGCCTGCACCTCTCCGACGGCATTGAGGGCCTGTGCTCCCTGCCGAAGCATAGCGTGGATATGCTTCTGACCGATCCGCCCTACGGCACGACCCGGAACTTTTGGGATGTGCCGCTGCCGCTCCCGGAGCTGTGGGAGGCGGTGAAATGGGCCGTCAAGCCGGAGGGCGCGGTGCTGTTTTTCGCACAATGCCCCTATGACAAGGTGCTGGGCGCGTCCAACCTCGCCATGCTCCGTTATGAGTGGGTATGGTACAAAAGCCGCTGCACGGGTTTTCTCAATGCCCGCCGCGCTCCGCTGAAAAAGACGGAGAACATTCTGGTGTTCTACCAGAAGTCCCCGGCCTACTTTCCGCAGTTTGAGCAGGGCAAGCCGTACAAGAAAATCCACCGTTGCAGCGGGAGCAGCCCCAACTACGGGGAGTTTGAACGCACCAGCGGGGAGTCCGATGGGCGGCGCTTTCCGGGGAACGTGCTGGCGTTCCCCACGGTGACAACCACCGTACATCCCACGCAGAAGCCCGTGGCCCTGTGCGAGTACCTGATCCGCACCTACACACGCCCCGGCGAGGTGGTGGCGGACATCTGCGCTGGCTCCGGCACAACTGCCGTGGCCGCGCTGAACACGGGCCGCCGCTTCGTCTGCTTTGAAACCGCCCCGGCCTTTTACGGCCCCGCCACGGAGCGCATCCGGCGGGCGCGGGAGGCTGTGGCATCTGGCGGGAAAGGAGAATGATGATAGGAACCTACGAAATTATTTACGCTGATCCCCCGTGGCGCTACTCTGCAAAAAAAGTGCAGGGGGCGGCAGAAAACCATTACCCCACCATGAGCATTGATGAATTGTGTGCGCTGCCTGTGGCCGAGCTTGCGGCCAAGGACAGCGCCCTTTTCATGTGGGCCACGTTCCCGCAGCTCCCGGAGGCCCTGCGGCTCATCCGTGCGTGGGGCTTCACCTATAAAAGCGTCGCTTTTGTCTGGCTCAAAAAGAACAAAAAGGCGGATAGCTGGTTTTATGGGCTGGGCTTCTGGACGCGGGCCAACGCCGAGGTCTGCCTGCTGGCGACCAAGGGACACCCCAAGCGGCAGGCTGCCGACATCCACCAGTTTATTATTTCTCCCATTGAAGCCCACAGCAAAAAGCCGGACGAAACGCGGGACAAGATCGTTGCCCTCATGGGCGACAGGCCCCGCGTGGAGCTGTTCGCACGGCAGACCACTCCCGGCTGGGACGTGTGGGGCAACGAGGTGGAGTCGACAGCGGGCCTCTGGTCACGGTGGCCAGAAGATAGCGGAAAGGAGGATGTTTCTTGCCCTATGTGAATGTTCCCAACGATCTTTCCAAGATCAAGACGAAAATTGCCTTTAACCTTACCCGCCGCCAGCTTATCTGCTTTGGCGGCGCGGCTGCCGTGGGCATCCCCGTGTATCTGCTGACCCGTCATGCGCTGGGCGGCACCGGAGCGATGTTCCTGATGATCGCGCTTATGCTCCCGGCCTTTTTCATGGCGATGTATGAGCGTGACGGCCTGCCCTTTGAAAAGGTGGCCCGGAATATCATCCGGGCCAAGTTCCTGCGGCCCGGTATGAGGGCCTATCAGACGCAGAATATCTACGCCCCGTTTGCGGGAAAGGAGGTCACACTTGAGCAAAAGCCCCAAGAAGTCAAAAAGCCTGACGCGGGCCGGTAATCGTCCGGCGACCATATCGGCCCAGCAGACCATTCCCTATGTGCGGATGCTGCCGGACGGCATTTGTCAACTCCCCGGCGGTGTCTACACAAAGACGCTGGAATATGAGGACATCAACTATTCCGTTGCGTCCGCCGAGGATCAGACGGCCATTTTCGGCGGCTGGAGTTCGTGGCTGAATTATTTTGACAGTTCGCTGCCGTTCCAGCTTTCCTTTGTCAACCGCCGCAGCCGCTCCGGGAGCCGCTACAAGGTGAATATCTCCGAGGCGGATGACCGCTTCAACAGCGTCCGCACGGAATACACGGGGATGCTGAAAAACCAGATCGCCAAAAGCAACAACGGTATCGAACGGGCCAAGTACGTCACCTTTTGCATCCCCGCTGAAAATGTGGCCGCCGCCCGTCCCCGTCTGGAACGTGTAGAGGCGGACGTAATCGGCAACTTTAAGCGGCTGGGGGTACAGAGCCAGCCCCTTGACGGGCGGGAGCGTCTGGCCCTGCTGCACGGCCAGCTTCACCCCGGCAGCCGGGAGCCGTTCCGCTTCAAGTGGGCGGACATCGCCCATACGGGCATGGGAACGAAAGACTTTATCGTGCCGGACAGCTTTGACTTCCGGCAGAGCCGCTCGTTCCGCGTGGGCCAGACATGGGGCGCGGCGTCCTATTTGCAGATCATGGCGTCGGAGCTGTCGGACAAGCTGTTGTTGGAGATTTTGGAGCTGGACGCCGAGCTGACCGTCACCATGCACATTCAGGCGGTGGATCAGGTCAAGGCTATTAAAACAGTCAAGGGCAAAATCTCCGACATTGACAAGATGAAAGTGGAGGAGCAGCGCAAGGCCACCCGCGCCGGATATGACCCTGACATTCTCCCGCCTGATCTTGTCACCTTTTCCAAGGACGCCGCCGAGCTGCTGGCCGACCTGCAAAGCCGCAACGAGCGAATGTTCCTCTTGACGTTCCTGATCGTCAACACCGCCCCCACGCGGGAGCGGCTGGAAAACGACATTTTCACCGTGAACGGCATCGCGCAGAAATATAACTGCGCCGTCAAGCGGCTGGACTGGCAGCAGGAGCAGGGCTATATGTCCTCGCTGGCCCTCGGCTACAACGGCATTGAAATTCAGCGCGGCATGACCACCAGCTCCACGGCCATCTTCGTCCCCTTTATGACGCGGGAGCTTCGCATGGATGGCCCGTCCCTCTACTACGGCATGAACGCCCTGTCCCATAACGTCATCATGGCTGACCGCAAAAAGCTGAAATCCGCCAACGGCCTTTACCTCGGCTCCACGGGCAGCGGCAAGAGCTTTGCCGCCAAGCGTGAATTGCTGAACGTCTTTCTTGCCATCCCGCAGGATCGCATCATCGTGGTTGACCCGATGGGCGAATATGCCCCGCTGGTGGAGCGGCTGGGCGGTCAGGTCATCGAGATCGCGCCGGACAGCCCCAACCACATTTCCCCGATGGATGTTCAGATGGACATGGGCGGCGGGGACAGCCCCCTGTCCCTGAAAGCGGATTTTCTGCTGTCGCTGTGTGAGCTGGTGGTGGGAGGCCGGGATGGTTTGCAGCCCATCGAGAAAACCGTCATTGACCGCTGTGTGCGTCAGGTGTACCGGGAAATGGCGCTGGGGCTGGAAACGGCCAAAACGCCGCTGCTCCAAGATTTGTATGAGGAACTGCTGCGCCAGCCGGAGCCGGAGGCCAAGCGGATCGCAACGGCGCTGGAGCTTTACTGCACAGGCTCCCTCAACCTCTTTAACCATCCTACCAACGTCAACCTCAATTCCCGCGTGGTGTGCTTTGTGCTGAAAGGCATGGGCGAAAACCTCCGCAAGATTGCCATGCACATCACCAACGATTTTGTCACTTCTGCGGTGGGAACCAACTTCAAAAACGGTGTGGCGACATGGTGCTATTTTGACGAGTTCCATATCCTGCTCCGTGATCCGCTGACCGCCAGCTACTTCGTGACCGTCTGGAAGATGCTCCGCAAGCAGGGCTGCGTCCCCTCGGCCCTGACGCAGAATGTGAAAGACCTGCTGGCCAGCCGGGAAATTGAAAACATTCTGGACAACACGGATTTTATGATCCTGCTGTCGCAGGCGCAGAGTGACCGCGCCATTCTTGCCAAGCAGATCGGTATTTCAGAGCACCAGCTATCGTATATCACGCAGTCCAACTCCGGCGAGGGCCTGCTGTTCTATGGCAGCGTCACCATCCCGTTTGTTGACCGCTTCCCCCGTGGCGAGATCTACGACCTGCTGACTACCAAGCCGGAGGACGCCGCCAATGGAAAACAGGCAGAATAAGCCGCCCAAGGGCGGGGCTGCTTCTGGTCACGGTGGCCAGAAGTTCCATACCGACAGCGAACAGGCCAAGCTCCACAAGTCCAAGCTCCGCATGGAGAGCCGGGAGGAACGGCTGAACAAGGCCCGTGAAAGGCTGGCAAAGCAGAAGCCGCCGAAAAAGCCCGGCCCCATAAAGCGGATCGCCCGGATCGCCGGACATGAAACCCATGCTTTTCTGCATGGAAAGGTGTATCAGGAGGAGCGCGACAATGTAGGTGTGGAGGGCGGTCATTTTGTGGAGCGTTCCGGCGAGGCCGCGCTGCACTATGGGCGGCACAAGGTACGCAGGGCCATCCGGGAGCACCCGGCCAAGGCCGCCGCCCGTGCCGAGTCCCGGTACATCAAGGCCACGGCAGACTACCATTCCCGCAAGTTCGCACAGGAGCAGCCGGAGGCGCAGAGCGCCGCCGCCCGGTTATGGCACCGCCACAAGCTGAAACGGGAGTATCAGCGCAAGGCGCGGGAAACCGCCAAGCAGACCGCCAAAGCCGCCGAACAAACCGTATCGGCCACAGAGCGGTTTGTCCGGGAAGCGGCGGCGTTCGTCAAGCGGCATCCCGTGGGGACGCTGCTTGCGCTGGGCTGCCTGCTGGTGGTGCTGACCCTGCAATCGTGTATGTCCTCGATGGTGTCCGTGGGAAACAGCACCCTTGCGGCCATCGCCGCCAGCACCTATAAGGCGGAGGACGCGGATATGCTGGGGGCCGAGGCTGCCTATTGTGCGCTGGAGGACGAGCTGCAACGCTACCTCGACACCTACACACGCACCCACGATTATGACGAATACCATTTTGACCTCGACACCATTGAACACGATCCCTATGTGCTGATCTCTATGATCTCCGCGCTCCATGAGGGCGCGTGGACGCTGGAGGAGGTGCTGGGGACGCTGCAAGACCTCTTTGACCGCCAGTACATTTTGACTGAGGATGTGGTTGTCGAGGTGCGCTACCGCACGGTCACAAGGACGGACAGCGAGGGCAACGACTACGATGTGGAGGTGCCGTACAACTATTACATCTGCTATGTCACGCTGGAAAACTTCAACCTCTCCCACGTCCCGGTTTACATGATGTCCGAGGAGCAGCTTTCCATGTACGCCCTGTATATGTCCACGTTGGGGAACCGCCCCGATCTGTTTCCCTCGTCCGGCTATATCGGGAAATACATCACCAACCGCCCGCCGGAGCATGAAGTCCCGGAGTCCTATCTGGATGATGAAACCTTTGCCGCCATTCTGAAAGAAGCGGAAAAATATCTCGGTTTCCCCTATGTGTGGGGCGGCAGCAGTCCGTCCACATCCTTTGACTGCTCCGGCTTCGTCAGCTATGTCTACAATCAATGCGGCTGGAGCTTCGGGCGGCTGGGGGCGCAGGGCCTTTATAACATCTGCTCCCGGACGAGCAGCCCCCGCCCCGGTGATCTGGTGTTCTTTGTCGGCACCTATGACACAGCGGGTATTTCTCATGTGGGCATCTATGTGGGCGACGGCTGGATGCTCCATTGTGGCGACCCTATCAGCTATGCCAACCTGAACAGCAGCTATTGGCAGTCCCATCTTTACGCCTACGGGCGACTACCGTAAAGGAGGTTTTTTGATATGGCAATTACGAAAAGCGCAAAGATCGAGGCCGAGATTGAAAAGGTCAAGGCCAAAATTGCCGAGCAACAGGCACGGCTTAAGGAACTGGAGCAGAAGAAGCTGGAGGCGGAAAACAGCGAGATCGTGGAGATCGTGCGCGGCATGAGTATCTCCCTTGCCGATCTGCCGCTGGTGCTCCAGCAGCTCCGGGGTGGCGCTTCTGGTCACAGTGGCCAGAAGCCGACAGAACAGGCGGAGGTGACGGAATGAAAAAACTGCGGCTTTTGCTGATAACGCTTTGTGTGACCGCCCTCATGGGCAGTATGGCGGTTACGGCCTACGCCGGAGGCGGCGAGGAATGGGACGGCCTTGCCCCGGTGGAGCCGCTGCCCGCCGAAACCGTTGACCCCGGCGAGGGCTTTACCGAGGACGGCAACCTTGTGACCCGTGACCTGCTCTACGATGAGGCCACCAACAAGCAGTTCATCACGGTGCAGACCAGCGGCGGCAATACCTTTTACATCGTCATCGACTACGACAAGCCCACCGACGAGGACGGCGAGCAGTATCACACCTACTTTTTGAACATGGTGGACGAGGCTGACCTGCTGGCGGCGATGCAGGCGGCGGGCGGTGAGCTGCCGGAGTGTTCCTGTGCCGATAAATGCGCCGTTGGTGCTATCAACACGGATTGTACCGTCTGCGCGGTCAATCTGAGCGAGTGCCAGGGCAAGGCCCCGGAGCCTGCGCCTGTGGTAGAGCCGGAGCCTGCCCCCGAGCCGGAGCAGCCCAAGGCCACGGGCAGCGGCGGTATGCTTCTGCTGGCGCTGGCCGTGGTGGTCATTGGCGGCGGCGCTGGCTGGTACTTCAAAATCTACCGTCCCAAGAAGCAGCGGGCCGCTGAGTCCGAGGCTGACTACGGCGGCGAGTATGACGGCGCGGAGGATTATGACGAAACCGATTCCGAGGATGACGGGCCGCCGTGGGACGAGGACGGTGAGGAATGAGGTTTACCAACAGCCCCTATGAGGACTTTATGAAAGAAAAAAGCTACTTCAAGGGCGTCCTGCCCAACCTGCCGCCCAAAGGCTCCCGCTGTGACGGCTGCCCCTACTGGCACGGGATCGGCTGCGTGTTCTGCTACCGGGAGCAGCTTCGGTCAAAGACAGGGGGCAAACATGAGCCGTGAATTGACCCGGCAGGAAAAGGCGGCGATCCGCTCCCTTGTGAAGCGGTGGTGTGCCAACTATGACAAAGACGTTGGATGCCTGCCGCTGGATTGCGAGTGCTATATGCTGGGGAAATGCTGGACGGGCGCTTATTGCCGCTATTTCCGTTCTGCGGTGCTGCCCCTTGATCCGGTGCTGGAAAGGTCGCTGACCGTGGAGCGTATCACGGAAACCCGGCCTTGTCCGGTGTGCGGCAGGGCTTTTCTCCCGGACGGGCGGCAGCGGTATTGCTCCCCGGCCTGTGCCGGGGCTGCAAGGCGGCAGAAGCAGCGCGGCTATATGCGGAAATACCGGGGGTAGACCGTGAGCATTTGGCCCCGGAAAACACCCTTGATTGCAGGGCTTTCCGGGGCCGCTTCATGGGCGGGGTGTATGATTTCATAGCCCCGCCCGGTTTTGCAGAAATATTGCTAACATTTTGGAAAGGAGGTCGTATGGACAAAAACCAAGGCTATGAGATCATTCAGGCCGTCATGCTGGAAAATGGCAGGGGCTTTGCGCTGGGGCATAACCCAGCAGCCCCCTCGCCCTATGTCACATGGGCTTGCTATGATGACAAGGACGGCCAGCGGCAGT
>ENA-OZEP01000592-OZEP01000592.1-human-gut-metagenome-genome-assembly--contig:-NODE-592-length-14766-cov-36.721569_pt1 | contig 14766 bp, 6 predicted proteins | sample MGYA00245074_ERZ653621 | MGnify/ENA primary metagenome ERZ653621 (study PRJEB26926, sample SAMN06165020) | human gut metagenome | biome: ENVO:00009003; feature: ENVO:2100002; material: ENVO:00002003...
GGGAGGGCAGGTTTGTTACCTGCCCTCCCAGTACTGAATGATTACAAGCGTAGGGCTTGATGCCTACAAGTGACGTAAGTAACATTGGGTATAAACTAAAGTTACATGGCACCCTATTAACAAGGCAAAAATAGCTCAAAAATGTCCCTAATCCAAAAAATCAGTACGAATTTTCGGATTATAATCCAAAAAAACAGTGTTATTTTTTGGATTAGCGAATATTTTCATTACCTTTGCAGAAGATTAGCTGCACTCGGCAATTTGAAAGCGAGCTTTCATTGCGCTCATTTGCATAATCTTTGCAAAAAATTTAAACATAAGAATAAAATGATAAGAAGGAAACTACAAGAAACGATAGAGGCCAGAATGTTTGGTGGTAAAGCTATTATTATAATAGGTGCCAGACAAGTAGGAAAAAGTACGCTTTTCAAAATGATACTTGAAAAACGTACGGAACCTATATTGCAATTAAACTGTGATGAGCCAGAAGTAAAAGAAATGCTATCCCAGGTGAATAGCCAAGAACTAAAATTGCTCATTGGCAAACACAAGATTGTCATGATAGACGAGGCACAAAGAGTAGAAAACATAGGGCTAACCCTAAAATTGATTACCGACAACTTCCCTGAAGTACAATTACTGGTAACAGGCTCTTCCTCATTTGAATTACAAAACAAGCTCAATGAGCCACTGACCGGCAGAAAGTTTGAGTATCATCTCTTTCCATTGTCCACTGGTGAATTACTCGAATCTCAAGGCTTACTTACAGTAAAGCAAACACTAGAGAATCGCCTCATCTATGGCTCATACCCAGATGTCATCAATCATACAAAAGATGCAAAAGACATCTTGTACAATCTGTCCAATAGTTATCTCTATAAGGACTTGCTCACCTTAGAGAGTATACGCCGACCTGCATTGCTTAGCAAGCTACTCACTGCTTTAGCACTGCAAGTTACTAGCGAAGTTTCATACAATGAGCTGGCACAGACAGTAGGTACGGACAGCAAAACCGTGGAAAAATATGTAGACTTGCTAGAAAAATGCTATATCATCTTCAAGCTAAATGGTTTTAGCAGAAACCTGCGCACAGAACTGAAACGAGCCAAGAAGTTTTACTTTTACGACAATGGTATCCGAAATGCCATATTGCAAAACTTTGCGCCTTTGGCCCTTCGACAAGATGTTGGTGCCTTGTGGGAGAACTTCGTTATCAGCGAAAGAATAAAAGCTAACCAGTATGAAGGAAGATATGTAAACAGCTATTTCTGGCGAACCAACCAACAGCAAGAGATAGACTACATCGAGGAAAGCGACGGACAGTTTACTCTCTTCGAAATGAAATGGAATCCAAAGAGAGCAAATACTCAGTTTCCTGCTTCCTTCCTAAACACATACGATGTGAAGGATAAAACAATCATCACTCCCGAGAATTGGCTAGAGCACCTATAAGAAACAAAAAAGTCCTTTCACCTTTCATCTATCTGAAATGCAAGAAGATAGATGAAAGGTGAAAGGACATCTAAACAACAAAACTATTTTTATTTTATCACAAAACCTAACTACTTCATCACAATTTTTCTACCCTTGTGAATAAAGATTCCGCTTGTAGGATGGCCTAATACATCACGTCCTTCTCTGGGAAGCCAAATTAAAGATTTTGGCACGAAAACGCAAAAAGGTTGACCGTGTCATCACAACACAGCCAACCTTAACGACTAACATCTTTTTTCGGTTAATCTTTGTATGATAAACCTAAAACTAATGTCTTTTAGAGTATTTACTTGGCTTCCTTCCAATATTCTGGAGCACCAAGACCTACAGCGAAACCTGCATAGGTATGCTTGCGGAGATAGTTGCTATCCCAAAGACCTGTAGGGCAACCTGGACGCCAACCTGAATCCTTAGGAGAATCAGTAGCACACCACTGAGTGATACCATACTGCTGAGCCTGTGGAATCAGCTCGAAATACTTCTGGATGATGAATGTATAGAAGCTACGCATCTGCTTGTGCTGCTCCTCAGTCATCTTGTCGAAGGTAACAGAAGTACCAGCCTCATCCTCATAAGCCATATCAAGCTCAGAAATCTTGATGAGCTTACCAGTCTTAGCCAGCGACTTAAACATCTCTTCGATGTCGCTCTTAAGCTTAGCCTGCTTAGTTTCATCACCATAGCATGTTACGTGCATCTGTGTACCAATACCATCGATAACAACAGGCTCCTCTGCATTAGGATCTTCCCACCGACCAATCCAGTGGATCAAGCTATTCAGCTTAGCGTGCTGATCCCAGTAACCTTCCAAGTTGTAGTCATTGATAAAGAGCTTCAACTTAGATGGATCACCATTGTGCTTAGCAAAGCTCTTACGTGCATCTCTTACGGCTGTACGAACATAGTCGATATCACCGAGATAATCCTGCCAGTAGAAGCTATTGGCTACATCAGAAGCAGGAGCATTAGTTGCATGCTGCAACTCATTGAATCCATCAGCACCTTTCTTACCAGAGATCGCCTCGTTCACAACATCCCAAGATGTAACATAACCATTAGTAGCCTCCATCATACCATCAATCCACTTGCCCATTGCATCAGTAAGAAGAGATTTCTTCTCTTCATCCTTAAGAGGAATGGAATTAGCAGACTTCGTGTAGTAAACTTCAAAATCATCAATATAGAGGGTACCAGCATATTTACCGATATTCAGCAGCAGGCGCAAGGCATTGTCACCATTACATTTGGTAGCCACATCAACTTCCTTCCAATCAGTTGTAACCTTGATGGTAGGGAAGTCACCACAGCCTTTGTATCCGTCAGGATTCTGAAATCCAGCACCAAATTCACCAGCTACAGAACCCTTGATTTTCATCTTCAAGTGATAGGTTTTACCATTCTCGAAAGCGAAACCTGGTTCATAGTTAACCTGTGCATCCCAGGGGTTTGCCTTGGCTGCGTTGTTACCAACCTCACAAACACCATTTACAATCTTTGGCGCATTATCCATATTCCATCCACCAAGGTTCTTACCATCATCAAAGGTAAAATGCCCAACACTTACAGGGATTTCAACCACTTGACTTTCGGCCACTTCTTGAATTTCTGAAGTTACCTTATGCCAGGAATAAGGTTTGATACAAGGAACTTCGTTCCCTTTTATGTCACCATTTACGATCAAATTATTGTTAGAACCTTCTTCACAAAGACTCAAAGACTTGATGTCCAGTTCACCGCCCAGTTTACCTGCAGCAAAAACAAAGTTCTCATAATTGGCTTTCGGAGTAAATTCAACGGTATATTCATTCCATTGAGTACCTACTGAAATCGAGCCTAAATCTGCATCACCTGGGGCTGCCCATAGAATTAAGTCAAAAGGAGCAGTAGCTTTTGCATTCATTTTAAAGACATACTTTTTCCCTTGAGATAACTGAGCAGGGAAATACAATTGAGCATCCCAATGATCACCAGCCTCTTTATTCTCAATGACCAAGCAACGTGTGACATTAGAAGAAGGAGGTAACTCCTTATCTGCAATAAGTTTACTAAGATACTTCTTGTTCTGCTGAGAATGCCAAGCAAGCGTATGACCATAGATGGTCAAACCTGCATCCTGTGCATTTGTAACGAAATCCTTAACAGTATTAAAGTCAAAGGTTCCATCATCTTTTACACAAGAAGCATACTTCATGGCGTTGCCTGCTGTCATCTCCTCGAAGTTGCTACCAGCCAAGCAATATACAAGCTCCTGTTTGTTGAAGTCGGGCGCAGCCAGTGCAATACCCAACTTAAAGTCGGGATTGCACTTGCCAGAAGCCTTCATGTCTTCGACATATTTCTTCAAAGGCTCATAGTTGTTAAGATACTGATATTCCTTCAAGTTCTTGGTCATATCAGTTCTGTACTCCGAGAACTTGTCATCAGCACATGATGACAAAGCCAAGAGAGCTACCAAGCCTAAACCAAAATTAATATTTTTCAATTTCATAATAATCTACCTATTATTAGATGATACTTAATTGATAATTACCGCAGCTTACTTTACGATATACTGAGTATCGAAAATTAATATACCATTGGTATTACCACGAGTTTGAGCTACAAACTGGTCGGTTGTCTCTACCTTGACAGCACCGAAGTCTACGGTATACTGGAGAGTCAGGATGTCACGATCCTTGTTGCCCCAAGCCAGCTTAGCGCCCTTCTCCACAAACTTACCTGTACCAGTAGCAGTTACGCCCTCAGTCTCGGAAGAAACAGAGCAAGTACCATCGTTAGCAAAGGTAAGCTTCAAGTTGCAAGTATAAGACTTGAGGATATCCTTACCCTCAGCATCCTTGCCCACAACTCTCTTGACTGTGAGAGGATAGATAGCCTCTGTAAGGCTCTTGGTAGTAATCTGGCAAACCTCGTCCTTCTCAATAGTTGCACCCTCACGCTTCTCTTCTGTGGTCTGACCATTCTCAGTAATCCTATCTGTACCACGGCGCAGATAGAATCCAGCCCAAGGGTTCATGTATTTCACACAATAGAGCACATAGTTCTGAGGCAATATCTTCCACGCATCGCTATTGGTCAGCGCAGGAGTTTCACCCTCCTGGAAAGGAGTACCCGTCAAGATCTTGCCAGCACCCTTCTGATCTTTGATGATCAGAGGGATGACATAAGTATTCTTTACAGAGGCAGGATCAGCGAAGAAAGCATCGTTGAGCTTCACCTGTAATTTTCCCTGCAAGTTGCCACCATAAGAGATGGTGTTACCTGCCAAGGTGTAATACTCTGCAGGCATAGGCTTTACAGGAGATACGCCATCAGAGAAATAGAGGTTGTCACAAAGCGAATTATCTACAGCCACATCCAGTGTGATGTCCTTACCATTGTAAGCACCACCCATGGTAGACACGATGTTGATAATATGCTCGTTGTCCTTGGTATTGTCACGATTCTCGTCATTGCCCAACACCAATATACGCTCCACGTTTTGGTGGGCGAAGTAGACTGATGTGCCACCCTCGTAGTCGTCAAACTCAGGCGTGCCGTTCTCACAAGAGCCGAAAGTCAGAGCCAAGGCTCCGAGTGCAGCCATTGAGAAATATTTATTCATCTTCATAGTTTTCATCATTATAAAATGTTAGTCGTTTGTAATTTTCCATCCTGCATTCTGCTTCAGCTGATCCCACTTGAGGATTTCAGTCTGTGGCACAGGACCGTAATACATATAGTCGTCGTATTTTCTTTCCTCTACTGTGATATCCTTGAACTGTGGAATACCAGCCTCTGTAGAAATCTCCACGCCATGAACAGCCTCATTGATAGGAGCCTTCCAGCGGCGGAGGTCATTGAAGCGCTTGTTCTCGAAGCAGAGCTCAATACGACGCTCATTGCGAATCAACTCACGCATTTTATTCAGGTCGTTAGCGCACTCATCAAGATAAGAATCATCTGTGATGCCTGCACGATGACGGATAGCCTTGATCACATCGTATGCAGAATAAGCATGTGTGCCATTGCCCTTAGGTCCCCAAGCCTCATTGGCAGCCTCAGCATAATCCAAGAAGATCTCGGTATAGCGGATATACACAGGATAGTGATACTGTGCGTTCTTGGCATTTGGATTAGGATTACAATCCTCACGAAGAAGCTTCTTCATATAGTAACCAGTACGCGTAGAGTTACCAATCTTATTCAGTCCATTGTCATTGTTGGCAGTGGTGATGTCGGTATTGATGGTTGCACCCTTATACTTGCAGCCATTATAGATAATGTAGAGATCCAAGCGTGGATCACGATTACTATAAGGATCCAAGTCATCATACTCACTGCGCTCATCTGTGATAGGATAACCATTGGCAGCAGGGAAAGCATCCACCAAGTTCTGGGTAGGATTGATACGTCCCTTACCATAGAGAGATGGAGGGAAGTTATCAGCCTCCTGGTTCAAACCGAGGTCCCAATCATCTGCACCATTAGTCTTATTACCACGCCAGATGATTTCCTTAGGACATTCACCAGACTGCAGCGTGCCGATTTCCGCAGTCTGAGCATACCAAGAATTACCTGTTTTAGACAAGCCGCTTACGCCACCAATCAAGTCGAGCAAGCTGGCTGCATCATCAGCAGCACGCTTATAATCCACATTGGTACCCTTATTAAAAGCAGGGCTGGCAGCAAGGAGAGAAACCTGTGCACGGATAGCCTTGGCGATACGACCGCTCACACGACCACGCATCAGAGAACCCAATACACGGTTATAGTCCTGATAGTTGTCCACACCCATAGCAGTGTATTTTTCTGGCACAGGATCTGACTTAGTCAAATCATTGTAGTCCAAAGGCAGCAACTGCTCAGCCTGGTCCAAGTCGCTATAGATTTGATCCAAGCAAGCTTGGAATGTGGCACGTGGCTGATTGAAATCAGAAGAAGTATCCTCTGGCTTTGTCAAGTTTGGCACACCCAGGAGCTGACCATCCTCAGTCCAACCACCATGGTTCATCAAGAGATAATACATATTGAGAGCTCTCAAGGCATAAGCCTCACCCTTACGGCTCTCACAGAACATCTGCTGCGCACCCTTGTCCTTAGCCCAGTCTACCTTGTCCACTTCCTGAAGGAAGATGTTCAAGTACTGGATGCTAGCACGACAGCTAGTCCACTTGTTCATAGGGTCATTATTGGCAGCCCAAGAACCAGTAGCCATTTTCAGGTAGCTGTTAGACAAATCATTGCTTACAGCATCATCGGTTGCCACATCAGTTACACTTTTGGTATTATAAGGAAGCATGGCATAAGCATAGCCGAGAAGTCCCTGAGCATAAGTAGGCTCTTCGTAAATCTCGTCCAAGCTACGGTTGTTTTCCTGTGCAGGCTCAAAGAGATCTGAGCAAGACACCAACGAGAGTGACAATGCAGCTAATATAAATAACTTATTAATTTTCATTTCTGTATACATTTAATAATGATTAGAATGTAGCCTTCACACCTATATTATAATAGCGTGTCTGAGGAGCACTACCTATGTTCATCTCCAATACCTCACGGTTCTTAGAGATAGTGAGCAAGTTGGCACCGCTTACATAAGCAGAAAAGCCCTTAACCCAAGTCTTCTGGAAGAGCGTGCTAGGCAGGTCGTATGTAATCTGTACCTTAGCCAAGCGGAAAGCGTCTGTGCTGTACATCCAGAAGTCTGATGTCTGATAGTTGTTGCTACCTGAGAGTGTGGTAAGACGTGGATAAGTAGCAGTCTCCTTGGTTGCCTTAGTCCAGCGATTGCGAACCACAGCTGAGTACTTGCCGTCACCCTTTACCCACCAGTAAGAATTGTTCTTCAAGCCATAAGCACCGAAGTTGCCAGTACCGAGGGCGAAGAATGTGAAGTTCTTCCACTTAGCAGTGAGGTTTACACCCAATGTGAATGGAGAGCCATACCAACCACCCTTGCCCAGGAACACCTGGTCGTAAGAGTCGATCTTGCCATCACCGTTTACATCCACATACTTCATATCGCCAGGCTTCACGTCACTACCCAAGCGGCTCTGGTCTGGAGAGTTCTTGATTTCTTCCTCACTCTGGAAGAAGCCAGCAAACTTATAACCCCAGATACCATCGAGAGCCTTGCCCTCACGGTTTTGGTAATCCCATGCGTTCATCTCATCACGCTTGGTAGCCTTGGTGTTATAATAAGTACCTGTTACGCCGAGCTGCAAGTCTACATCACCCACCTTCTTATTGAAGTTAGCTGCGAAGTCGAAACCGATGCGGCGATTATTGTTAAAGTTGAGCACAGGCATGAATGAAGCATCAGGATAGCCTGGCTTAAAGTGAGAAGGATAGAACGTTGGAGTAGAAATCAGATAACCCTCCATCGAGTTAACGAAGAAGCTAGCATCCAATGTTACCATCTGCTGCCACAAGGAAGTCTTGAAGTTGACAGAAAGTTCCTTACGCTTGATGAAGTCGAGATCCTTGTTGGCAGAACGCTTAGAGAATGTGTACTTGCCAGCAGAACCATCATACCATCCATAACCATCAGCTGTCTGCCAGTTGGTGTCATAGAGATAGTATCTGTTGTCATTTACTGCCAAGTCAATATCCTCGTTGATGATGCTACCAGATACACTGATCATCATATCGTCTACCACCTTGCTGTTCTTCAAGAAGTTCTCGTTCTTGAGTCTCCAACCCAATGAAAGTGAAGGAGAGAAGCCTACACGATGACCTGGAGCCAACTGTGCAGAGTGGATAGCTGCCAAGCCGAAGTCTGCATAATAAGTCTTGGCGTAATCATAAGATGCATCCAAGGCAAGATTAGCACTTGATGTCTTGTGATACTCACCTGATTTAGACTGCTGATAGCCAGAGGCAATCAACATCGCAGAGAGGTTATGTACCTTATTAAATGTATTGGCGTAATTGAACTGAGCAGAGAAGAGCATGGTCTGATTGTCCACACTATTAGCGATGTTCTGTACACCAGACTTCTTATCCTCACCTTCCTTCTTCAAAGCTACAATCATATCCTTGCCGTCGATGTTTGACCATGTTGGGATATAGATGGCATAGCTATTATTGAAAGATGTGGTGTAAGAGGTAGCATAGTCTACTGCGAAACGAGTCTCGAAAGACAAGCCCTGCAACAACTTGTGCAGATTGATGTTAACACCTGTATCAAACTGGAACTGGCGGCTAGTATACTTGCTCTTACCAGCAGCATAGTAATCTGCGAAGATGTTAGAAGAGTTAGCCTGTGTACCAGCCAAGAAGTACTTGCCATCCACCAGCTTAGCCACACTCATCAAGTCCCAAGCAGCCTTGGCATTAGGAGCTATCATGTCTGTAGAGATCAATGGGCTAGCATTCTGTGGGAAGTTAGGACGCCAAGTAGCAGCTGCATTCCAATAATCACCAATAGCAGAATGTGAATCATAGAATGTGGCATTGGAGTTGACCCAAGCCTTGATGTCATCTGTGATGTTGACATCTACATTACCACGAACACTGAAGCGCTGAGTGTTATTGTTCTTAGCCTCACCAAACTTCAGGAAGTCGCCCTGGCGATAATAGTTGATGTTGCTATAGAAGTGAGCACGCTTACCACCACCACTAATCTCAGCAGTAGCCTCGTAGCGACTATTCATCTTGCGAAGATAGTCAGAAGAGTACATATCGAGATTAGGATAACGATATGGGTTGGTGCCCAAGCCATGATTGTAGATATCCTCAGCAGAGTAGAGAGGAGTCAAACCGTCATTGGCACGAGCCTCGTTGTAGAGAGTCATATACTCAGCAGAGCCCAGATACTCAGGGAATGACTTAGCCACATTGAGACCAGCGTTAGCCTGCACCTCAACCTTCAAGCCATCGTTCTTGCCACGCTTGGTGGTGATGAGCACAGCACCCTTAGCTGCCTTGCTACCATAGAGCACTACAGCTTGCGCACCCTTGAGGAATGTAATCTGGTCAATCTCGCTAGGCATCACGTTGGTTGCCTCACGAGGCACACCATCTACCAATACCAAGTATCCTGCATTGTCAGCATCCATACCCCAGAGAGAGTTGCCATTCCAACCACCCACGTAGCCCTGCATGTTGTCAAGGCTATAAGTGTGGTAGTTTTTCTTCATCAATCCCTCTACATCGACTACCGAAACGCCGCCCAAGATGTCACCCTTGGCTACCTTGCGATAAGCCACATTGACCATCTCCTTGTCGGCAGCAACGGTATCGGTTTCGTTCTCAGCAGCAGTTTTGGCATCGGCAGCCATAGGAGCCAATGACACAAGACCTGCCAACAGGAACTTTGAATTATATGATTTGAATTTTGAATTCATACTATCATTCTTATTTTAGTATTACTATATAATGTTATTTTACCAACCAGGATTCTGACTAAGCTCTTGATAGAGATAAACATCCTTGATAGGCAATGGGAACCAATAGTGCTTGGCTGTGAAGTGACGAGTCAAGATCACTTCCTGGTGGAAGTTAGCCACCTGAGCTTTAGCTGGGTCATTATTCTTGTAGAAATCGGCATTCTCCACACGGTCAAACTCATCAGAGTACTTTACATTGTAAGGAGCCTCGGTCAGGAGCAACCAGCGCTGCAAGTCGTTGAAACGGAAGCCCTCGAAAGCAAGTTCCACCTCACGCTCACGGCGAACCTCGTCCATGAACTTATGTGGATCAGCTACATACTCTGGAGCCACATGACCAGCGCCACAACGATCACGAAGGGTATTGATGGCATCCTCAGCAGTCTTGCTAAAGTTAGTAGCCTTGCCAGAAGCACCACCAAACGCAGCACAAGCCTCAGCATACATCAGATAGATGTCTGCCAGACGCATATATGGCAAGTAACAGTGGAATGCTGAACTCCAGTCGTAATCTTTATCCACCTCATTACATGTATGAGGCACCAACTTCTGGATGAAGTAACCTGTACGGCTGCCATTAGCCACTGGACGCATATTGCCACCTGTATACAACTGGCAGTACTGCAAGTTAGCCCACTGACCAGGAGTACCATTCAGATACTTGAAGCCATCAAACACGATGTCGTGATAGAAGCGTGGGTCACGGTTCTTATATGGATGATCAGGATCGAAACCACCTGCTATGTTAGGAACCAACTTGCCATTCTCTACGATGTAAGCAGGCTTACCATTAGCCATACCGTAAGCAGCTATCAAATTAGCTGTAGGCTGGTGAATCACATTGTCATGAGCAACTACTTTCTGTACCTTAGGACCAAACACCTTAGAGGTATTCCAGTTAGAGCCGTTGAAGTCTGAAGATGGACCACGGAAGATAGCCTCAATAGATCCAGGCATTTTCCAGTTCTGCTTCTTGGTATAGAAGATATCAGAGAAGCAAGAGTTAGCATCGGCAGAACGCTCATGATTGTAGATGTCCTTATATTTGAACTCAGCCAGCCCATACTGTGTCTGGCCACCCTCAACCAATGTGAGCAACTCACCGAAGACCTCAGCTGCCTTCTTGGCAAACTCCTCATCATAGTCGTATGTCTTGCCATTCTTGCTAGCTCCTACCTGTGCGCCATCCTTCATCAATGGGCTGGCAGCCCAGAGATAAGTCTTGCCCAGATAACCGAGTGCCATGATCTTGTTGATACGAAGGTCGTTCTTGCCCTGTGTGGCAGCACCATCATACTCATTGTCCCAGTTGATAGGCAACAGATCGGCAGCCTTGCGATAATCAGCAGCAGCCTTCTTTGCACACTCCTGATAAGAGAGACGAGGCAAATTGAGCTCTGAATTGAGATCCAAATAGGTATCAATGTATGGCAAACCACCAAAGTACTGCATCAACTCAGTGTGCCACCATGCACGGAAGAAGTAAAGCTGACCAGCAATGAGGTCTTTCTCTGCCTTGCTAGCTACCAACTTATCGAGATTAGCCAAGCCCTGGTTAGCCTTACGAATGCAATACCAAGCATGTGGCCAAAGTGAGTGGTTGAACTTATCTGTAGATGTAGGGTTGCTGCCATCCTTGTAAAGCCAGTTACCAGTGGTCTGCCAAGCACGGAAGTTGCCCAAGTCTACCTGGTGTGTCATACGGCCATCAGCCTCTGGGTTGAAGATTTCATCATCACCCCAGTTCCAAGAAGGACACCAGTTACATTTTTCCTTATCAGGGATACAGTTGTAAATCTCCTCTACGTAACCCTGAAAGTTACGGAAGTTTACAAATGCGTCATTTTCTGAGACTGTAGAATCGGCCTCCTTGTCAAGATAGTCCTGGCAAGAGTTGAGCGAGGTACCGAGAGCCAGCGAGACGCATCCCATCAACAAAAAATTCTTTATCTTATTTTTCATTTGAATGTTCATTTTAATATTACAATGAGAATTTAACACCTAAGTTGAAGCGGCGTACTGTAGGATATGCTCCAAGGAAACCGCCACCACCGAGGTTAGCCTCACGGTCATCAGGCATACGAGTCCAAAGCCAGAGGTTGTTACCATTCAAGTATACCTTGAGGTAGTTCATACCGAGAGCCTTGATCCATCCCTTGGTCCAAGTATAAGCAATCTCTACGTTCTTCAGACGGATGTATGAACCATCATAGAGGAACTGAGTACCATTGCTGTAATCAGACTGGGTAGCACCCCAGCGAGGAATGATAGATTCTGGAGAAGACTCATTCTTGTCCCACCAAGTACCAGTGTCATAAACATTGTCCAACTTATTGCCAAAGCTTGTCAAGGTTACGTCACGAGTTACATTGGTTACACCATAGAACTGAGCGAAAGCAGAGAAGCCCTTATACTCGATACCGATAGTGGCATTGTATGTATTCTGAGGGCTTGAGCTATAACCTACTGGAGCTGAGTCCTTGCTATCTACCACACCATCACCATTGAAGTCTACGATGTAGTAATCGCCTACCAAGCGGTGGTTGTCGTTAGACTCATGAGCTGGAGAACCTATCAAGTCATCGATGTCGTTGATAAAGCCACGATCAATGTATGAGTGATACTGACCCATAGAGTAGCCTGCCTCCTTCTGATAGTTAGGAGTGAGCTGAGCGTCATCCTTCAAAATTACCTTATTCTTGGCATGGGTCATATTGATGTTACCCCAGAGGCGGATGCCATTGGCAAATTTCTTGTTGAGTTTCAACTCCAACTCGTAACCACTGGTACGAACCTTACCCTTATTGATAGTAGGAGCTGTAGTACCAAAGTAAGATGGGATGGAGCGGTTATCACCAAAGATCAAAATGTCGTTACGACGGTCGCAGAAGAAATCGAGCGAACCGGTAATCAAACCACCCAAGAAACCATAATCAATACCGAAGTTGGTCTTCTTCACAGTCTCCCACTTCACATCTTTATTACCCAATGTATTCTGGCGATACCATGTGTAGATACTGTTGGTATGGTCAAGATCCATCACTGTGTTGCCTCCGTATGCCCACTGGTTCATGTAGAGCCAACGACGAGAAGAGTCGAATGGATCGCCCAGGTTATCATCACCAATCTCACCGTAAGATGCACGGAACTTCAACATATCAATGATGTGCTTGTCACGAAGATACTTCATGAAGTTTTCCTCAGTGATGGTCCAACCGATAGCTCCAGAATTGAAGAAGGCGAAGCGATTGTCCTTGCTAAACTTTTCTGATCCGTTGTAAGCACCGTTATACTCGATGTTGTAACGACCAGCATAGCTATAAGTAGCACGGAACGCCCAGTCCTCACGGTAAGTAGGCATCACACTACCACGTGCATTCTCCTGACGAGAGAACAAGCCCATGGCTGTAACATCATGCTGTCCGAACTTGCGAGCCCAGTTGAGCTGCAACTGATAGTAAAGATTGCGAACAGTCTGGTTGTTATCAACCGAACCACCTGAAGTACTCCAGTTAACGCCCTGTTTCCAGTCGAACTTATTGTTTGACTCATATACCTGGCCATATGTTATATTGCCAGTCTCCGGATCAACATACTTGGTCTGAGCTGTATTGTTCAAGTCATTGATACCACGGCTCGTCTCAACAAACACGTTGTCCCAAGAAACGGTACCACGCAAGTTCAAGCCCTTGGTGATGAAGTCGAGTTTCTGCTCCAAGGTAAAGTCGGTATTGATACGAGTAGTAGTAGCCTGCGCTGTACCACCGATGGCGAGATTCTGAGCAGAGTTACTTACGTTAGACGCATTTGGATAATAACCCCAAGAGCCATCGCTATACTGAGGCAAGAATACATCTGGAGCGATGTTATAAGCACCAGCCCACTGCTGTCCTATCTGCCACTCGCTATTGCTCATGTTGCTCCAAGGAGCTTTTCTTACGCCATTGCTACCAGCCACATTTACCTTCAAAGTAGTGCTACTTGTGATGGCAAAGTCCAAGTTACTACGAACATTGATACGATTGTATCCATAGCCAGAGTTGTAGTTACGACCATTGTCATACTCACGGAAGAGGTCACCCTCGTGTACAAAGTCGGCAGAAGCAAAATACTTCACGAAGCTTGTACCACCGCTCACATTGACATTGGCATTATATGACATGGCGCTCTTCTTGAAGAGGGCATCCTGCCAATCCACGTTAGCATAACGCTCACGCTGCTCATCCGTAGTCTGGTTACGATAGTTCTCAATAAATGATTGAGGACGGATGTAAGACCAAGATTCAGGAGAAACACCCAACTCATGCTCCACTGCCCTGTTACGGAACATCAAGGCATCGTATGAATCATACTTGTTAGGCAACTTAGAAGGAGCCTTCAATGTAGCGTTGAAGCCTACATCAATCTTAGCCTTGCCTTCCTTACCACGCTTGGTAGTAATCAAGATGACACCATTGGCACCCTTCACACCATAAACGGCAGTGGCAGATGCATCCTTCAATACGGAGATGCTCTCTACAGAACCAATGTCTACACTACTCATAGGACGCTCGATACCATCGACTAGGACGAGAGGGTCACTGTTGTTCCAAGAACTAGCACCACGAATGATGATCTGTGGCTCCTCCTCACCAGGCATACCATTGCCCTGAACAGTTACCACACCAGGAAGGTTACCAGTTAAGGCAGCACCAATGTCGCTGACACCGGCAGCACGTTCCAGCACCTCACCTGTGGTCTGTGCAATAGAACCTACGACAGAAGCCTTCTTCTGCTGACCATAACCAACGACTACAACTTCGCCGATGGCATTGTCGTCTTCCATTGAGAGTTTGAAATCTCTCTTCTTACCAATCTTTACTTCCTTGGTCTTCATACCTACGTATGTAAATACGAGGATAGA
>ENA-OZEP01000603-OZEP01000603.1-human-gut-metagenome-genome-assembly--contig:-NODE-603-length-14525-cov-8.992674_pt1 | contig 14525 bp, 12 predicted proteins | sample MGYA00245074_ERZ653621 | MGnify/ENA primary metagenome ERZ653621 (study PRJEB26926, sample SAMN06165020) | human gut metagenome | biome: ENVO:00009003; feature: ENVO:2100002; material: ENVO:00002003...
ACGAGATAGGCTCCGGTCTCGTGGGCTCGGAGATGTGTATAAGAGACAGGGGTGGGCTTGAGAGCCGCCCGGAAAATCAGGGGCATTCCGGTGGTAATGCCGCCGAGAATTCCCCCGGCATTGTTGGTGACGGTGCGGATTTGCCCATCCGAAATAACGTAATCGTCGTTATTCTGGCTGCCCCGCAGATTTGCGGCGGAAAAGCCCGCACCGAATTCCACACCCTTCACGGCGGGAACGCCGTAGACGATCTGGGCGATCCGGCTTTCCACGCCGCCGAACATGGGTTCCCCCAGTCCTGCGGGAAGACCGGTGACGGCGCATTCCACAATGCCGCCCACGCTGTCGCCGTCACCCTTGGCGGCGGAAATGGCATCCCGCATCTGTGCCCCTGCGTCCGGTTTTATCACCGGGAAATCCGGCTGGATGGAATCTCTATCCGGGGCGAGGGGGTCAAAGGGCGTGTCGGAAATGCCCGCAATGGCGGCAATATGGGCGAAAACCTGAATCCCCATGCCTTCCAGCCATTGCTTGCACAGCCCGCCCGCGATGCACAGCGGCGCGGTCAGACGGCCGGAAAAGTGTCCGCCCCCGGCGGCGTCCTGAAAGCCGCCGTATTTGATCTGAGCGGTGAAATCCGCATGACCGGGACGGGGGCAGTCCTTCAGATTGGCATAGTCCCCGGAGCGGGTGTTTTTGTTGTAAATGGCGGCGGCAATGGGCGCGCCGCAGGTGAAGCCGTCCAGAATTCCGGAGAGAAATTCCGGCCGGTCGGCCTCTTTTCGCGGCGTTGACCAGCCGTTCTGACCGGGGGCGCGGCGGTTCAGGAAGATTTGCAGCGCGTCCGTGTCCACGGGCAGACCTGCCGGAATGCCGTCCAGCGTCATGCCGATGGCCGCGCCGTGGGATTGGCCGAAAATGGACAATTTCAGATTTTTACCGTAGGTACTGCTCATAGTTACCTCCTAAACGGGCGTATTCTTCAAAGAATTTTGGATAGGATTTTTCTACACACTCCGCGCCAAGAATGGCCACGGGTGCTTTGCAGGCAGTCGCGGCAATGGCGGCGGACATGGCGATGCGGTGATCGTTCATGGCATCCACCGTCCCGCCGACCAGCCCCGTGCCGTACACCGTCAGGGTGTCCTCGGAAGCCTGTGCCTTTCCGCCCAGCGCTTCCACCATGGCAATAACGGATGCGACCCGGTCGGATTCTTTCAGCCGCAGCCGCCGGATGTCCGTGAACACAGCGCCATTTTTACACGCCGCCGTAACGGCGAGAATGGGGACTAAATCGGGAATATCAGCGGCGGAAATGATGGGATGGTCTTCCAGCGCGGGAAGCAGATCAAAGACCGCCCGGTCGCCCTGGGGGGAATCCGGGGAGAGGTTCGTCACCTCTACACTGCTGCCCAACGCTTTTGCAGCAAGGAAGAACGCGGCGTTGCTCCAATCGCCTTCTACCGTCAGCGTGCCGGGGGAGTGGAACGGGGTGCCGCCGGTCACGACAAAATCCGACGTTTCTTTTCCAAATACTTCCATTGCCCGCTGGGTCATGGTGATATAGGGGCGGGATTCCACCTTCCCGGTCAGACGGATGCGGCTTTTTCCCGGAATCAGGGCGGCGGAAAGCAGCAGCCCCGTAATAAACTGGCTGGAAACGCCGCCGTCGATGACGTATTCTCCCGCCCGCAGACGCCCGGTGCAGCGAACGGTATCCGCAGTCGGGCGGGTGAGGGTGCATCCCATCCGTTCCATTTCCTCCCACAGCGGTGAGAGAGGGCGGCTGGGGAGCCTGCCCTCCAAATGAAACGTTGCGTCAATGCCCCAAGCCCCGGCCACTGGCAGCAGAAACCGCAGGGTAGAGCCGCTGTCGTGGCAGCGAAGCGCTGTCTGCCGGGGGATTTCCTTCGCCGGGATGACCCGGTAGCCGGAGTCGGTTCGTGTGATGTCCGCGCCCAGAGCGTTCAGGCAGCCCATGGTCGCTTCGATGTCCCGGTTGGTTTCGGGGCAGAAAAGAGTGGTGGGCGCGTCGGCAAAGGCCGCGCAGATCAGCAGGCGGTGCGCCTGAGACTTCGAGGGGATGGCGCGGACGGTTCCCGAAAGTTTCCCGGGAAAAATGGTGATATCCATATCAAAGACCTGCCTGAATAAAGGATTTCAGGGATTCGACCTTGGTCGGGACAATGACGCAGTCGCCGATGGCGCAGGGGATGATGAGATTCACCGTGCCGCCGGAACGCTTCTTGTCCGAGAGGGTGTAGGTGAAAAGGTCGTCTGCGGAGTAGTCCGTCCGGGTGGGCAGACCGAATTGTTCCAGAAGCGCCACGATTCGCGGCGTATCGGCGCAGGCGGATGCCCGGCTGACGATGGCCATGCCGATGGCGACGGCCTTGCCGTGGGAGATGGCAAGATGGCTTTTCGCCTCCACGCCGTGACCGACGGTGTGACCCAGATTCAGCTTCATCCGCGCGCCGGTGTCGAATTCGTCCTCCATGACCACGTCCCGCTTTAATTCCACACAGCGGGTGATGACCGCTTCCCGGTCAAAGGAAAGCCCCTTTTCTTCCAGATGGGCGAACAGCTTCGGGTCGTACAGCACGCCGTACTTGATGACCTCGGCGCAGCCGTCCCGGAAAATGTCAAGGGGGAGGGAATTCAGGGTATCCGTGTCGCACAGCACCAGACTTGGCTGGCAGAACGCCCCGGCGAGGTTCTTCCCGGCGGGGAGATCAATGGCTGTTTTGCCGCCCACGGAGGAATCCACGGCGGCAAGCAGGGTCGTGGGAACCTGAATGAAGCGGATGCCCCGGAGGTAGCTTGCGGCGGCGAAGCCCGCCAGATCGCCCACCACGCCGCCGCCCAGAGCGACGATCAGGTCGGAGCGGGTCAGCTGGTTTTCCGCGAGAAAGTTCAGAAGATCGAGGAAGACCTGCCCGTTTTTGCTTTCTTCCCCGGCGGGGAATACATAGGAAACCACGGAAAAACCTGCGCTTTTCATGCTCTCTTCTACAGCTGCGCCGTAAAGGGGATAGACGTTGGTTTCGCTGACGACGCAGACTTTCTGCGCTTTTCCCAGCTTTTTCGCTTCCGCGCCCAAAGTGGGCAGCAGCCCCTGACCGATCAGAATATCATACTGTCTGGAGGCGCGGACGGTAACGGTATTCATCCGTCCACCTCCTCTTTGCGTTTTTTGCCCTCGTCCAGCAGCCGGACTAATGTGTCCATATCATCCGCGGCAATGGCGTCCCGGTAGGCGGACAGGCTCTCAATATAGCTGTCCAGCTCGAAAAGAACATTGTCCTTGTTTTCCATGAACAGCTCCGCCCACATCTGAGGATTCAGCCACGCGACGCGGGTCAGGTCTTTGTAGCTTCCGGCAGAAAATCCCTTGTGCTTCAAAGCGGTGGGGGACTTGATGAATGCGTTGCTGAGAATGTGGGGCATCTGGGAGGTAAAGGCGATCATTTTATCGTGTTCTTCCGCTGTTGTGACGGAGAAAAAGCCGAAATGACAGGGTTTCAGTGCGGTTTTTACCCGGTCTAACAGCTGGATATCGTCAAATACCGGCGGAACCAGCACCATGGGTGCGCCCGCAAAGAGGTTTGCCCGGCTGTATTTGAAGCCGGAGAACTGGGAGCCTGCCATGGGATGCCCGCCCACGAAGGTGAAGCCGTACCGTTCGGCGAGAGGGAAGCACCGGCTGCAAACCTCCCGCTTGATGCCGCAGCAGTCGATGACCAGCGCGTCCTTGGATACAAGGGGCGCGTTCTTTTCCAGCCAGTCGGCGCAGCCGCCGGGGTAGATGGCAAGCAGGATCAGGTCGCACTCCGGAATGGTGGTTTCGTCCAGCCGCCCGTGGACTGCGCCGGAAAGCATGGCAAAGGACAGCATACTTTCGTTTCGCTGAATGGCGTAGACGGTGTGTCCCTCCAGAGCGTAGGCTCTGGCAAGGGAGCCACCAATCAGGCCAAGACCCAAAATACCGACTTTCATACAAGAACCTCACGAATCTGCCGGACTTTCCGGCTGATCTCATCGAACTGGGGCGGCGTGATGGACTGGGCGCCGTCGCACAGCGCGTGGGCGGGATCGTTGTGGACCTCCACCATGATGCCGTCGGCACCGGCGGCGGTGGCCGCGTAGGCCATGGGGGCGACCAGATCGGCCTTGCCGGTGGCATGGCTGGGATCGACCACCACGGGCAGGTGGGTCAGATTGTGCAGAACGGGGACTGCGGAAAGGTCGAGGGTGTTCCGTGTGGCGGTCTCAAAGGTGCGGATGCCCCGTTCGCAGAGGATGACCTTGCTGTTGCCCTCGCTCATGATATATTCGGCGCTCATGAGCAGCTCCTGCAAGGTGTTGGCAAGTCCCCGTTTCAGCAGAATGGGCTTGTCGGTCTTGCCCAGCTCTTTCAGAAGGTCAAAGTTCTGCATATTCCGCGCACCTACCTGAATGATATCCACATCGGCGAACAGATCGAGGGTGGAAATGTTCATGATCTCCGTGACGATGGGCAGCCCCGTGGCCTTTTTGGCCTCCAGAAGCAGCCGGATACCCTCGTCCTTCATGCCCTGAAAGGCGTAGGGGGAGGTGCGGGGCTTGAACGCGCCGCCCCGGAGGATGGACGCGCCGGATTCCTTGACAGCATTGGCGACGGCAATGATCTGATCCTCGGACTCCACGCTGCACGGGCCTGCGATCATGGCAAAATACCCGCCGCCGATGCGGGCATTGCCCACCTCGATGATGGTGTCCTTGGGGTGGAATTTCCGGTTGGCCTGCTTGAACGGCTCAGAGACCCGCTTGACGGTCTCAACCATCTCCAGGCTTTTCAGAAGGTCGATGTCCACCCGGCTGGTGTCGCCGACCAGACCGAGAATGGTGACCTCCGAGCCTTCGGAAATGTGAACGTCCAGATTCATATTTTTGAGCCAGTCCACAAGGTGCTGGATCTGGGAGGGCGTGGTGCCGTTTTTCAATACTGCGATCATTGCTTAACATCTCCTGATAATAAAATAACGCCGCACGGCAATTCGTGCGGCGTCTTGAGATAACCCTTTAAGCTCCTGAAAATTTTCTGCAGCACAAATCGCTATTACTTTTTTCGGGTAAAAAAGTAATAGTAATAAAAGGAAAAGCGCACAGAAGAATTCATGGTGACCATACAAAAAGGCTCCTTGTTCAGTAGCTGCGGACATTATACCACGGGCGGCGGAATATTGCAAGAGGAATTTACACAAATCGTGCCATTTTTCACCTACTGAATATGCGTATGATTGTTGATATGATCCTGACAGTAGCAGTAGTAGCCCTTGCACTTGGAGCAGTAGCGGAATTCCAGCTCCGGATTTGTCACATCGGTGCGTCCGCAGATCGTGCAGCGGTGGGTGTAGGGGGCTTTCGGCGTGGCGGTGGAGGCTTCGTAGGAGCCTGCGTTAAAATGAATGACCTTCGCCTTGGGCTGTTTGGGCTTCCTGCGGAACAGGCGGCTGGCGTTGGCGCGCCAGGACATGGGAATCACGTTCAGCACGTCCTTGCCGAAAAAGAGAAAATAGTTGGCAAGGGCGATTACGGGGAAAAGATTGTAGGGGAAACGGTCGGTAAACAGACTGAGCAGCACCAATGCCAGATCGACCAGCGCGAAAATCCACGCCTTTATGGGGATGATGAAGAACAGCAGGAAATTTGCGTCGGGGTACAGCGTGGCGTAGCTGAGGAACAGACTCAGGTTCAGGTAGGTGACGCTGGCCTGACCGCCGAAGATCATGCAGTAAATGTCCATCATCACCACGCCGGTGAGGTAGAACAGGTTGAACCGCAGGGTACCCCACACATTTTCCATGGCTCTGCCCAGGGAGTAGTAGCACAGCAGGGTGATGGCGGTGAGCAGAATGTTCCCGGCGCTGTAGGTCAGGGGATAGGTGATCAGCCGCCAGACCTGACCCTGAAGAATGGCCTCCCGATTGAAGCAGAGCGCACTGTACAGAAGCATGCTGCCGGACATCTGGCTGAACAGGTAGACCACGGCGGTGCCGATCACAATGTAAAGCATCAGATTGGGGATGCCCTTATCCCGGTTTTTGAAGCAGAAAAGCTCAAATTTTTTGCGTAAATTTTTCACGGTACTCAACTCCTAATACTATTTCCTGATTAAAATCTTTTCTAAAGATCATAATGGAAGTTCAGTATAAAAAACGTATCCCCATTCTATCAGCAATTCATTCAAATGTCTATATCGGATTTGTAAACAAAAAGCTTGACTTTTTTAGAAAATCGTGTAGAATACAGTGTTGAACTGCATACAAGCCTTATCAAGAGTGGTGGAGGGAACGGCCCGATGAAACCCGGCAACCTGTTTACACAAGGTGCCAAATCCGGCGGCAAACGAAAGATGAGGATTCGATAGGAGCGCACATCGAATCTTCGGTGTGCGGTTTTTCTTTTTCAGGTTCAGTTACAGAAAGAAAGGAAAAACAAAATGGAAAAAAGACTTTTTACCTCCGAATGTGTTACCAACGGACACCCTGACAAAGTAGCGGACTCCATCTCCGACGCCATTCTGGACGCCTGCCTTGCGCAGGACCCCCATTCCCGCGTGGCCTGCGAGACCATGGTCACCACAAATTTCTGCATCATCTGCGGCGAGATCACCACGAAGGCCACCGTTGACTACGCTGCCGTTGCCCGGGAGGCCATCCGGAAGATCGGCTATGTCTACCCCGGCGACGGCTTCGACGCCGACACGGTGGAAATTCAGTGCCGCATCCACACCCAGTCCGCCGATATTGCGCTGGGAACCAACGACGAGGTCGGCGGCGCGGGCGATCAGGGCATGATGTTCGGCGGCGCCTGCACCCAGACCCCGGAACTGATGCCCCTGCCCGCAGCCCTCAGCCGCGCCCTGTGCAGCCGCCTGACCCAGTGCGTCCACGAGACGGACTTGCTTCGCCCCGACGGAAAGACCCAGGTCACGGTGGAATTCGACGAGCAGGGCAACGTGGTGGGAATCGACACCGTGGTCGTCTCCATCATGCACAGCGCGGATTTCCCAATCGAGGCGCTGAGAAAATATGTCCGGGAGAACGTGATCGCCCCGGTTCTGGAGCGTTACGGCTTCCACATTGAGAACGTTGCCCATATCCACATCAACCCCACCGGCAATTTCGTCATCGGCGGCCCCAACGGCGATACCGGCCTGACCGGCCGGAAGATCATCGTGGACACCTACGGCGGCTATTTCTCCCACGGCGGCGGCGCATTCTCCGGCAAGGATCCTACCAAGGTTGACCGCAGCGCGGCGTATATGGCCAGATACATGGCGAAAAATCTGGTTGCCGCGGGTCTTGCAACCAAGGTGCAGGTGCAGCTGGCCTACGCCATCGGCGTCGCCCAGCCGGTGTCCCTTCGGGTGGACAGCTACGGCACCGGCAAGATCTCCGACGAAAAAATGACGGAGCTTCTCCGGCAGACCTGCGACATGACCCCCGCCGGAATCATCCGCAAGCTCGACCTTCGTCGTCCCATCTACGCAGACACCGCCGCCCACGGCCACTTCGGCATTGAGAGCCGCCCGTGGGAGCAGACAGATCTGGCGGACAAGCTGCGTGAGCTGGCAGGAATCTAATATAAGACAGCGGGGGAGGGCAAATGGCCTTTCCCCGCAAGTTTTTTATATTCTCTTGGCAAATCGGGAAGAATATGGTATGATACCCTCAGAAAAAGATCGGGAGGAATTCCTATGCTGGATTTTATCAGAATTGCCTGCGCCGTACCGGCGGTCAGGGTGGGGGATACGGCGAAGAACGCGGAGGATATCTGCGCCTATATCGAAAAAGCCGACGGGGAGCGGGCGGATATCGTCCTGTTCCCGGAGCTGGCGCTTACCGGGTATTCCTGCCAGGATTTGTTTTTTCAGGACACCCTCTGGACGGGAGTCCAGCAGGGAATCCGAAAAATTGCCGACTGCACAAAAGACCACCCCAACATAACGGCGGCGGTGGGACTGCCCGTCCGGACGGGAATGCGGATGTACAACTGCGCCGCCGTCATTTCCCGGGGAAAGATTCACGCCCTGGTGCCGAAGACCTACATTCCCAATTATAATGAGTTTTACGAAAAGCGCTGGTTTTCCTCCGGGGCGGAGGTGACGGAGGATTTGGCGGAGCTTCTGGGCGAGCCTGTCCCCGTTCTCCCGAGAGCCGTTTTCCGCGTTGGCGGAACGTTGCTGGGCGTGGAGATCTGCGAGGATATGTGGACGCCCCTGCCGCCGTCTACGTTTCTGGCGCTGAACGGCGCGGAGGTGATTCTGAACCTCTCCGCCTCCAACGAAACCATCGGCAAGCGCGCCTACCGCCGGGGGCTGGTGCAGCACCAGTCCGCCGCGCTGAACTGCGTCTACGCCTACTGTTCCGCCGGTTCCACGGAATCCACCCAGGATTTGATTTTCTCCGGCCAGAGCCTGATCGGGGAGGACGGAAGGCTCCTTGCCGAAACGGAAGAACCCATCGCGTCGGACTATATGCTGGTCTGCGACTGCGACCTTGGCAGAATCCGCGCCGACCGGATGAAAAACAAGGGCTTCAAGGACGCCGCCCAGCAGAACCAAGGCAGTCCCGCCGTCCTGATAGACACCCGCGCCCCGGAGCTTCGCGGTGACGGCACGCGCTACCCGTTGGCGAAGCTGCCTTTCGTCCCCGCGGGGAAGCAGAACCGCGTCCAGCGGTGCATGGAAATTTTCCACATGCAGGTGGCGGGGCTGAAACAGCGGCTGTCCATTCTGGGCAGCGCGAAAGCGGTCGTCGGCATTTCCGGGGGACTGGACTCCACCCTGGCGCTGCTGGTGTCCGTGGAGGCCATGCGCCGGCTGGGGCGGCCTGCGTCGGATGTCTGCAGTGTGACCATGCCCTGCTTCGGCACCTCCGACCGGACGTACAACAATTCCTGGGAGCTGATGCGCACCCTGGGAATTTCCTGCAAGGAAATCAATATCAAAGACGCGGTGAACCTCCACTTTTCCGACATCGGCCACGACCCAAGCATCCACAACGGCACCTACGAAAATTCTCAGGCCAGAGAACGGACGCAGATTCTCATGGACTATGCCAGTGTCGTCGGCGGCATTGTGGTGGGTACCGGGGACTTAAGCGAGCTTGCCCTCGGCTGGTGTACCTACAACGGCGACCACATGAGCATGTACGGCGTGAACGCCTCCATCCCCAAGACCCTGATCCGCTGGATGATCGACGCGATTTCGGAAATGCCCGCCTTCGCCCCCTCCCGGGCGGTACTTCAGGACATTCTGGACACCCCCATCAGCCCGGAGCTGCTGCCCCCGGACGCCGAGGGAAAGATCGCCCAGCACACCGAGGATCTGGTCGGCCCCTACGCGCTGCATGACTTTTTCCTGTATTATGTTCTCCGCTTCGGCTTCCGCCCCACGAAAATCTACACCCTGGCCTGTCGGGCGTTCGCGGGGGATTTTGAGCCGGAAGTCATCAAAAAATGGCTGAAAACCTTCTATCGCCGGTTCTTCACCCAGCAGTTCAAGCGCAGCTGCCTGCCCGACGGCGTGAAGGTCGGCTCCGTCACCCTCAGCCCCAGAGGGGACTGGAGGATGCCCAGCGACGCCAGCGCGAGACTGTGGCTGGACGAAGTTGAAAGTCTATAATATATGTAAGCCCCCGGTTCGACAGAACCGGGGGCGCATTGTGTATTATAATCAGAAATCAATGGCTTCGCCGTTCAGGGTCAGGGTGTTTGCTGCGCCCAGGGTGAGGACGTAGACGGCCTCGGCTTCGCCCTTGGCAATCAGGTCGGCAAGAACGATGGTCGCCGTGTGGGTGCCGTCGGTGAAGGTGATCTTCTCAATGCCCTGGTTCTGCAGATAGCCCAGCGCCCGGAGAGTACCGGTGAGAATGGCACCGTCGGCACTGGCCGTCAGGGTCAGAACCCCGTCAGCCTTCTGTGTCTGGTGCTTCAGGCTGCTGCCATCCAGGTCGAGCACCCGATAGAGTGGCTCCCGCTTGTCTGGTTCTTCAGAGGAAGCGGATACCGTGCCGACGATGGTGTCCAGGACAGTTCCGTCGCCGGATTTCCGCTCCACCTTGCCGGTGGTGTACAGCCCGGAGGTGTCCGGTTCTATCTCACTGCCGTCAACCTGATTACCTGTGTCGGTGTTATATCCACCGCCGCCGATGGCCGCACCGTAACCTCCTAATAGGCACGGATCTCCGCCTGTAGCCTCCACCCGGGAATCCTTGGAGATGGTAACATCGCTGCCGCTCCCTTTATAGCCACCGCCGATGCCTGCGCCGCACAACCCGCCATTGGCAATAACCTTCCCGCCGGAGATGGTGATATCACTGCCGTTGCCTCTAGGTCCGCCGCCGATGCCTGCGCCGCACCACCCGCCATTGGCGGTGACTTCTCCGCCGGTGATGGTGATATCACTGCCGCTCCCTAAAACGCCACCGCCGATGCCTGCGGCCTCACCTCCGCCGTTGGCGGTAATCTCCCCGCCAGTGATGGTGATATCGCTGCCGCTCCCTTCATAGCCGCCGCCGATGCCAGCACCGCCATGCCCGCCATTGGCGGTCAGCTCTCCTTCTCCGCTCTCGGAGCCGATGGTCAGGTTGCCGTCATTGGCCTTTTCCACGCCGGCGTGCTTATCGCCGCTGGAAACAGTGTTGATGCCTTCCACGTTCAGATTGACGTTGCCCTTGCCCTCGGTTTTGATCGCGGCATTACCGGTGCTGATATTGGTGTCCTTGATGGTCACATTGGCGGTGGTACCGCCACCCGCCTTGATGGTGATGGTGTAGCCGGTCTGATTGCCGTTGCTGGTGATGGTGGGGTTGCTGTCCTCTGCGCTGCTTCCTCCCTGAGAGACGGTCTGGGTCGTGCCGCCCTCGGGATTTGCGGTGGCGGTGATCTCAATGCTGCCGTTTTCCAGATTCCATTCCGCGGCCAGAACCGCCGTGGGCAGGAATGCCGCGATCAGCAGCAGAGACGCAATTCGAACGATCAATTTACCCATATGGTTTCCTCCTGACTGTGACGTTCCCGGCAGGAGTAGCTGCCGCCGGGGCGTGGAACAAGGCTTCCGATGTGATGCTGGTTTGCGTACCATTCTGACGATTCTTATTCTACCAGATATTCCCGCAAAATGCAAGAAAGATTTATAAAAGAATCGGCTGAATCTGCCGCCCCGCCAGCGCTTCCGTCATGGCCTGTGGAATCATCGCAAAGTCCGCGACCATGCTGGTGGGTTTCTTCGCAGCGTCGTCCTGCCCGAAGGGGACAAAATAGTAGTGCTTCCGGGCGAGGAGCCTGCCGATATTCTCCGCCGCGCCCGCCAGCGCGTCGTTGCTGGACACGGCGACGAGAACCGGGCGGCCGTTGCGCAGGTGACTTTTCGCCGCCATGGTCACCGGGGTATCGGCGATGGAATGGGCGAGCTTTGCCAGGGTATTTCCGGTGCAGGGGGCGATGATGAGGATGTCGAACAGCTTCTTCGGCCCCACCGGCTCCACCTGGGCAAGGGTGTGCAGCGGCGGCGTGCCGCAGATGGTTTCCGCCATGACGATATGCTCCCGCGCCGTCCCGAAGCGGCTGTCAACGCTATAAGCGGCGTCGGAGAAAATGGGGGTCACGTGATGCTCCCGGCTGAGCTGCTCCATAACGGGGAACACAATAGAATAAGTACAAAACGAGCCGCACACGGCAAATCCGATTTCCATAATCATTCCTCCCTGCACAAGCGAACGTAGGTTTCCGCGATGAGACGGCCGGAGCTTTCCGGCATGTGGACGCCCGGCAAGCCCCGTGCCACGATGACGGAATCGCCCTCCATGCCGGTTCTGGACGCAAGGTCGATTTTCACGCAGTCGGGGTGGCACTGGGCAAGCTGTTCTTTGGTCAACAGCTTTTCCGGCGCGGTGTTGAGAATCAGACGGTACTTGCCCAAAGTCTCCGCCATCCGGGCGGTATCCACCGCGGCGTAGCCCAGCCCCCGGCAAATGGCGCGGTCGGCGTCCTTCCGCGCTGCGACGGTCAGGTCAGCCCCCAAAGCGTGGAGAATCTGCCCCAGACATTTCCCGATGCGTCCCCAGCCGATCACCAGCACGGGACACTGCCGCAGGGTCATGGGCAGGTAGGACAGGGCGATCTCCACGGCGCACTCGGCGGTTATGTAGGCGTTTTCTGCCTGATACTGGGCGTCCTTCAAAAAATCGATACACCGGTAATTGTCCAGCGCCGGGTGGTCAAGATTTCCGCCGCAGACCGTTACGTCCGGCGGAAGCTGCGCCAGCAGATTTTCCACACTTCCCCCCATGCGAAGCGTCCCATCCGGCGCGAAGCTGGGAACGTCCAGCAGTACCGCGCCCACGTCAGAGCCGGGGCGCTCGGCCAGATCAATGTAAAAATTTCCCAGATATTCTCCGGCATAGCGGGTGGCCGCCGTGCCGCCGGCGCAGTAAAGCCGTTTGCCATCCATCGGCATCACTCCTTCCTGCCAGAATATGCAGGGCGTTCTCTGCTGGTGCTTGATTTTTCGGAACTTTTCTGTATAATGAAAGAAAAAGGGGTGAAGCGTATGCAGAGACTTGGATTTATCCATGATATGATGGACGTGAAGGTGCTGATCCTGTTCGTGATGGCAAGGGTCAACTATCCCGTGAATATGCAGCAGATCTACGAGCTTTGCTATCAGGACGACTGCCTGAGCTATTTCGACGTCTGCACCGCAATTCCTGAAATGGTGAAGTCCGGCCACCTGAAGCAGGTGGAGAACGATTGCTACGAGATCACGGACAAGGGCAAGGCGGACGGCTCCCTGACGGAGGATTCCATCGCCTACACGGTCAAATGCCGTGCGGACAACGCCGTCAACCGGTTCAACCGTCAGATTCGCCGTTCCAGCTTCGTCAAGACCCAGATCATCCCCCGGGACAATGGGGACTATTCCGTGGTCATGGCGCTGGACGACGAGATGGGCAATCTCATGACCCTGGAGCTGCTGGCGCCGAACCAGCGTCAGGCGGTGCGCCTTGGGAAGCTCTTTGAAAAGAAAGCGGAAGCGGTCTACAATCTGACCATGGCGGAGTTACTGGACGATGAAGACGAGGCGGACGATTGAGCCTACCCCCTTGTCGGAATGAGGGAAATGTGGTATAGTAATCTTACACCGAAGAATCGGTGAAACGAAAGGAGCTGCCGCATATGAAATTCCAGTACAGTGAGAAAAAAGTAAAGCTTCCCGGGAATGTCCACGCTTATGCCGAGAAAAAGGTTATGAAGCTGGCGCGCTTTTTTGAGGAGGATGCGGAAGCACTCATCGTCTTTTCTGTAGAGAAGAACCAGAACAACGTGGAACTCACCGTTCACGGTGCGGGAACCTGGTTCCGGGCAAGTGAAAGCACTTCGGATATGTTCGCGTCTATCGACGCCGCCGTCGCCACCATCGAGGGTCAGATCCGCAAGAACAAGACCCGGCTCGCCCGCCGTCTGCGTCAGGATGCCTTCACCCGCACGGTGCAGGAGGAGACCAGCTTCGTTCCGGAGACGGAGGAAGACGATCTCAGCCTGAAGAAAGTCAAGAGCTTCTACTTCAAGCCCATGACCCGCGAAGAAGCGGTCATGCAGATGAACCTGCTGGAGCACAATTTCTTCGCGTTCCGTGACGAGGACAACGGCGGGAGCTTTGCTGTGGTGTACCGCAGAAACGATGGGGGCTACGGCCTGATCGACGACGCGGAATAAGAAAACAAGTGAATTTGGAAGCCTCTCCGGAGGCTTCCAAATTTTTTCAGAAAATGTCGAATTTGGGCTTGACAAAGGGAAGGCGGCGTGGTAATATATGCAAGCTGTTTCGAGAGAGACGGCAGCGAAAGTAAATTGCGTGCAAAGGAAAATGAAAAAGGACGAAAAAAGTTCTTGACAAAGTACAGAGCGCGTGATATACTGAGCAAGCTAACCGCGAGTGCGGTCAGCACGCTGTATCTTGTAAATTGAATAACGCAGACGATTATAAAAGACACCTTGGACAATAAATGGATTGTTTAAGCGTAAGCGAAAAAACAGCCAACGAAAATTCTTGAGTAATGTAATGCTAGAAGCAGATTATTCAAAAGCTTGATTTTAGGCTCTTCGGAGTTTAAGATACAAATTTTTGAGAGTTTGATCCTGGCTCAGGACGAACGCTGGCGGCGTGCCTAACACATGCAAGTCGAACGGAAGTTAGAGCTTCGGTTTTAACTTTAGTGGCGAACGGGTGAGTAACGCGTGAGGAACCTGCCTTTCAGTGGGGGACAACAGTTGGAAACGACTGCTAATACCGCATGACACTTTTGGGAGACATCTCCTGGAAGTCAAAGCTTTATGTGCTGAAAGATGGCCTCGCGTCTGATTAGCTAGTTGGTGAGGTAACGGCTCACCAAGGCGACGATCAGTAGCCGGTCTGAGAGGATGAACGGCCACATTGGGACTGAGATACGGCCCAGACTCCTACGGGAGGCAGCAGT
>ENA-OZEP01000607-OZEP01000607.1-human-gut-metagenome-genome-assembly--contig:-NODE-607-length-14464-cov-9.860365_pt1 | contig 14464 bp, 8 predicted proteins | sample MGYA00245074_ERZ653621 | MGnify/ENA primary metagenome ERZ653621 (study PRJEB26926, sample SAMN06165020) | human gut metagenome | biome: ENVO:00009003; feature: ENVO:2100002; material: ENVO:00002003...
CCCTGCCCCCGGCGAAGAAAGACCCCTTCGCTGACATGGACGTGACGGCAGCCATGGAAATGGTCAACGCGGACCGCCAGACCATGACCGGTCTGCGGGGCAGCAAAATGCCGATTTTGCTGCTGATTCTGGGCGCCATCATTATGGCCGGGGCAATCGCGCTGCTGGTAATGGGAAATTACCTCCCGGCGGGAATCCTCGGCATGGTCTCCGTGCTTCTTCAGGCGCTCAGCCTCTTGGGAATGCAAAGGCTTAAAAAGCAGACCGAGGCACTGGAAAAGAAATACGGAACCGCCGACCCCGCCCACTGGACGGACTCCCTGCGGGAATATGAGACTGCCCTCCGGGCGTACAACGCCGCCCAGAAGGAATATCAGGACGCCCAGGGAGACGTGGAAGTGCGTCTGATGGTTATGCGCAAGCGCCGGGATTCCCTGTGCGGCGCACAGGAGCCGGATGCTGTCATGGAATTCTGGCAACAGATCACGAACAAATGGGAAGCCTACCACACCGCCCGGCGGGAAGCCCAGCGGGCGCAAAATCTGGTGGATACCCTCAGCGCCATGGCAAAGCCTGTCCGGCCTCCCGTTGGCGTGGATACCCTGACCCATTCCCCGGCGGACACGGCGCGGCTGCTGTCGGACTGCACCGAGGAGCAGCAGCGGCTGCAAAGCCGCATCAGCCAGTACAAAGGCCGGATGGAAGCCTTGGGCGACCGGGCGCAGCTGGAAAAGCAGCTGGCGTCGGTCAACGCCCGTCTTGCCCAGCTGGAAAAGACCTACACCGCCCTGACCATCGCGCAGGAAACGCTGGCGCAGGCGCGGTCGGAGTTACAGCGGCGATTCGCCCCCCGGATTTCCCAGCGGGCACAGACCTATCTTTCCGCCATGACCGGCGGGCGCTACCAGCGCCTTTCCATGGGCGAGGACTTCTCCCTCCAAGCCGGAACCGGTGACGAGGAAACCCTCCACGACGCCCTGTGGCGCAGCGACGGCACCATCGACCAGCTGTACCTCGCCCTTCGTCTGGCTGTGGCGGAAGAACTGACCCCGGATTCCCCGCTGATTCTGGACGACGCGCTGGTGCGCTTCGACGATACGCGGATGCAGGCGGCGCTGGCCATTCTGGAAGACATGGCGAAAAGCCGTCAGGTCATTCTGTTCACCTGCCAGCAGCGGGAGGGAAATGCCGCAAACGTATAGATATTGTTCTGCAAACAGCGGAGAAAGCGCGGCTTTCTCCGCTGTTTTGGAAAATTCCCATGGCTTTCTGTTGTGAAACTTTTCCAGATTTTCTCAGTTTTGTCATAATTTTGTAATTTTCCCCTTGACAATGGGGGTTTACTATGTTAGACTATCTTCTGGAAGGTTTAATTCATTAAACTTTTGTATTTCCAGATACACCCAAAGGAGGTATTCTGATTGGAAGTGCCCAAAATCTTTGAAAGCGAATACCGCTTCTGCCTGATTCTGTGGGAGCATGAGCCGATCAATTCCACCCATCTGGTCGAGCTGTGCAAGGAGCAGCTGGGCTGGTCGAAGGCCACCACCTACACCGTCATCCGCCGTCTGTCGGAGCGGGGCGTGGTAAAGAACGAGAACGCCGTGGTCACCGCCCTTGTCTCCAAGGAACAGGCGCAGGCGTCCCGGCTGGATGAAATGGTGGAGGAGACCTTTCAAGGCTCCATGCCCGCCTTTATCGCCGCCTTCTCCCGGAGTAAGAAGCTCACCCGGGACGAGGTGGCACAGCTGAAAGCGCTCATTGACAATTACGAGGAGGATCGAACATGAACACATTGTTCCGGAACATCCTGACTGCCAGCTTCCACGGCAGCATCGTCATTCTGGCCGTCATGCTGCTGCGGCTGGTGCTGAAAAAAACGCCCCGAAAGTATATCTGCCTGCTCTGGCTGCTGGCGGGGCTGCGGCTGCTGATGCCCTTCCAGATCCAGAGCGACCTGAGCCTGCAGCCCAGCGCCGACCCGGTGGCACAGGTGCAGCAGCAGATCAGCCGCTCCCAGACGCCCGCCGCGCCGGAAGATTTCTCCCCGGCCGATCTGGACGTCCCGGCGCCGGTGCAGACGCCCGAGGCGCTTCCGGATATCCAGTCCCCCGTTACCACCGTGATCAGCAGCACCCCCTCCCCCGCCCCGGAAACCGCGGCGGAACCGGATACGGGCTTTGACTTCCTGTCAGTCCTTCCATGGTTCTGGCTCGGCATCGCCTGCTGCTTCGGCATTTACAGTCTGTACACCTACCTGACCCTGAAGCTGAAGGTCCGGGAGGCAGTCAAGATCCCCGGCGGCTGGGAATGCGACCGCATCGAGACCGCTTTTATTCTGGGCTTCATCCGCCCGAACATCTACATCCCCATGGGCATGACCCCCGAGGAACAGCGTTACATTCTCGCCCACGAACGCACCCATCTGGACAAGGGCGACCACTGGTTCAAGATGGTGGGCTTTCTGGCGCTGGCACTGCACTGGTTCAATCCGCTGGTGTGGGCAGCCTACATTCTGCTGTGCAAGGACATCGAGATCGCCTGCGATGAGCGGGTGGTGCAGTTCATGGAGCTGGAGGAGCGGAAAGCCTACTCCGCCGCCCTGCTGAACTGCTCCACCAATCGGGCGCACTTCGCGGCCTGTCCCGTGGCCTTCGGCGAGGTGAGCGTCAAGGAGCGCATCAAGTCGGTGCTTTCCTATAAGAAGCCCGGCTTCTGGATCAGTCTGGTGGGCGTGATCGCCATCGTCTTCGTGGCGGTGTGCCTGGTGACCAGCCCCGCGAGAAAAGATGCGGCAGCCGCCGGGGATACCGAACCCACCTCCGTCTCCGACGCCGTCACCGTCCGCAATGTGGACGAACTGCTGGCCGCCATCGCGCCGGACACCGTCATCCAGCTGGAGCCGGGAACCTACAACCTGTCCAGTGCCACAGGCTACGGCCTGCCCTCGGAAAGCCCCTACTACGCATGGACGGAAAAGTACGACGGCTTTGAGCTGATGCTGCAAAACGTAAAGAACCTGACCATCCGCGGCAGCGGCAAGGTGAACACGACTCTGGAATGCGACCCCCGGTCTGCCAGCGTCATCAATCTGAAGAATTGCGAAAATATCACGCTGGAGGATTTCACCGCCGGTCACACTCTGGAACTGGGTCAGTGCAGCAGCGGCGTTATTTACCTGCAAAACTGCACCGGCGTGGGCATGAACCGTCTGGGCATCTACGGCTGCGGCATGATCGGATTGCAGGCGGCGGATTCCAAGGACATTTCTCTTGCGGACAGCGACGTGTACGACTGCTCCAGCAGCGCCGCCGAGATCATCAGCTGTGAAGACGTCACCATCTCCGGAACCCGCATTTACCGCATCGGCTCCGAGGAATACGGCGGATACACCTATTTTGATATTGGTTCCAGCCGGAATGTGACGGTGGAAAACTGCGAAATCAGCGACAGCAGCCTTATGTATCTGGCAATCGTTTCCGGAAGCACCGTTCAGATGAAGGGCAACCTGTTCTCCAACAACCGCAGCCAGCTGGAAGCATTCAACTTCCAGTATGAGTACCACGAAGATACCCAGATGCCGGCAGACGAATCGGGTATGGTTCTGGACGGCAACCGGTTTGAAAATTGCAGCGTCCGCCGCTGGTTTGGAGACGACGGTACCGTCACGGACGGCGCAGGCAATCCTCTTACCGATGAGCAGATGAACAAGCTGTACTCCACAGGCGCGACGGAGCCGACCCAAGCACAGCTGGAAATCCACGTTTCCACGGTGGACGAGCTGATCGCCGCCATCGGCCCCAATGTGGACATTGTACTGGACGCGGAGCTTTACGACCTCAGCACCGCCACCGGCTACGGCACGTCCAAGGGAGACTATTATTACTGGCTGGACGAATTTGACGGCCCCCAGCTGGTCATCGACGGGGTGGACAATCTGACCATCCGCAGCAATGACGGCAGCGTAACGGGACACACCATCGCCGCCATCCCCCGCTACGCCAACGTCCTGACCTTCCAGTCGTGCAGCTACATCACCCTCTCCGGCTTCACCGCCGGTCACACAAGGGAGCCCGGTTACTGCTCCGGCGGCGTTCTGCGGTTCCAGGGCAGCGACCACATCACCGTGGACAAATGCGGTCTCTACGGCTGCGGCATTCTGGGCGTAGATGCGGAATACTGCACCGATATACGGGTCGCCAACTGCGACATCTACGAGTGCAGCCAGGGCGGCGTCCAGTTCTGGAGCTCCGAGGGCATTGTAATGGAAAACAACACCCTGCGGGATCTGGGCGGCAGCGACATGAGCTTCCACGACTGCAAGGACGTGACGGTGAACGGTGAAACCGCGATTCCCGCCGGTATGTTCCTCAGTCTGATCCTCCAGTCGGAGGAACAGCAGGGTACAGAAGCGCTCAGCGCCTTCGTTACGGAGTTTGCGTATGCCTATTTTTACGGAGATATGGATACGCTGCCCCGGCTGCTCTCCAAGGACTACACAGGCGGAGTGGAAGCCTATTCCGGCAATACAAACGACGTGATCGTGTGCTGGTACGAGGTCACGGTGGACATGTGGAAAGAGGCAGACGCCAACGGCACCTATGAATTTGCCTACCCCTACCGCGAGAACGTTGACAGCGAAATTGCCTATCTGACCATCGTCGTCGTCAGAGAAAACGACGCATGGAAGGTCAGCAGCTACTCTCTGGCCGAATAAAACAAAACCAGTCCCTCCGGCCACGCCGGAGGGACTGAGTCTACCGAAAAAATGTCTCCGGCACGCGGCCGGAGACATTTTTGCTTGATTACGCCTTTTCCAGAGCCAGGGTTCTGGTGGTCAGGTCGCAGACCTCACGGGGTCCAAAGTACTGGATGGCGCCGGGGTAGGTGTAGCAGGTTTCCACAGCCCACTCGGCTCTGTGCTCGGCGAAGAACCGGAAGGGCTTGCCGTCCAGCTCCACCAGCGCCTTGCGGATAACGGGCTTGTCCTTGCCGTTTCTTCTCTCCATGTTCATCATCTTGGTGATGGGCATACCGCCTGCCACCCACTCCTCGGCGGGCTTGGACAGGTTGGAGACCTTGGACAGATAGCCGGTGTAGCCGTACTGGATCAGCATGAAGGCGTTGTAGCCCAGAGAGTAGCAGTAATCGGCGTCAAAGTTGGAGGGGAATGCGCAACGGCCTTCGTAGCCCAGGAAGTGATGCTGGGTGGAGAACTTGCCGCTGTAGGTACCGGCGGCCTTCCGGGCGGCCAGATTGTCTCTGACCAGAGCGGAGAACAGCTTCTCGGACTCGATGAGGGAGACCTGCACGTTGCCGTGGGGGTCACGCTCCAAAAACAGCTGCTGCTGGATGCTCTGGGGCAGAATGGCAAACACGTCCATGGACTGCTTGGTCAGGCCATTCTTGATGAAGGCGTACTTCTCTTCCCAAGTGGGCAGGGCGTTGAATTGGGCGGTCTTCTCGCCAGCCAGCAGTTCGTTGATCTCCGCGATCAGCACGGAGAATTCGGGAACGAACTCCACAATGCCCTCGGGGATGATGGCAACGCCGAAGTTCCAGCCCTTCGCCGCCCGGGTGGCCACGGAGTCGGCAATGTAGTCCGCGATCTGGGCAAGGGACATCTTCTTCTCAGCCACTTCCTCGCCAATCAGGCAGATGTTGGGCTGAGTTTCCAGGGCGCATTCCAGCGCCACATGGGAAGCGGAACGACCCATGACCTTGACAAAGTGCCAATACTTCTTGGCGGAGTTGGCGTCACGCTCGATGTTGCCGATGATCTCGCTGTAGGTCTTGGTGGCGGTGTCGAAGCCGAAGGAGCACTCGATGTCCTCGTTCTTCAGGTCGCCGTCGATGGTCTTGGGGCAGCCGATCACCTGAATGCCGCTGTTGTGGGCGGCAAAGTACTCGGCGAGAACCGCGGCGTTGGTGTTGGAGTCGTCGCCGCCGATGATAACGATGGCGGTGATGCCGTGCTTCTTGCAGACGCCCTCGGCAACGGCGAACTGCTCCTCGGTTTCCAGCTTGGTTCTGCCGGAGCCGATGATGTCAAATCCGCCGGTGTTGCGGTACTGGTTGATGTATTCGTCGTCGAAGACTACGTAGTTGTCCTCCAACAGACCGCTGGGGCCGCCCTTGAAGCCGTAGAGGACATTTTCCTTGTCGCAGGCCTTCAGCGCGTCGTACAGACCGCAGATGACGTTGTGGCCGCCGGGCGCCTGACCGCCAGAAAGAATCACGCCCACGATCTGCTTCTTAGGCGCGGAGGTGTTCTTACCCTTCTGGAAGGTGATCTCGTTTTTGCCGTAGGTATTGGGGAACAGCGCCTTGATCTTTTCCTGATCCGCGACGCTCTCGGTGGCGCCGCCGCTGCACACACAAATATCAGAAATCCCGTTTCTGAGCATACCCGGAAGCTTGGGACTGTACTGGTATCTTGCTACCTGGAGAGGGGACAGTTTCATGGATGTATACACTCCTTACTGAATTTTGTTCAAAGGAGATTATACTCTATTTTTCGCCAAACGTAAATAGCAAAATTCTGATTTTTTCCCGGGAGAACTTTCAGGATTCCGGTTTTCCTTTCAAATCGGCACTGACGGCACCGCCGGGGGGCGTTTTTCTGGTGAAAATGAACATTTTGCCGGGACGGAAGTATCAAAATATTTATATTGAAAAACCCGAAAAATATGCTATAATGTCAGCGGAATAAAAGCGGGTCATGACCCGCAGTTTAAGAAAGGATGATTCCAAATGGCTCTTGTAACCACAACTGAGATGTTCAAGAAGGCTTACGACGGCGGCTACGCCATCGGCGCTTTCAACGTCAACAACATGGAAATCGTTCAGGGCATCACCGAGGCCTGCCGCGAGGAGAAGGCTCCCGTTATCCTGCAGGTCTCCAAGGGCGCCCGCGCCTATGCCAACCACACCTACCTGGTAAAGCTGGTGGAGGCTGCTGTCATCGAGTGCCCCGAGATCCCCATCGCTCTGCATCTGGATCACGGCCCCGACTTTGAGACCTGCAAGGCCTGCATCGACGGCGGCTTCACCTCCGTCATGATCGACGCCTCCTCCAAGCCCTTCGCCGAGAACATCGAGATCACCCGCAAGGTCGTTGAGTACGCTCATGACCACGGTGTCGTCGTTGAGGCCGAGCTGGGCACTCTGGCCGGCATCGAGGACGAAGTCAAGGTCGCCGCTCACGCCGCCTCCTACACCCGTCCCGAGGAAGTGGAAGAGTTCGTGACCAAGACCGGCTGCGATTCTCTGGCCATCGCCATCGGCACCAGCCACGGCGCTTACAAGTTCACCGCTGCCCAGTGCACCCGCAATGAGCAGGGCATTCTGGTTCCGCCTCCCCTGCGCTTCGACGTTCTGGAAGAGGTCTCCCGCCGCCTGCCCGGCTTCCCCATCGTTCTGCACGGTTCTTCTTCCGTTCCTCAGAACTACGTGAAGATGATCAACGAGAACGGCGGCAAGATGCCCGACGCCGTGGGTATCCCCGAGGAGCAGCTGCGCCACGCTGCCGAGCTGTCCGTCTGCAAGATCAACATCGACTCCGACCTGCGTCTTGCCATGACCGGCACCATCCGTCAGTTCTTCAACGAGCATCCCGACAAGTTTGACCCCCGCGAGTACCTGAAGCCCGCCCGTGCCAACATCAAGGAACTGGTTCGCCACAAGCTGGTGGACGTTCTGGGCTGCGCCGGCAAGGCTTAACCGTCAACACCCATTTGATTGGCTCCCGAACATTCGGGAGCCAATTTTTACTGTGCGGACGCCCCCCTTGCCTCTCCCTCTGGGAGAGGTGTCTGAGCGAAGTGCACTGTACCCATAAAAATGGACACGGAGGGTGAGGGGTATCCCTGAAAAGTGGACATCCCTCAGAGGGGAAAACCCCAATTCGTGGACAGTATCATGAGGCTGCAGGATAGGCATGATAACTGCAATAACAATCTTTTTGTAACACTAGTATCAGATTGTCACGGGCTGTGATTTGCCCAAGCATATCCATTTCCTTTCTGAGCCGGGATTTGTCAAGGAGTGTTTTGCGAGGCAGTGCGCAATACGCATTGACAAAACGCAGGAGTGATGCTATAATCATGCCGTTATCAAGAATGATGTTATTGCAGAGCGCGAGGCGGAAACATGGCCAATAGGGATCACTCCCTGGAGGACGGGATCGTTCAGGCTGCATACTCGGAGTTTCTTACCTACGGCTTTCAGAAAGCCTCGCTTCACAAGATCGCTGACAAAGCCGGTGTCGCCACGGGGACAATCTACATAAGGTACAAGAATAAAGACGCACTGTTTGGCAGTTTGCTTCAGGATTTTTTGATCCGCTTGTTTGGCATGCCTTTTTGCAGAAAAGTGCATCCCGCACGGGGATTGACTCATTTTTACAGAAATACTCTTGTTGACTTCGCCACTAACTTAGTGGCGTTGGTATATTGCGCCTCCCTCAGTTTTTTGCGCTTTGGGGAGGTTTCCGATAACCACCGATTAAACAATTTGGAGGTATTTTTATGAGAACAAGAAGTAAGCTTTCTATACTGCTCAGCATCCTGCTGTGCTGTACTATGCTTGCGGGATTGCTGCCCACCGTCGCATTTGCTGAGGATGGTACCACCGTATCCTCGGAGAACGGTGCAGACACGCCCTCGGAGAACGGTGCAGGCACGTCCTCGGAGAACAGTGCAGACACGACCTCGGAGAACGGTGCAGGCACGTCCTCGGAGAACGGCACCGCCGCGCCCGCGGCCGCGCCCTTGGCTGCGCCCCCGGCTGCGCCTTCCGTTGCATGGATTGGGGAAACCGGATACCCGACATTGGAGGAGGCGGTAAATGCCGCTGCAAACGGTGATACCATCGTACTTGGGGAAGGGAAATTCACGCTTTACAAAAAAGGTGCAGATACAAAAGGAAAAAACCTCACATTTGTGGGGCAGGGAGCCGATAAAACCGCATGGGGCATTGGTGCAACGTTGCCTGATCCGGCTTATTTTGGGACGGAATACAATGGCGATTATAGTTTCGACGGCTCCGGCACAATCACATTTCGGAATATGACCTTGCAATCGGGTTCAGCCGATTACCTTGGCTTTATTCGCGCAGATAAGACCGTCGTTGAAAACTGCGTAATAAACGGCAAGACCTTTTATTGGGGCTACAGCTCCGCCATATTCAGAAATACAACCTTTTTCTGTCCGAACGGCGATTATGCAGTATGGACATATAGCTCGCCGGAAATGACCTTTGATGGCTGTACCTTTAATTCTTCCGGAAAAACGATCAATGTCTACACGGACTACGGTACCGGGAAATGTGATATTACCGTGAATTTCAATAATTGCACTGTCAAATCCGAGGCAGCCATCAAGAATGTACTGAATATCAACGACAGCAACATGGGCAACTATAAGTACCGCATTCACATTTCCGGAAATAATTCCATCAACGGCTCGGTGTACCGCGATAAAGTCACCTGCAGCAGATGGTTCGGCTTCGGCGGAAAGCCCGGGAACAACACCGGAAGAAGCGTTGTCACCTTTGATAGCACTCCCGTTTTTGAGAACGGCGAAATGCTCGGCCATGAGTTACATCCGGAGTATACCGACGGCTACAAGGACAATGCTTACACGGTAACCACAACCGAATGGGTAAAGGCAGAGGGCGGTACACATTACACCAGATCCGTGAAAAAGGTCTGCGATTACTGTGGCTACGATGCTGAGACGAAGGAAACTGGCTATTCTGTAACGTATACCGACGGTGTAGATAGCGCGGAGATATTTGAGGATCAGAATACCGTGGTGCCGGAGAATGCCGGAACACCCGCATTTAATGGCACTCCCGCCCGGGAAGGCTATGTTTTCAGCGGCTGGGCTCCTGTAATTGCTGACAAGGTGACCCAAAACGCCACCTATGCTGCCACCTGGAAGACTGATGCCAACGGAAACGGGAAGGCGGACGAGGACGAGGAAAAATACACCGTGACCTACACCGATGGCGTGGATGGTGAGGAAGTCTTTGCCGATCAGGCTTATGGCAATCTGCTGTCCGGCACCGATACCCCCGCTTTAAAAGTAACTCCCACCCGTGAGGGCTATCGGTTTGGCGGTTGGGATCCTGAGGTTTCCAAGACCGTGACAAAGAATGTCACCTACACCGCCAAGTGGGAGAAACTCTACACCGTGACCTACACCGACGGCGCAAAGGGTAAGGCGTTCAAGGATCAGGTTTATGACAACCTGCTGTCCGGCACCGCCACCCCCGCGTTCGACGGCAAGCCCACCCGCAGGGGCTACACTTTCAGCGGCTGGGCGCCAAAGGTCTCCAAAACCGTGACCAAGGATGTCACCTATGTCGCCCAGTGGAAGTCCAACTCCGGCAAGGACAACGTTCCCAAGACCGGCAGCGGTGAGATTGCCATGATTCTGGGCAGCGTTCTGATGTTCTCCTTCTGCGGCGCGGCTGCTGTCTGCGTCTACGACCGCAAGAGAAGACAGCGTTAAGAAAACAACGTAAACTGTTGAACGAGGGCGGTGGCGGAGATTCCGTCGCCGCCCTTTTCCGGCGGATGCCCTTCCGGAGCATCCCATATTGAGAGGGAAGAAACATGGCAAACAGGCAAGGCAAATTCCAGACACCCCGCACCCCCGTCCCGCCCCGCCGCAATGACGCCGGGCAGCGCAGACGGAGAAGAAGAGGCCCCAATCCCCTTTTCATCATCCTCGTGGCAGTGTTCTGCATCGCGCTGATCGCGGTGGCTGCCATCCTGATCCATATGGGCAAAGCCCGCAGTGATTTCCGCAAACTCTCCGAAATGGTGGAGGAAAACGCCACGGCCACCGCTGCCCCCGTGGAGACCACGCCGCAGGAGACCCGGTCCACCGGGCCGACCACGGAAACCACCGTCCCCACGGAGCCTGAGCCGACGGAGCCGGTGATGCTGGCGAAGTATGCCCCCCTGTATGAGCAGAACCACGATCTGTTTGGCTGGCTGCGCATCGACGGCACCGTCATCGACTACCCGGTGATGCACACCCCCACCGATCCGGAAAAATATCTGCACACGAATTTTAAGCGGGAGTACAGCTTCGGCGGCATTCCCTTCATCGACGCCAACTGCTCCGCCGACAGCGACAATCTGCTGATCTACGGCCACAACATGCTGGACGGCAGCATGTTCCGCTCCCTGCCCAAGTATGAGAGCAAATCCTACTGGCAGGCGCACCCCACCATCCACTTCGACACTCTCTACGAGGAGGGCGAGTATGAGGTGCTTGCGGCCTTCTATGACCGGGTCTATTACACCTACGAGAACTGCTTCAAGTTCTATCAGTTCATCGACGCGGCGGACGAGGCGGACTTCAACAACGCCATCTCGAATTTCCGCTCCAAGGCGCTCTACGACACCGGCGTCACCGCGGCCTACGGCGACAAGCTCATCACGCTGGTGACCTGCGCCTACCACGTGGAGGACGGCCGCTTCGTCGTCGTCGCCCGAAAAAAGTGACCGTCATTCCATTCCCGCATATAACAGGGCTGTCTCATGGAGACGGCCCTGTTTTTTTGCCTAATTGCAGAAAATCGACGTCTTTTCCCATTGACTTTTGGTGTGATATTGCGTATAATTCAGGCATAAAGGTAATGATGGCGTTACCGTGCAGACGGTCTGTGCCTCCGGCATGGATCACCAAATGAAAGGAGAGTATTTCAAGATGAAAAACCATGGTTTGCGCAGAATTTTCAGTCTGTTTCTGGCACTGTTCATGGTCTTCACACTTCTGCCCACGACTGCGTTGGCAGAGGATACGACGGGGGCTGACGAAACCCAGCCCAAGACCGTCGTAGTGGACGGGGGCGAGAAGAAGACCGACCCCCCCCGCGCAGGAGCAGCCTAAGAACGAGAATCCCCCTGCACCGGAAGAGCCGAAAACATTCACCGTTACATACACTGACGGTGCAGACGGCGCAGTATTTGACAATGAGGTTCACAGCAACCTGCCGGCTGGTACCGCGACCCCCGCTTTCAGCGGCTCCCTTGCCCGGGAAGACTATACCTTCGTCGGCTGGAATCCTGCCGTTGCGGAAACCGTGACTGCGGATGTCACCTATGCCGCCAAATGGGAGGCGGGCAAGACCAATGCAAGAAGAGTGCCCTTGCCGACGATTCCCAAACCCGATCCAGCTCCCGCCGATTTGAACACCGGGCATAAGATCGATGTCCGATTCACCGTCCTGTATGTGGGTGACGAATTCAACATTGGCTACAATTACGGTTCTTCCGAAAAGACCAAGTTTGTTTGCCAGTACAAGACGAATCGCTCCGATACCGCGTATAACAACCACACGATTGCGATTTCTGACATCAAGGCCGCCGCAAGCCGCGCTTCTGTCAACAGCGGTTACCAGATCGTCGGTTGGTCGAAAGAATCCAATGCGAATCCCAAAACGTTGTCGCTTAACGCGAGCGGTACGACCGCCTGCAATAAGGGCACTACGATTTATCTCGTAGCGAAGAACCCCAACCCCACCACGAAATATACATACACGCTGAACTATGATGCCAATGGCGGCACCGGCGCGCCCAGTGCTGATTCGTGGTCTACAACAGATGCAGCTATCAGATACCACTCCTTTACAGTGAAGAATACCATTCCCACCCGGGAAGGCTATGTCTTTAAGGGCTGGAAGGCCAAGGATGGATCTGATACGATCTACACCGGTGGCACGCTGTGTTCCGTATCCCAGCAAGGCAATGATGTCGTCAAGAATGGCAACACTTGGACCAGAACGCTGTATGCCGTGTGGGAAGAAGCAGCTCCCGCCAAGCCCGAGTGGAGCGATATCCGGCGTGAAATGCAGAAGGTCAGTGTGCACGTGACATGTATCAATCCCGACGTCAACCACACCGAAAGGACATATCCCTATCAAGAAAGTCCCAGCGACACAATCGGCTTTGTTCTGGGCAGCGCAGGTTCGTACACCTGCACCGTTACCGTTCATCTGGGTGGGTATCTAACTAACTACAACAGTGATTTTAATCGTGAACACCAGTTTGCAAGTTCTTTAACAGCCGACGTTGTGCTACAGTACAACGGCACAGGTTGGGAGATTGCTTCTGCCCTACCCCTTGAACTCAAGCTTACGTGCGGCTCAGCGCCCACGCCCAACCCTCCCGGTCAAGATGTCCTGGACGGCCTGGTGGTACTTGTAAAGTGCGACTCGAAAACATATCATTTCGAGAAACCCTATAAGATGGACGACGGAGATTACAGACTTGAGAAGGTTGACGACAACACCTACACCGTCATCGTCTTAGCGGATAAGTATGTGGAAAAGTACAATGCCGTCTATCCAGGACATACGCTTTTTGACAGCAACACCAAGACCATCAAGCTGGTGTACAGGTATGGCGCATGGACTGTAGTGGGAAGCAATGGCGTTACCTTCAACGTTAGCTGCGAACAAAAGTACACCGTCACCTACACCGACGGTGTGGATGGTGAGGTCATCTTTAAGGATCAGGTCTCTTATAAGAAACCCGGTGAGAAGACTCCCAAGTTCCGTGGCACCCCCACCCGCACCGGCTATAAATTCATCGGATGGGAACCCGCCGTTGTCGGCACTGTGACCGCCAATGCCACCTATACCGCTCAGTGGGTAAGCATTTCCGATTTAGATCCGGCGCCGGAGCTGGTGAGCAGCCTGTATATGAATTTCCAGTGTACCAACGAGAATGCTTCCCACGATCACCGCAGCGAGATGATTGCTATAGGGTACGGTATAGGCGCCGGTGGTGTGATCGTTACCGACGCAGCCGGGAACCCCGTATACAATAAGGACGGAAACATTACGGCCGTCATCACTTTCTATCAGGATTCCGGATTCCTAAATGAATACAATAAGAGAACCGGTGTCGCCCACAGGTATGCCGATTACGAACCAAAAACGAAGTCTGTTGACGGCGTACTCATTGGTGAAGTGTTCCACATGTATAAGAAGGATTACCCGGTTGTTTTTGACGTTGTTTGCGGTTCTCTGTACACCGTAACCTACAAAGACGGCACAAATGGGACAGTTTTTGCAGACGATGTTCACTCTAACCTGAACGCCAACGCTGCAACCCCCGCTTTTGTCGGCGGCACCCCCACCCGCCCCGGCTATGTCTTCACCGGCTGGAATCCTGCTGTCGCTGCAACCGTAACAGGAAATGCCACCTACACTGCCGTGTGGGAAAAGGATGCCAACGGAAACGGAAAGCCTGACAAGGACGAGGAAAAATACACCGTAACCTACACCGACGGCGTGGAGAATGAAGAGATTTTTGCCGACGAGACTTACAGTGATTTGCTGTCCGGCACCGCAACGCCCGCTTTCAACGGCACCCCCACCCGCAAGGGCTATGTCTTCACCGGCTGGAATCCTGCTGTCGCTGCAACCGTAACAGGAAATG
>ENA-OZEP01000624-OZEP01000624.1-human-gut-metagenome-genome-assembly--contig:-NODE-624-length-14207-cov-16.292114_pt1 | contig 14207 bp, 11 predicted proteins | sample MGYA00245074_ERZ653621 | MGnify/ENA primary metagenome ERZ653621 (study PRJEB26926, sample SAMN06165020) | human gut metagenome | biome: ENVO:00009003; feature: ENVO:2100002; material: ENVO:00002003...
GTGATGAGATATGCAAGGAACATGGGCTGTCTGTGATCCCTCCATCGCAGAACAAGGGCATGGACTACAAGGAATACACCGAAGCCAAACGCGGTACGAGCTGGAAACAAAAGCTCAAGCAGACCATTGACCGGCTGGTCATCACAGCGAAGGACTACGATGACTTTCTGCGGCTTATGCAGGAAGCCGGTTATGAAATCAAGACTGGCAAATACATCTCCTTCCGAGCTGAAGGTCAGGAGCGGTTTACTCGATCTAAAACCATCGGAGAGAACTACACCGAGGAACGCATCAAGGAGCGGATCGCCGGACGGACGCCCCGAAGAAGCCAAAGGCAGACCATGCCGAATGGCATCTCCCTTATCGGAGATATTCAGGAGCGGATCAGGCTCATCGACAGCAGGGGTTATGAGTATAAAGCCAAGCTCACAATCCTCAAGGAAGCGGCGCGGACGCTCAACTATCTCACGGAAAACAACTTGCTCCAATACGCCGATCTTGAGAGGAAGGTCGAGGACGTTCACAGCTCCTATGAACGCACCGGCAAGGAGCTGAAAGGCGTTGAAGCGCGTCTACGGGAAGTCCAGCCGCTCATCAAAAACATCTCAAACTACCAGCGCCTCAAGCCCGTATATGACGCCTTCCAGAAGACGAAAGACAAGCAGAGCTTCAAGGCGAAGCATGAAGCCGAGCTTGTGATTTTCGAGGCGGCAAGAGGTACACTGCTTGCCATGCAGGGCGATGAAAAACTGCCGAGCTTGAAGACGCTGCAAGCGGAACAGCAGAGACTTCTTGAAGAGCAGCAGCGACTCTATGATGAACGTGCGAAGCTCAAAAAGGAAGCTCGGTCGATCGACACTTTGAAGGCAAATGTGGATGATTTCCTCAGCCCGACACTCTCACAGGAGCATGAAAAAGCAAAAAGCACCGAGTTGGAATAACCATCAAAGCCTGAGCCGTATGAATAAATCGGCTCAGGCTTTCTTCTCCGTGATGCACTCCATGAAATTGAAATATATTTTGAATTTTTGGAGCATCATATTGAAAATTTGAAGCGTTTGGTGTATAATATAATGAGTCTCACTATAAACGTTTGAGAGAGGTGCTTTTATGAAGATAAGCTATAAGAAATTATGGGTAATGCTCATTGAAAGAGAGATCCCGAGATCCACTTTGCGCAAGGATATAGAACTGTCTCCCGGTACGATGAGTAAGCTCAATAAGAACGAGGATGTAGCCCTCTCTGTTCTGCTGCGCATTTGCGACTATTTGGATTGTGACATTGGAGATATATGTGAAGCTGTGCGAACGGGCAAGAAATAGGTCCGAGTCTTCGTGCGGCTATTTTGTTATAGGTAGAGAAAAAAATCTCAGCGAAAGGAGCATATATGGATGTCCTTGAGAATGCTGTGACTGAGAAAAATGTCCTCGTTGAAGCGGCGGCGTTTCCCACAGATGATCGAGTCACCTACAAAGACAGCACCTATGAAATTGTTTCTAAGGTTGCATATTTGATTGGTGTTCCGAAACGCATTTTTGATAATGAGCATGAAGCACCCAAGATAGAGATATACGAAAAACTTGATGCAGACAAAACGGCACGGATAATCCGTCATTTGTGTATCATAAGGACAGCGATTGAAAGAAACTTCAAGCATATCAACGAGCGCATGAAGTTTAGTTATCTCTCAATCAGCAGTATGCCGGAATATGTGCCGCAGGATAGCCTTCAACAACTAAATGCGGATGGCGTTAGTTTTATAAAGAAGTCCAGCACGAAGCTAAGTCAGCATATCGTTGAGATAAACAAGCTGATTTCTGATCGGATCAATAATTGCAAGAAGCTATTTCCTCTTTGGCTGAATTGGCTGTATGTAAAAAACCTCTTTCTCATGCCAGATGGCTTGAAAGAGGAAGGGACAAAAGCAGCAGCAGATATTTATTACGCTCATTTACTCTTTTATCCTTACCAGATGTATATAAACTGGGAACCGGAGGATGTCGGTAATCTGCTCTATAACGATAAAAAATTCGTGACGCTGCTTTATCAAATGAACGGTGACTACTTTACAGAGTACAGTAAAGTTTCTGATGCTGGAAGTTACATTAAAGGAAGCATCTACGAGTTTATTGGTAGCAGCGAAAAGGTTGTTGTAGTGGTAGATTGTGAAAATTCTGATCCGTACAAGCTCTGCGCTACGCTCAAGAATCTTGACTATCAGTACACACAAAAGATAGCATCCATCATTCTGTTTGATGATGTGCATAGTGCATCTGCTTGGCGTATTCTGAATAGTTTTACCCACATCCCGGTCGAACACATGATGACCGAACGGGTAAAGCAGAACAAGTCTCTGGTTGATGTGATGCTGATTGCCCGAACTTGTCAGGAGCATTACAAAAACAATGTGGATTCCTTTATTTTGGTGTCCAGCGACTCCGACTATTGGGGGCTGATTTCTTCTTTACCGGAGGCTCGGTTCCTTGTCATGATAGAGCGCGAAAACTGCGGATCAGATTTGAAGAACGCACTTGTCAATGCCGGTATATTCTATTGCTACATTGATGACTTCTACTCCGGCAATGCAGAGGATATTAAGATCGGCGCACTGTTCAAAGAGATGTATCATTACATAGACCAGGCGGTGCGGCTGAATATCTACGAGATGTTCACAGAGGCGTTAAGAGCGACTCGAATTGAAATGAGTTCTTCGGAACAGAAACAGTTTGTGGACAAGTATTTGAAAACGATGCAAATGTCCATTGCGGATAATGGCGATGTGACATTGGAAATAAGACGAAAATGAGTCCGCTATATCGGACAGTTGCTGTGATAAAATAAAAAGAGGATCGGTTGGCAACCAAAAATGATCCTCAAGTATTGGAGATGAAGATATGGCATACCAAAGCGAAGCGGCTCTTGAGCAGCAATTCATAGAGCAGCTAAACAAGCAGGAATACAGCACAGTCGATATTCCTGATTATGACGCATTGGTGGAGAACTTCAAAGTTCAGTTTGAAGCCTTCAATGCGCCCAAACTTGATACGCCTATCACCGATAAAGAGTGGGAGCGTATCTTTAACCTCATGCTTGGAAAGTCCGTGTTCCAGAGTGCAAAAATTCTGAGAGACAAGTTTGTCCTTGAGCGTGAGGACGGGACGAAGGTTTACCTGTCTTTCTTCGATCAGGATCATACCAAGAATATCTTCCAAGTAACGCATCAGACAACGGTTGTAGGAAAGTATGTCAACCGCTATGATGTGACGATTCTTGTGAATGGCTTGCCGTTGATTCAGGTCGAGCTAAAGCGCAGAGGTATTGACATTCGAGAGGCGGTCAATCAGGTCATGCGCTATAAGAAGCACTCCTATAACGGGCTATATCACTTCATTCAGCTTTTCATTGTCTCCAACGGCGTTGATACCAAATACTTTGCCAACTCCGACAGGGACTTGATGTATAGCCTCGCCTTCTTCTGGACGGATTTCAACAACATCCGTATTACCAACCTGAAGGACTTCTCAATCTCTTTTCTGGCAAGGGATCACATCATCAAGATGTTGACACGCTATACCATTTTGAACGATACGGATAAGATTCTGATGGTTATGCGCCCCTATCAGGTGTATGCCGTAGAAGCCCTTATAAGACAGGCTACGCTCACAAATCGCAATGCTTATATCTGGCATACCACCGGCGCAGGAAAGACGCTGACATCCTTTAAGACTGCTCAGATTCTCGCAGCTAATCCGAATATCAAGAAGGTTATCTTCCTTGTTGACCGTAAGGACTTGGACTCTCAGACAACCGAAGAGTTTAACAAGTTTGAGGCTGGCTCTGTTGATGTCACAGATCGCACAGACATTCTTGTGCGGCAAATGAAGGATAAGAACCGGCAGCTCATTGTCACGACGATGCAGAAGATGGCAAATGCCGTTAAGCGTCCTCAATACGAAAAGGTAATGGACGCATACCGTGACGAAAAGGTTGTCTTCATCATTGACGAATGCCACCGCAGCCAGTTCGGAGATATGCACAAGGATATTGTTCGGCATTTCAAGAAAGCGCAGTTCTTTGGCTTTACCGGTACGCCCCGTTTTGAAGTGAACGGAAAGACGGAGGGCAAGATCACGCAGACCACCGAAATGCTGTTTGGGGAATGTTTGCATAACTATTTGATCAAGGATGCTATCTTCGATAACAATGTCCTCGGTTTCCATATTGAGTACATAAAGACGATGGAAGGCGATTTTGACTGGGACGATCCGACATTGGCTGACGCGATTGATGTTGGCGAACTCTATATGTCGGATGAGAGAATGTCCCTCATTGCAAACCACATCGTCCAGAACCACAAAGCCAAAACGAGAAATGGTCAGTACACGGCTATCTTTGCTGTTTCCTCTATTGAAGCTCTTGTCAAATACTACGACATCTTCAAGAAGATCAAACACGATCTGAACATCAGCGGCATTTTCTCCTATGGGCAGAACGAAGATGCTGAGGGCAAGGATGAGCATAGCCGAGATGCCTTGGAGCGTATCATAAAGGACTATAACGAGATGTACGGTACGAATTTCTCTACCGACACCTTCTCTGCGTATCACAAGGATATTTCAGATCGAGTCAAAGGAAAGAAAACTAAGTCGCTGGACATTCTCATCGTCGTGAATATGTTCCTGACCGGCTTTGACAGCAAGCAACTCTCTGTGCTGTATGTGGACAAGGATTTGAAGTATCATGATCTGTTGCAAGCCTATTCTCGCACGAACCGTGTCGAGAAAGAAACGAAACCGTTTGGTATCATCATTTGCTACCGCAACCTCAAGAAACGGACAGATGACGCACTGACGCTCTTCTCCAAGAGTCAGGACACCTCCGGCATTGTCGTTCCGGGCTATCAGTATTTTGTTGAGAAGTTCAATGAAATGGTTATGAAGCTCAAGGAAGTGGCACTCTACCCTGAGTCCGTCGATACCATGCAGAGCGAGGATGACCAGAAGGAATTTGTCATCACTTTCCGTGAGCTGACAAAATACCTCCAATCTTTGCAGACATTCATTGAGTTCAGCTTTGATCAGGATGCGCTCATCATGTCCGAGCAGGAGTATCAGGACTACAAGAGCAAGTATCTGATGCTTTACTCCCGGCAAAAAACTGATCGAGAAGTCGTATCTGTCCTGAATGATGTGGACTTCTGCATTGAGATCATGGAGAGTGACCGTATCAATGTTGCCTATATCATGAACTTGATACGCAACATTCACTTTGATGACAAGAAGCAGAAGGACTACGACATCAAGCACATCAAGGAAGAATTGAGCAGGACGGATAATCCGCAGTTGCTTCGCAAGGTTGAAATTCTTCAAGCGTTCTTGGATCGTGTCGTTGTTGGTCTTGAAAGTGCGGATGAGATTGACGCTGCATACAACGACTTTGAAAATGAAGCGAAACGAGAAGAGATCGTTGCTTTCGCAAAGACTGAGGATATTGATTCTTCCATGCTTACGGACATCATCTCTGAGTATGAGTTCTCCGGCACAATGGATGCAGGAAACATCCGTGACCGTATTGAGAAGCCTATGCCGCTGCTCAAGAAGAGGTCTTTGGTCAACCGGATCGTCGAATTTATCCGGCAGCACACCGAGAAATACCAATAAGGAGAGAGAACAATGGATAATTCTATTCAGGCTCACCAGAAAGAGCTTTGCAACAAACTATGGGCGATGGCAAATGCCCTGAGAGGTAACATGGAGGCATACGAGTTCAAGAACTATATCTTGGGCATGATCTTCTATTACTACCTTTCCGACAAGACCGAGAAGTACATGGTTAATCTTCTCAAAGACGATAATATCAGCTACGAGGATGCTTGGAATGACGATGAATACAAGGCTGCCATCGTAGAAGAGGCTCTGCGTGACCTCGGCTACATCATCGAACCGGAGTATTTGTTCCGCAAGATGGTCAAGATGGTTGAGAACCGTTCCTTCGACATTGAGTTCTTGCAGAAAGCAATCAACGCTCTGATGGAATCCACTATCGGCAACGATTCGCAGGAAGACTTTGACGGATTGTTCTCCGATATGCAGCTCGATTCTACGAAGCTGGGGCATACCGTTAAAGACAGAAGTGCTGTCATGGCGAAAATCATTGCTTCGCTGGACGAGATCAATTTCAGCGTGGATGACACGAAGATTGATGTGTTGGGCAATGCCTACGAGTACCTAATCGGTCAATTCGCTGCCACAGCCGGTAAGAAAGCCGGTGAGTTCTACACACCTTCGGGTCCTGCCGAGCTGCTGTGCCGCCTTGCTTGTCTTGGCTTAACCGATGTTAAGGACGCAGCCGATCCGACTTGCGGTTCCGGCTCTCTGCTGCTTCGCCTCAAGAACTATGCAAATGTGCGTAATTACTACGGTCAGGAATTGACCTCGACGACCTATAACCTTGCCCGAATGAACATGATCCTTCGCGGCATCCCGTATCGTAACTTCAATATCTACAATGGCGATACACTTGAGCATGACTACTTCGGAGATATGAAGTTCCGTGTTCAGGTTGCAAATCCTCCGTATTCTGCAAATTGGTCTGCTGATATGCACTTCATGGAGGACGAGCGTTTCAATGAATACGGCAAACTTGCGCCTAAGAGCAAGGCTGACTTTGCTTTTGTGCAGCACATGGTTTACCACATGGACGAAGACGGACGAGCTGTTGTTCTGCTGCCTCACGGTGTTCTGTTCCGTGGCGCAGCCGAAGAAGTGATCCGTAAGCACCTGATTCAAAAGCTGAATGTGCTGGACGCTGTTATCGGTCTTCCTGCCAACCTCTTCTTTGGCACGGGCATTCCGGTATGTGTTCTTGTCCTCAAGCGGGAGCGTAACGGCAACTCGGATAACATTCTCTTCATTGATGCGTCCAACGACTTTGAAGCCGGAAAGAATCAGAATATCCTCCGTGAGTGCGACATTGATAAGATCGTCGAAACCTACGAGCATCGTGTGGATGTCGATAAGTACGCCCATGTTGCCACTATGCAGGAGATTGAAGAGAACGGATTCAATCTGAACATTCCTCGCTATGTTGATACCTTTGAGCCGGAAGAGGAAATCGACCTCAATGCTGTTGCAGCAGAAATCCGCAATATTCAGGCTGAGATCAAAGGCATCGACGCACAACTGAAACCGTTTTTCGATGAGCTGGGACTTGATTTCCCCTTTGATGTGGAGGGCAAATAATTATGGCAAATATATCCTCAAGTAACGGTCTTGAGAAGCGTCCGAAACTCCGGTTTCCGGGCTTTGATGAGCCGTGGCAGTCTACTTTACTATCATCCGTATTTACAAAGAACACCAAGAAGAATACGGATGGACAAATAACGAATGTTATCTGTAATTCTGCAAAACAAGGTTTGATACCGCAGCGCGAATACTTTGACAAGGATATTGCCAACAGTGACAACACCAGCGGATATTACATCATTGAGGAAAATGACTTCGTATATAATCCGCGAAAATCAGCAGACGCTCCATACGGTCCTATAAGCAGATATAAATACGCGGAAGCCGGTATTGTATCGCCGCTGTACCTTTGCTTTAGAGCTAAGAAGGAGATCAATCCTTCGTTCTTTGAATGGTATTTTCGATCTTCTGCGTGGCATAGGTATGTTTATATGTCCGGTGACAGCGGAGCGAGACATGACAGAGTGAGTATAAAGGACGACACTTTCTTTGCAATGCCAATCAATCTACCGTCAGCTCACGAGCAAGAGCATATCGCCTCATTCCTTGAGAGAATTGACCAGAGAATTGAAAAACAAAGAGCGTTAGTCGAATCCCTCAAGAAGTATAAAAGAGGTGTCATGAGAGCCATTTTCAGAGGCAAGGCTATCCTTTTCTCTGAAACAACAAAATGGAAATCTGTTCGCTTGGGTGACGAATGCACCTTCTTTTCGGGAGGTACGCCCAGATCAACCGACAGCAGTTTTTATGGAGGTGAAATTCCGTTTATTCGTTCCGGTGAAATACACGGAGCAAAAACAGAACTCTTTTTGACCGATGACGGTTTGAAATATTCATCTGCTAAGTTGGTTTCCAAAGGCGATTTGATTGTTGCTTTATATGGTGCAACAAGTGGCGAAGTCGATATATCCCAAATTGACGGAGCGATCAATCAGGCAATTTTGTGTATTCGCCCCAAGCTGGTAAATCGAACTTTCTTAAAATACCTTCTCGAAGATAGCAAAGATGACATCTTGAATACTTATCTTCAAGGAGGACAAGGAAATCTTTCAGCAGAAATAATCAAAAACCTTGTTTTTGACATACCGGATGATCGCTCACAGTCAGCAGTTGTTGATTTCCTTGATATGATTGATCAGCGTATCAGCAAGTCTCTCATGAAATTAGAGAGTATTGCTACGCTTCGTTCTGCTCTAATGCAGCAACTTTTTATATGAAAAGCTGCTGCATAATGCCTCTGCGATGTTCTATAAGTGCATTAAGCTCCTGCTGTGTATGCTCAATTCTTCTGTCCATTGCTGCTAAATGGCTACTTATTTTATGTTGGACATCAAGATCAGGCACTTTGATCATCAGCTTCTCAAACTCCGATTTACTCAGAATTGGAAGAGTTTGCATTGAAACCTTGCTTCGGTATTCTGGGAAGAAGTTCTCGAAAGCGTAATAAATAAACTCATGATCGAAGCCCTCTGATACAACAAGAGCGTTAATCTGTTGATTGGTAATCATGCTGGTTTTCGCTATACCAAGTTTTCCAATAAGTCCGATACAAGTTACGATAACAGAATTTGGTGGTAGTGGTCTACCTAAAGCAAACCCCTTCGGTGATACCCTCTTTTCAGTAGATGAGATATACTTCTTTTCGCCAACATCCCCCGGCGCACAGAACAAGAGATCACCGTCATAGTTGCTTCTATCATTAGTTGGAGGCGTACTTCCGGTTATGACTTTGCCTATTTGCGAAACTGAGCATTGTGTCCATAGCTGAGTTTTGTCATCGGAGAAATAGTGCATTAGCAGTCCTCTTTTATACTTCTGATCAAGTACGCAGAAATAGCTATATGACAGACGAAATCCCTTGCAATAGCGGAAAATCTCTGCTACTGCAAGGGATTTTACTTTGAGTTGAAGTGCAGATCAGCCTATAAAATAGACCTCAAGTAACGGTCTCGAAAAGCGTCCGAAACTCCGGTTTCCGGGCTTTGATGAGCCGTGGAGAGTCGAGAGGTTATCCGACTTCGCAGACCGAGTAACACGAAAGAACAGCAAAAACGAAACTGATCTTCCTCTAACCATTTCCTCTAAAGATGGTCTTGTCGATCAGGTTAGCTATTTCAACAAGACGGTTGCAAGTAAAGACATGAGTGGGTACTACCTGCTCAAGAATGGCGAGTTCGCGTACAACAAGAGCTATTCCGTAGGGTATGACTTCGGCTCTATCAAGCGTTTAGATCGTTACCCAATGGGTGCTTTATCGACACTTTACATCTGTTTTGCGCTCAAAAAGCATGATAGTGACTTCATCAAGGCTTATTTCGATTCTCTGAAATGGTATCGGGAAATATACATGATCTCTGCCGAAGGAGCAAGAAATCATGGTCTGCTGAATGTGCCTACCGAGGAGTTCTTTGACACAAAACATTATCTGCCGGAAAACACCGAAGAGCAAAGAAAAATTGCTGACTTCCTCATTACTTTGGAGCGTCGCATCGAGGCGCAACAGTCCCTCGTAGATAACCTCAAGAAGTATAAAAGAGGATTATTAAGAACTGTATTTTCCGAAAAAGGCAGCCACTCACTTTTGCATGATGCAGTAAGTCATAGAATAGATGAAGTATGTGATGTACTGAGTGGAAAACGCATTCCCAAAGGCGAAACATTCTCTCCCCGTCCTACTGAGTACCGGTATATAACAGTATCGGATATGGGTGAAAAATATATAAGTTCAGACACTTTGCAGTTCATCACGAGCCACACCGAAAAGCAAATTACTCGATATAAAGTCAGAAATGGTGACATCATTATTTCTGTTGCTGGCACTCTTGGAAAGTTGAATATCATCACTCCTGACTTGGATGGAGTAAACTTGACTGAAAACTGTGATCGTTTTACAAACTTTAGAGGGATCAATCCCGAATACCTTTACCATGTACTTTCGTCTGATCTAATTCAGTCACAGATTGAAGCCTCAAAGACTAAAAACGGACAGCCTAAGCTGGCTCTCGAACGTATTAGAAATTTCGTTGTCCCCGTACCTCATCAAATAAGGCAAGAGCAGTTTGTTGGGGTAATGAACAGCATAGATAAGTACATTGCATCACAACAAGCTGTTCTCGATAGGTGTTGCAAGGCGAGAGCAGGTTTACTGCAACAGCTTTTTATATAAAGAGCTGTTGCAGCATGGATGACCGGATTTTTTCCAGATAAAATGTTAGGCGTTCTTCGTTCTCTATCTTTGCATCTATTTTCAGCAGCAATGAAGAAATCCTCTTCTGCTCCAAAATGGGTGGTCGAAATACTTTCACTGCACCGAGTTGAGGACTTGTTAACTGAGGAACACCCGTCGATTCAATATAAATGGAAGTGGCGTTGATCATGTAAGCAAAGAAATCCACATCATCTTCGTATTTAGGAACTAACGAAAGAAGACGGACAATCGGAACATACTTGCAGTGACGAGCTATCGCATGACCAACTTCGCCTCTTCCAGATACAGTAATAGAATCACCTTCTACTTTGAAGTAGTTTGCATAGCCATATAAACCATTATTAGTCAAGGCGTTTGCATACACTGGATATGGATAACTCGTTGAATATGTGGGTGAACTATTTTGTCGGTCAATATCGCCCCCGGCAGAAATCGTAAAAATCTCTGCCAATCTTACGGTTTCCCAGCGTTTATTTTCACTGCAAGCAAAAGCCACTGTACCAGAAATTAACGCCTTAACGAGTCCTCTTTTATACTTCTTGAGGGATGCAAGGAGTTTTTCTTGTGCAGCGATGCGTTCATCTATTTTTTTGAGAAAGTCGGCTATGTGCTTCTGTTCAGTGGACGAAGGGAGATGAAGTGTCACGCTCATATAATCTTCAAAGGAGATATTGAGCAGCCCATCCATACGAACGCTTGACGATACGAGCCGTTTTAGTTGCTTATCCATTTTTGCGTTATTGAGTGCCATCGCAATAAACGGTGTATATTCGTGATCATTGATCTTGAAACAATGATACACATAGGGGATTCGTGCTTCTGGCTCAGTCAGCTCATAACAACAGCCAAACTGTTTAGCCTTAGATGCGCCGTGATTATACGCCAATTCTCCTTGTTTCAAGAGAATGTATTTTTTGAGGCTCTGTCCTGCATTGTCTCTGGAATACTTTTCGGACTGCATAATAAAGCCATTTCCAGCACTAAGCATCATAATAGGCGCGTTAGATTTCGGATCGGTGCGATTCACTAGAGACGCTATTTCTCCTAATGGAGTAGTTCTGTACGACTCATCAAAGCCCGGAAACCGGAGTTTCGGACGCTTTTCGAGACCGTTACTTGAGGAATATACTGCCTTGATTATCCCTCCAACGGATAATGTTCGTGGAGGTGGTCAATATGACTAACAATACACAATTTAAGACGCTTGTGAACACTTGGCTAAATCAAAAGAAGCCAATGATCACGCCGTCAACCCATGCCAGCTTTACGCTGATTGCCGAAAATCATCTTATTCCGTACTTTGGCAAGCGTAAGATCGGCAGCATCACCGAAACGGACATCCAGAGCTACATTTCGTATCTCCATGATGCCGGTAGGTTGGACAAGACCGGAGGGCTAACGGTAAAGACCATCCGGGATGTGATCCTCGTTCTCAGACTTTCAATGGAGTTCGCGTACAAAGAAAGGGCGATTCCGCTGCTGAACTGGGATCTCATCGAGTACCCGAAAGAACTTGGCATTAAGAAGGTAGTTTCTCTCTCAAAAGATCAGGAGCAAGCGCTGATTCAGTGCATCTACATGAACTTGAACAGGAAGACCGCTGGCATTCTAATTGCACTTTTTACCGGAGTACGCATTGGAGAACTCTGCGGATTGCAGATGAAGGACATCTCGTTGACGGATAAGACCATCAGCATCAATAAGACTGTCCAGCGCATCTATGACAAAAAGAAGGGCGAGTCATATCTTCACATCGGACCGCCCAAAACGAAAACTTCTGCAAGGACGATTCCTGTTCCGTCTCTTCTGATGAACATTATCAAGAAGTTCTACACGGATAACCCTAACCACTACTTCTTGACTGGCAAAACAAAGCCGACAGAGCCTCGTACTTATCGCCAGTTTTTCACCCGTTTTCTGAAACGGAACGGATTGGAGAAAGTGAAGTTTCATGAGATCCGGCATACATTCGCAGTTAGAGCAATCGAGATACCGGAGTTTGATATAAAGTCTCTTTCTGAAATCCTCGGACATAAGAACGTATCTTTTACCCTGAATGTGTACGGGAGTGCAAATCTCCAACAGAAGGTTAAGTGCATGAATCTTCTGAATGACCTCCTGTGATGGAAAAAATGCCCCGGCGCTGTGCCAGATGCACAGTGCCGGGGCATTCCCGTTTCCAGCGATTTATTTTTCTCCCGACGAGGGACTGTTCGTAGGGTGGCGCTTTCCATTTTGCGAAGCCGTGAAAACTCAGTGCATTCCGTGGAAAAGTTCACGGGACAGCACACACCGTACACGCTTCCAATAATCACTGTTCAGTGCAATGTGTGTTCACTATCGTAAGTAAATTTACGGTTTTCACAATGCTTGATTCAGAGGGGATATTATTTGCCTTATTCTTGTGTGACATCAAGGGAAACCGGGTCAATGACCGTAACAGATTTACCCTGCTGATGAGCATATCTGACCGTCTTTCCGGTTCCGCTGGGGCTTCCATCCCAAACCGCGATCAGGACATCCGCATGATCAACCATATAACGGTTGCGCTTGTCCATGCAGTCGGGCGAGTAATGGGTTTGAATCAGTGTTTCCTTATCACACTTGGACGCAATGTCGAAATACCGATCTCTCAGAGCTTCCGACCACTTTGCAGCTTGACTTTCACACGGGATGGCACTTTCGAGCGTAATTCCCGGATAGGACGCTTTCAGTCCCAGTACGATCTCAGCGGCATACATATCTACACCGATTGCCATTCCGGATATAAAGTGCGTGACGCCTTCATTTTCGATGAGATTGATGATTTGCTCCCTGAGAGTTTTTTTGAGGTCTATGCAGCGTTCGTCTTCCTCATTGAAACCAAACGGGAGGTTTTGCGGACGATGCCCGGTAAAAGCACAGGTCTTCATTTTCTTTTTCATCTCCTGACTATGTATTAGAGACTGTTTCTATGTCTCTGATACATAGTATAGCACGGAGATATGAAATATTCTGTCGAAATAAGGGAAGAAAAAAGGCTGCGTGATAAAATCACACAGCCCATGACGGATTCAGCCATTATCTGCCGTTTCCTGCTGAATCATCAGCTCAACCATCTGCAAAATGCGCTTCTGCGCTTGCGGAGACAACGAAGCAAGTTTCTCCGAGAGTTCAGACGATTTATAGCTTGTCGAATGCTCCAGGACGTCACAGAAAATCGCGTCTGCCGAAACCTCAAGCCCATTGAGAAGAATGATCAATTTCTCACAGCGAGGAAACGACATACCACGTTCAACCGTAGAAATATAATTTGCAGTCAGCCCGGTCTTTTCCGCAAGCTCTTCTTGCGAGATTCCGAGGCGTTCCCGGCATTGTTTTACTCGTTTACCTATTCGTTTGTCAATCATAGCGCGTACCTACACCTTTTCTATAACGCTCATAACAATTATATGGGTTAGAGGCATAGTTATACAGAAACGCTAATAGTGACGCTGTGTATTAGCGCGTGATTTTCAACGGTATTTACAGAAAAGATACAAAAAAAGAGCCTCTGCCGATACCCAAACCGGGCATCGACAGAGGCTCTTGGTTCGTTTTCCGGGCATTCAAACAAGTGCCGAAATCGACACTTATTTCCGCGCTAAAGAAGAAACTGCGCAGGGAATACAATCACTTAGGTTGGTCAATTTGCGCCGCTCTGAGGCTTGCAATCACAGGCTTTTTCGACCCCTAACTGTCTACACCGCGATGCCTTGCGGGAGAAGTGCGGACA
>ENA-OZEP01000634-OZEP01000634.1-human-gut-metagenome-genome-assembly--contig:-NODE-634-length-14019-cov-14.267975_pt1 | contig 14019 bp, 9 predicted proteins | sample MGYA00245074_ERZ653621 | MGnify/ENA primary metagenome ERZ653621 (study PRJEB26926, sample SAMN06165020) | human gut metagenome | biome: ENVO:00009003; feature: ENVO:2100002; material: ENVO:00002003...
AGGATCTGCACTGGCTGGGTGCCGACCCCAACGGCGGCATCTTCTACGGCAGCGATTACTTTGATAAGTGCTACGAGTACGCCGAGAAGCTCATCACCGAGGGCAAGGCTTATGTGGATGACCTGACCCGTGAGGAGATGCGCGAGTACCGCGGCTCCGATGCCGGTAAGCCCTCCCGCCCCTCTCCGTGGCGCGACCGCAGCCCGGAGGAGAATCTGGACCTGTTCCGCCGGATGCGTGCCGGTGAGTTCAAGGAGGGCGAAAAGACCCTGCGTGCCAAGATCGATCTGGCAAGTCCCAACATGAATATGCGTGACCCGGCCATCTACCGTATCAAGTACGCCGAGCATCACCGTCAGGGCAACAAGTGGTGCATCTACCCCATGTACGACTTCGCCCACCCCATTCAGGACGCCATCGAGGGCATCACCCACAGCATGTGCAGTCTGGAGTTCGAGAACCACCGCCCGCTGTACAACTGGGTCATCGAGAACATTTTCGGTGCCGAGTTCCCCAAGCAGCGCGAGTTCGCCCGCCTGAACATGACCAACACGGTCATGAGCAAGCGCTACCTGCGTGAGCTGGTGGAGATGGGCATCGTGGACGGCTGGGACGATCCCCGTATGCCCACTCTGTGCGGTCTGCGCCGCCGCGGCTACACCCCCACCTCCATCTTCACCTTCGTGCGGGAGGCCGGCATCTCCAAGTCTGACAACCTGATCGATATGCGTCAGCTGGAAGCCTGCATCCGCAGCGAGCTGGACCTGACCGCACAGCGCCGCATTGCCGTGCTGGAGCCGGTCAAGCTGGTGGTGGACAACTACCCCGCCGACAAGACTGAGTACTTTGACGTAGCCAACAACCCCAACCGCGAAGCCAACGATACCACCACCCGCAAGGTAGCCTTTACCCGCGAGCTGTGGATCGACGCCGAGGACTTTGCCGAGGTTCCGCCTCCCAAGTTCAAGCGCCTGACCGTGGACGGCGAGGTGCGCCTGATGGGTGCCTATATCGTCAAGTGCACCGGCGTGGACAAGAACGCCGACGGCAGCATCGCCGCCATTCACTGCACTGCCGACCTGGAGACCGGCAACGGCAACCCCGCCGACGGCCGCAAGGTCAAGGGCACCATCCACTGGGTAAGCGCCGCACACTGCGTGGACGCCGAGGTACGCCTGTACGACAAGCTGTTCACCGAAGCCAACATGAACGGCATTCCCGAGGGCAGTGACTACAAGGACTACCTGAACCCGGAAAGCGTCACCGTGCGCACCGGCTGTAAGCTGGAAGAGAGCCTGAAGGACGCAAAGCCCGGCGAAAAGTTCCAGTTCGTGCGCACCGGCTTCTTTACCCCGGACAGCAAGAACCCCGGCGTATACAACCGGGTAGTCACCCTGCGCGACAGCTTCAAGCCCGCAAAATAATCATCCCCAAGGAGAAGATACCATACCATGACCGCAAAAATGACCCGTAATATCCTGTTCATGCTGGTGGCCACCGTACTGATGGGCATTGTGCTGAACCTGTATATCCACAACACCGGCACCGTACCCGCCGCCGACAACGCCGCACCCCTGACCGATGGCAGCTACACCTCCTCTGCGCAGGGTTGCCTGAGTGAAGTGACCGTCACGGTCACCGTGACCGGCGGCAAGGTGACCGCCGTACAGGTGGACGCCTCTGCCGAGACCCCGGAGCTGGGCGGCAAAGCTGCCGAGACGCTGGCTGCCCAGCTGACACAGACCGGCTCCACCGCCGGTGTGGACGCCATCACCGGTGCCACCATGACCAGCGAGGCCATCTTTACCGCCATGGACGCCTGCCTTGCACAGGCGCAGTGATGCTGTAAACTACAAAAACAAAAGCTGCCGCACAATTGTGCGGCAGTTTTTTGCGTTTTACAGCGTGCTTTGCAGCCGTGCGCCGCTGGCGTACTGGGTGCGGCGGTCCATCTGGTTATCCAGCGGCTGACCGGCGGCATAGCGCTTGAGGTTGTGCGCAAAGATATCCACAATGTTGTCCAGCGTCTTGGGCAGGCTGAAGCCGCCGGTGACATGGGGCGTGATGATCACGTTAGGTTCTGCCCACAGAGGATGCTCCGGCGGCAGCGGCTCGGGGTCGGTCACGTCCAGCCCTGCACCGGAAAGCCGCCCGCTGTGCACAGCCGCTGCCAGCGCCTCGCCGTCCACGGCAGTGCCGCGCCCCACATTGAGCAGGATGGCACCGGGCTTGCAGAGCGCCAGCCGCTCTGCACTGAACAGATGCATTGTCTCCGGCGTGCCGGGCAAACTCAGCGCCACAAGGTCGGCCTGCGGCAGTTCTGCGTCCAATGCGCTCTGCGCCACCACACGGGTGCAGTAGTCCGGGCAGGGGGCGTCCGGGTGCACGGTGCGGCGCACGCCCACCACCTCAGCACCCAGCGCATACGCCCGCCGGGCAAAGTTCGAGCCGATATCGCCCATGCCCACGCACAGCACCCGGCTGCCCGCAATGCTGCCCACAGAGTGGCCGGTGGGTGCCCAGCGGTGCTCCCGCTGGTTGTCCCGGTAGGTGGGCAGCTCCTTGAGCAGGCTGAGCCACATTGCCAGCATACACTCACTGATGGCAAGCCCATAAGCACCGGTGGCGTTGGTCACGATGCACTTCTCCGGCAGCACCCCCGGCTCCAGATAGTTATTGGGGCCCGCTGCGTTGGACTGAAACCACTCCAGATGGCTGTTCTGCCGGATCAGCGGCACCGGCAGATTGCCCAGCACGGCATCTGCCCACAGGGCATCCTCCACCGTGGCAGTATCCGGGGTGGTAAAGCGATATGCAAAGCCCTGCACCGCCTCAATGCGGGTCCTCTGCTCTGCGCTGATGGGCAGACAGACAAGGATATGTTTGGACATAATGGGGTCTCCTTCCCTCTTTTTTGTCTATCATACCGCAAACTACACGGCGGTACAAGGGGCGGTTCTGTGCTTTCGGGCATATCCTGTAAAAGAATAATGCCGGGCAGCCCGAAAGCCGCCCGACACCGCATTCTATTTTAGTCCAGCGCACGGATGGCGTCCATCGTGCATTGATACTGCTCTTCCACCTTTGCAAACTGCTCCTGTGTGCCCTCCAGCTGCCCGGCGCGCAGGGTCTCGGTCAGGGTATAGGCGGGCGCATACAGGTTGGAAAAGCCAAGATTCTGGCAGACGCCCTTGAGGGTATGCGCCCCACGGAATGCCTCTTTTACGTCTCCCCTGCGCAGCCCATCCTCCAAGATCTGAAAGCTGTCGTCCTGCAAAAACATTCGCACGAATTTGCCGATCATGGCTTCGTTGTGCAGCCGCCCCAGCACCTCCTGATAGTCTGCGCCCATCTTTTTATAGCATTCCTGTATCGTCATCGCTTACGCCGTGCCTTTCTTTTCAGCCTCTGTCTAATTTCCCACCGCCACACTTCCCGGCGATATAGTGTTATGATAGCACCTTTCCGGCTTGCTTGCAACTAGAGCGCAACAAATTTTGTGTTCTGTCCAGTTTTTGCATCCGCTTTTCGGCAGTTGCACCAAAACCTCACCTTTTTGCAAAAGACGCCTGTCATCGCCCGCTTCCTCACTGCTGCTTTTATTGGCTGAAAAAGTCGAAAAGCACCGATGCCCCTAACTGCGGATTCTGTATTGACGAACCGCGCAAAAAACGATATACTATATTCTGGCGGTGCAGCCGTGCCGCCAGATGCCGGGGTGTTGCGCAGTTGGTAGCGCGCCTGCTTTGGGAGCAGGAGGCCGCGAGTTCGAGTCTCGCCACTCCGATCCTGCAAACGCACGTTGATTCGGTAAGGATCGGCGTGCGTTTTTGTTTTGTTGTTGAAATTGCCGGGAGGATATCTGAAAGTGTGCAAAAACTGCGCACACTGCAAGACCGTTTTCCAAAAACAGAGCAGCCTTTTTCTATTTCCTCCCCTTTTGCGGGATTGATAAAAGCCCACAAGTGCGGTATACTGAATAGTACTTTATTCGAGCGAAGTAAGGAGGTGCGGCCCATGGCGATCGGTGTGCCCCGCCCGCTGGCGATAGAAAAACCGCAGGCCGTAGATCTTGTACAGGCGGCGCGGTATTTCGGCGCGCACGGCGAGCCGGACGCCGCCACGCTGGCACTGCTGCAAAAATGCGCCGTGCCGCTGCTGGCGGCGGCGATGCCCCGGGCGGTGTGGCTGTTGGCAGACACTCCCGCGCTGACCGAGGCCGGGATTCTGCCCGGCGAGGATGTGCACAAGCATCTGGCAGGCTGCGGGCAGGCCATTCTGCTGGCGGTGACGCTGGGCCCCGGGGTGGATGCCCAGATCCGCCGGGCAGGTGTTGGCGATATCGCCGCCGGGGTAGCCTCCGATGCCTTGGGCAGCGCACTGGCTGAGCAGGCCGCCGATGCCGCCGAGGCACAGCTGCGTCAGTGGGCGGCAACAGAGGGAAAGTATCTGACCGGGCGCTTTTCGCCCGGCTACGGCGATTGGGACATCGCGGTGCAGCCGCTGGTGGCAGCAGCGCTGGACACCGTGCGCAAGGCCGGGCTGTGCGTCACCGACACCAACCTGATGACCCCGCGCAAGAGCGTGACTGCCCTGTTGGGGGTCAGCGACCACCCGGTAAAAGGACAACTGGCCGGGTGCGGCCATTGCGTGCTGCGCACCCGCTGCGAATACAGAAAGAGGGGAAAGACCTGTGCAAGTGAATGAACTTTTCAGACAGAGCAATACCATCCTGCTGGACGGCGGCATGGGCACCATGCTGCAAGCTGCCGGGCTCAAGCTGGGCGCACGCCCGGAAGAGCTGAACATCACCGACCCGGCGCTCATCGAGGGCATCCATGGGCAGTACGCTGCGGCGGGCAGCCGCATCGTCAACGCCAACACCTTTGGTGCTTCTGCCCACAAGCTGGCAGGCAGTGCTTACACACTGGAGCAGGTCATCACCGCAGGCATTGAAAACTGCAAGCGCGCCTGCGCACCCTACGGTGCGCTGACCGCGCTGGACGTGGGCCCGCTGGGCGAGCTGCTGGAGCCAAGCGGAACGCTGGCCTTTGAGGATGCTGTGGCTGAGTATGCCCGCATCGTCAAGGCAGGCGAAGCCGCCGGGGCAGACCTGATCTTTTTTGAGACCTACACCGACCTGTACGAGCTGAAAGCCGCCCTGCTGGCTGCCAGGGAGAATACTCATCTGCCCATTCTGGCCAGCATGAGCTTTGAAGCAGGCGGGCGCACCTTTACCGGCTGCACGGTGGAAAGTTTTGCCGCCACCGCCCGGGGCTTGGGGGCAGACGCCGTGGGCATCAACTGCTCGCTGGGCCCCAAGGAGATCTTCCCCATGGCTAAGCGGTTGGCAGAAGCCGTGCCCGGCAACTTCCCGGTGTTCGTCAAGCCCAACGCCGGTCTGCCCCGGGCAGACGGCAGCGGCTACGATATCACACCGCAGCTGTTTGCCTTGCAGATGAAGCCCTACCGGGAGCTGCACCTGTTTGCTGCCGGCGGCTGCTGCGGCACCACCCCGGAGTTCATCAAGCTGCTCAACGGCACCTTTGCAGGCTGCACCCCGGGGCGTCCCGCGCACCGGATGCCCTCGGTGCTGTGCACCCCGGTGGACACGGTCACGGTAGACGGCATCACGGTGGTGGGCGAGCGCATCAACCCCACCGGCAAAAAGCGCTTCCAGCAGGCATTGCGGGAAGGCGACATGAACTATGTGCTGGAACAGGCCGTCAGTCAGGCAGAGGCCGGTGCGCAGATCCTGGACGTGAACGTGGGCGCACCCGGCGTGGACGAGCCGGTGCTGATGGAGCAGGTGGTCAAGGCTCTGCAAAGCGTGACCAGTTTGCCTTTGCAACTGGACTCCTCCAACGTGGAGGCGCTGGCGCGGGGTCTGCGGGTGTACAACGGCAAGCCCATCGTCAACTCCACCAACGGCGAGCCAGAAAAGCTCGCCGCCATCCTGCCGCTGTGCAAGAAGTACGGTGCCGCCATCGTGGGACTTGCCATCGACGAAAAAGGTATCCAGCCCAAAGCCGCAGACCGCGTGGCCATTGCCCGCCGCATCACCGAGGCGGCGCTGGCAGCAGGCATTCCCCGGGAGGATATCTACATTGACTGCCTTACCCTGACCGCCAGCGCCCAGCAGGAGGATGTGCTGGCCACGGTGCAGGCGCTGGAAGCCTGCAAAAAGGAGCTGGGAGTGCGCACCGTGCTGGGCGTATCCAATATCAGCTTCGGTCTGCCCTGCCGCGCCTACCTGAACACCACCTTTTTGACCATGGCCATGTACGCCGGGCTGGACCTTGCCATCATGAACCCCTCCAGCGAAGAGATGATGGCGGCGGTGTACGCCTACAACGTGCTGACCAACCGGGACAAGCAGAGCACAAAGTACATCGAGCGCTTTGCCGACCGTGTGCCCGCCAGCACCGCACTGGCACAGGCTGCAAAAGCCGCGCCTGCCGCCAGTGCCACCGAAGCAGAACTTACCGGCCCCTACGCCGCCCTGATGAAAGCGGTGGAAAAGGGCTTGAAGGGTGACGCCGCCGCCCATACCCGCGCCCTGCTGGCAGAAAAGCAGCCGCTGGAGGTGGTGGACGAAGCCTTGATCCCCGCTTTGGACATCGTGGGTGCCAAGTATGAAAAAGGCACTCTGTTCCTGCCGCAGCTGCTGCAGGCTGCCAGCGCCGCCCAGAGCGCTTTTGAGGAGATCAAGACCGCCATTGCCCAAAAGGGCGAGGGCAGCGCCAGCAAGGGACGCATCGTCCTTGCCACCGTCAAGGGCGATGTGCACGACATTGGCAAGAACATCGTCCGGGTCATTCTGGAAAACTACGGTTTTGAGGTACTGGATCTTGGCCGGGACGTACCGGTGGAGACGGTGGTGGACACCGTGCGGGAAAAGGACGTGCATCTGGTAGGCCTTTCGGCGCTGATGACCACCACCCTGAAAAGCATGGAGGAGACCATCGCCGCCCTGCACGCCGCTAAGCTCGACTGCAAGATCATGGTGGGCGGTGCCGTGCTGACCCCGGAATACGCTGAGAAGATCGGCGCGGACTGGTACGCCAAGGACGCCAAGCGCAGCGCCGACATCGCCAAGGAGTTCTTTGGGGTGTAACGCAAAAAAATTACAGATTCAGACTGCTGAGAAGCGCGGACTTTTCAGCAGTCTTTTTTATAGGCAGGGCGTTTATCGCAATTTTCAAAAACAGTGCCTGTCAAAACGGCATATTTGCGATATGCAGTTTGCGGATGTTGCTCGGACATTATAAACGCAAACTGCAATATTTGCAAACTGTTCAAATTTACCACAAAGAATTGCCACGATTGTCTGGCATAATAAGGGTGCACTCAGGGAGAACGGAACGGACATCCCCCATAACCTCCGAAAGGTTCTCCCCGCAAAAGCCCATGCAGGCACATTTCCCTGCAGGTGCGGCCGCAGCAGCGGCGCACAGCAGGCCCATAAAAAACTGTCTCCCGTTTCTATGCGAGGCAATAGCCAGAACGGCGGACAGACTACCAAATCCCTCCTGATCAAGCCGCAATGTTCAGGGGTTCCTATACAGCAGGCAGTGTCGCTTTCCTCCTCCTTTCCACGACACTGCCTGCTTTTTGTTTGCGCTGTTTCAAATCGGCTACCGGGCTAACCTTACCACAAGCCACATGATACTGTTCCGGGGCGTGCAGTACGATATTGTCCATATCGACCCGTTCGAGAGCTACAAGGCAGACTTGAAGCTGTATTGCAAGCGAAAAAACAAATGAAATGGCGGCAAACTCCAAAAGCCTGCCGCCGTTTTTGTTATTTTATAAACTCATATTCAAAAAGCACTGGGACGATTTCAGAATTGTAATAGTCTTTGACAAGCGTTTTCAAGCCCGCAAGAGCAGTATGCAATTCCACGTTATCCCAAATTGTATTGCCCGTCGTTTCGTCAATGTGCGATGTATCCAGTTCAGCGTAAATCTGATATACACCATATGTCAAAGAAGGGCTATAGTTTTCTGCTTTCTTTGCCCATTGCAGAACCGTTTCCCATTGATTCAAAATAGCCTTTTCCCTACCACCGGGGATAAGCCCCTTTATATCGCGCAGGGCGATTGTTTTTCCGTTCGTACCGTCAAGGCAAAGTTCATCGCGATAAAACCGCCCATCGCTCCCCGTGAATGTGCGCATATGGTTCTGCATTTCTGTACAGGTGAAAAGCAGGCATTTCAAGAGGAATTGCGCAAGTTTACCACTTGCAACGTCCGCATTGTATCTGTCCGCGCCGTCCGCCGACTTCATAATGCGGGCACGTTCCGTCCATGCTCTGTTATATGTAATATAGCGTGAAGCGCAAAACATAGGAAGTTTTTCAAGATAGTTATCTTTACGCAGGAAAAAGCCGTTTCCATCATAGCGAGCCGCTATCAAAAGGCTAGAATCCAAGTCTGGGTTATCAAATCCCGAACTGTGTGCGACCATATATCCCATTATATCGGGTGCGGTTGCGGGCTTGTTTCGTTGTTTGCCGCCTACCTTTTCAAGACCATTTAACCCTGCAAGAATACCCGTCCGCTGCTCATCTGGTATAGGGCGTTTGTCATAATATATTTTGCTGTATGTTGTAAAGACCTGTTTTACAGGGAGCAGTCCACACGAAACCAACGTGCCTGTGTTATCGTCTATATCATAAGCCGCTATTTCAATTTCCTTTCTGCTGTCAGCTATATTTTGCCAATATGCGCACATAATGCAAGCGTCAATATTAGTGTGAAAATGGCGGCGATTGTATGCAAATCCTTTGACAAATTTCCTGTCAATTAAATGTTGCGCTTTCCAATACTTGACAGGAGAATACACTATATAGCTATCTGTTGGTTGCCGCAAATAATATTTAAAACCAGACCAAATGAAAACGTTTCCTAAATCGTTGGACGCTGTTCCTTTGACTTCTTTTTTCATTTCAGTTACTACATAGCTTTGTTTCCAAGTAGATGATTTTTTGCTTTGTCCCTGTCGTTGGTGTTCGGCAGAAGTTGTTTCTGCATACGGTGGATTTTCAAACAATATAATCGTGCATTGTGGGTTGGCAATGTATTGCTTTATGACCGGATTTTCTATATATTCTTTGCTTAAAGCGTCTGCGCCCGAAACTAGCCCGGCGTTAAATGTGTCTGTCATTTCAATAGGCGGGATAATGTGCCGAACCTTTGCCCCTAACAATTCTTGAAGTACCTTGTACTCATAATATTCTACTGTTGAAACAACACAATGTGAAAGTTCCTCGTCTGTCAAACCTGCTTCAAGGTTTCCTGTTCCGGCGCACCTGTCAAGAATGATATAGTCATTTCCGGTGGGAACACGGGCGATTGCAGCCCGCACCAATTCAAGGGACTTTTCGGCATACAGCTTGTGCGTGTAAAATGCCCCCAAGTTCTTTTTCTGAAGCGTGTCATTTAGCTTATCCATCAAATAATTAAATTTGACATTTGTTTGCCCGGTATAAGGGTAAATGTACCGTTCAAAATGAACGGGTTTTCTAATTTCTTCTGCTATTTTTCAGTGTCTTATTGCAGATTTAAGCGACAAATAAGCGACAAGCCACAAGGTACGGTGTCAAGATATTCGAAGAAAGTACAAAATATAGTATTAAAATCAAAGAAACAGCCCTGTATTTGGTATCGAAATCAAATACAGGGCTGTTGAGATATACTCTTTTTCAGAAGTTCGATGTACACGGAACCCGTCTTGCTCCCGAATTGATTGACCAGTTCGTTGAAGTGATCACCCCATTGCCGATTACTCCTACCGCTGGAAGCTGAACACCGGCTGTAAGAAGTCCAAAGAGAAGAAATCTCCTCCCAGCAGACAGAACCCATCTACATTCTCCCCTGTCCTGTGCAGCAACAGCCTTCTGGATTGCAGGGTGAGCAGCTGTGCCGGGTTATCCGGGCAGCAAATTTCTGTCCGTTCCGCGCTCTTTGGTGCTTCCAATTCCCAACAGGGCTTGCTTTCGCCCCAGCATTCCCGGCCGTCGCGCAGCAGCGTCAGGTTCAGCATCAGGGTCTCGTACAGATTTTCGCCCTGTGCCTGAATAAAACCGATCTTGCCCAGCCACCCGGCTCCTACGGATGGAAGACCCTTTCCTTTTGGCTTCGCGGAGGTGTCATCATAGCCGTTCACGCATAGCAGCCACCGCGCCGCCTGCGGATAGCTCAGCTGCTCCTTGCTCTGCCCCGCATACAGCGGAAAGAGCCGGAGTTTATTGCTGCTTTCCGACATTTCACCGTTGAGTTTGGCCGCACCGTATTCCGTGCCGATCTTTGCCTGCGGCACCTGCCAGAAGGGGTGTGTCGGATGGAACAGCCAAAAGCGGTCCTTCCACTGCTCCAGATAGTCCCGGACAGGCGCCGCCGGAAAATGCCCAAGCTGCCACAGCGCGCTCCAGCGCTCCAGTGCATCATCGCTCTGCATCAGTGGGCGGGGCTCTCCCTTTACATCCACCCGGGAAAACACGGTGAACAGCACCGCCAGCAGCAGCCGCAGCACGGCGGCGTTCTGGGTGGGCATCTCGCCCGCAAGGTCCGCATAATCCTGCGCCGACACCAGCGCCTCGGTCAGGGACACCTCCCGCACCGTGTTGTCCCGCAGCCGCACCCGTATCCACGGTTCGGTCAGCAGGTTGAATTCAATTTCCTTCATCCGTCTCCTCCTTTTGGTAATACAGGCCGTTTTCACGGTCATAACAAAGTTCCATGCCCGCAAGCCGGGCAGTCAGGTTTTCATCCAGCAGCAGGATCAGTTCTCCGTGCAGCAGCGGCGACAGCTGCCACGCCGCAAGGCGGCTGCGGTTGTCCGCTTCCAACTCCCGGATGACCCTGTCCACCTTCCACGCCTTGCCGAACACCGCCGGGAGCCGCAGCTTCTGCCGGGCGATCTTCAGCGCCGTTTCCGGCGGGGGCGGGCTGTCGGCAGCTACGGCACTGCCGCCCTCCTGCCACGGCAGAAAGTGGATGCTGCCGTCTGCCCGACGCTGCATTACCAGCACCTCTACCGAGGGGTCGCCGTCCCGCACTGCCGCCCGCGCCGCCGGGTCGGAGCAGGCGCCCTCGTTCTGCATCCAGTCGTCCAGCGTGTTCAGCTGCGCCAGCCGGTGCGTTTCCGGCTGCGGCACAAGGTACGCCTCGGCGCGTGCTTTCTTTTTCTCCTGTGTCTGCTCATATATGGAGCGCATTTCCTCGCCCTGTGCTCCGCCGGGGGCTTCCCGCTCCCAGCCGTAGACCCGCTGCACCAGCGGAGAGATCTCCTCCGGCAGCCGAATGCTCCGGGGCAGAAAGTTCCGGGTGCGCCAGAGCAGCCACTGTCCATATACCGCCTCGCTGCCCGCGTCAAAGGCATCTTCCCCGGTGTCCAGCACCGCGCAGCAGGCCTGCTGCAACGGAGCGGGGCGGCTGCGGTGGTGGCGGTGCAGCCGTCCAATGCGCTGCAGCAGCAGATCCATGGGGCAAAGCTCTGTGACAAGAACGTCCAGATCAATGTCCAGCGACTGCTCCATCACCTGCGTACCCACCACGATCAGGTCGTTCCGGCACTCCGGTGCAGAGCCCTTGCCGATGCGTGCCATCAGCTGGTTTTCCCGCGCCGCGCGGTCCGGCATCAGGAACTGCGCATGGAACAGCTGCACCTCTTTGTCCGGCAGGCTTTCCCGCAGCAGCTGCGCGATCTTCTGCACTTTTTTGACCGTGTTTACGATCACCCCTGCACAGCCGCCCTCTGCCAGCTTCCGGCGCAGCAGCGCGGGCAGCTCCGGCTCTGTGAGCGTGGTCAGCTGCACCGTTTGACCGGGTGCATCCGATGGGACGGCCGTCTGCTTTACCTCTGCGCCATCCGTCCATGTCAGCAGCGGATAGCCGCAGCTGGTTTTCCACGGAGCGTCCGGGGCGGCCTTTTTCTGCCGGTAGGCCTCGACCAGCTCTGTGCGCCGCCGGGCGGGCAGGGTGGCCGAAAGCAGAATGACCGGCACCTTATACCAGCCCAGCCATTCCAGTGTCCGGTCCAGATAGCAGTTCATGTAGGTATCGTAGGCGTGGCACTCATCAATAATGACCACCTTGCCCGCAAGTCCCAGATGCCGCAGCATAACGTGCTTCTGGGCAAGTGCCGCCAGCAGCAGCTGATCAACTGTGCCAATCACGAAGTTTGCCAGCAGTGCCTGTTTGTTTCCCCGAAACCACTGGTGTACCTGTACCCGATGCTCTTCCTGCGCGTCCTCCTCCAGCTGCACTCCGCGCCCCTGTAACCGCAAATAGTTCTCGTTCAGTTCTGCCATGCCGTGCGCCAGCTTTATAGCCTGCGGCAGCGTCTCCTCAGACTGCGTGTCTGCCCAGCCAAGCAGCCGGGGAAAGATGCCGTTGGCCGTGGCCTGTGTGGGCAGCCCGAAAAAGACACCGCCCAGCCCGAACCGGCTGGCCATGATCTCCGCAGCGGCCAGCGCCGCCTCGGTTTTGCCCACGCCCATCTGTGCTTCCAAGATCAGAATGCCCGGTTCCGCTGCGGTATCTGCAGCCTTCAGAACAGCCCTCTGCACCGCATTGGGCGCAAAGCCGAACCGCACCGCAAACTCCTGCAGGTCTGCGATGCCCGGCTGTGCCTCCCACGGGAAGGGCAGCGCCAGCTTTTCCCACGCCCTATCCACCCGTGCCGGGTAATCTTCCATGCTGCCCAGCTCCTCCACCGGGATCAGGGGGAAGTACTCCGTGTTGCTGGCGATCCAGTCTGCCATGATCAGAAGTCCGGTCAGAAGCACTTCCTCCTGCGGGTCCAGGTCGTACAGTTCCGCCGTATCATCAAAGCCGCAGTCCTGCAAAACAGTCATGAGCAGTTCTGTCCAGAAGCCCTGCCAGACCTTTTCCTGTCCCTTGGGGTAGTAGTTGCTCTCCCAGCACTCCAACTGGTCATCGACCGCCGCACAGTTTTGGGGTTTGCCGTGGTGCGCCCCCACAATGGAGGCTAGCCCACCGGGACAATCATCCCACAGCAGAATTGCCTCTCCCGCCCGAGCATGCGGCGACTCCCGGCGGTTCTGTTCAGGACAGTCCAGCGGCGTCAACATTTCCAGCCGCTGCCGCGCCTCCGGCAGAGTGCGCAGGATATTTGCCTGAAAGGCTACCGTAGCCTTGCCTATATCATGGATTCCGCCCAGAAACCGGGCATGCGCGAGCAACGCTTCCTCGCACTCAAAGCCCATGGCCCGTTTTACACTTTCCGGGAGCCACTGCCGGACCAGCCGCTCCATGATGCCCGCCGTATCCCACAGGTGCATCCAGAGCGGCAGCCACAGGCTGGTATTCTCCGGGTCCGTTTTACCAGCCAAAAGCCTTGTTTTATTCAACGTCCAGCGCATTTTTGCTCCTTTTCCGGTGTGTGCTTTCCGTGTACCGAGCATAGCAGATAATGTGTACTATAATCCGTACTTTTTGCATTTTATCTCCGCAAATGAAAAAAGCGGCACACCGGGTCGTGCCTCATCAAAACGAAAGTGTCCTCGCAAGGTAAAGAAACCTGCTATTTGTAGCCCGGTTCCGTTTTCTGTTCCAAAGATACGCTTCTGCCCTTCTGCTGTCAATGACTCTGCGCCAATTCATCAAAGCTACAAAAAAACGATTTCTTTTTGTATAAAAAACCGCCCCGGCTTCCATTGCGGAAACCGGGGCGGTTCATTCTGTTTATTGGTGTTCTTTCAGACACTCAATGCCTACCAACTGGCATTCAGTTTTTGAAGTTTTAGTCATATCTGTATTTAGAGGACTTTCCGTACACTTTTCGGAGCGATTTTTTCAGACTGACCACCGTTTCTTTGATGATCTTTGCCTCATCGGCGGAGCAATCTGCAAGCTGTTCGGTCATCCAGCTGTCGAACACCGGCTTTGCTTTTTTGATCTCGATACACAGCAGCTCGTCCGCCGAACAGTCCAGCGCGTTGATGATGTCGATCAGCGTTTTCAGGCTGGGCACGGAGTTGCCTGTTTCGA
>ENA-OZEP01000651-OZEP01000651.1-human-gut-metagenome-genome-assembly--contig:-NODE-651-length-13816-cov-8.698060_pt1 | contig 13816 bp, 9 predicted proteins | sample MGYA00245074_ERZ653621 | MGnify/ENA primary metagenome ERZ653621 (study PRJEB26926, sample SAMN06165020) | human gut metagenome | biome: ENVO:00009003; feature: ENVO:2100002; material: ENVO:00002003...
ACGAGATAGGCTCCGGTCTCGTGGGCTCGGAGATGTGTATAAGAGACAGGTCTGCTTACCTGTTCTGCCCCCACAATATGGACATTGTGGGCGACCTGGAAACGTTGCAGGCCGAGGTTGAAAGCTATATCTAAAAGATAGGAAGGTAAATCACCATGTTTACACCGCAACAGATCGATCAGATTTCTTTCAGCAAGTCTACCTTCGGCGGCTACAATATGCAGCAGGTGGACGAGTTTCTGGAGCCTCTGACGGAGGATTACGTAACGCTGTACAAGGAGAACGCCCTGCTGAAAAGCAAGATGCGCGTTCTTGTCGGCAAGCTGGAAGAATACCGCAAGAACGAAGCGGCCATGAAGGAAAAGGTCGCCAACGCCCAGCGCACCTGTGACAAGATGGTCATGGAAGCCGAGGCCAAATGTGCCAAGATGCTGAGCAGCGCCAACGCCGCTGCCGCCGCGCAGGCTGCCCAGCCTGTCGCCCAGCCCGTCCAGAGCGTTCCCAACAACAGCGCCCTGATCGCCGCCGAGAACGCCCGTCTGGAAGAAGCCCGCAGAACCGCTTCCGCCCGGATCAACGAGATTCAGGATCAGATGCGCTCCTGCATTCAGGCTCTGGATCGGATCAAGACCGCCAACGCACCGGCCGTCTCCACGGCTCCCACGACCCGTGTGGCTCCCGTAGCGCCCGCAGCTCCCGCTGCCCCGGCCGCTCCTGCCCCCAAGGTCAGCAGCGACGATGTAGCCGACGAGATTTCCCAGAACATTGAAGCAATCATCGGCACCACCACGGACACCGCCCCCAAGGCCGCGCCCAAGCACCCCACCGCCAATGATTCCACCACCAGCCGCTTTGCCAGCCTGAACCTGCAATTCGGCCGTAACTACGATCCCACTTCCCGCAGATAAGGGAAAAACCTATACGTTTAAGCTTTGACGAGGACACGTAAGCCGTTCCGCCGCTTTCAGAGAGCTGCCGTTTTGGTGCAAGGCAGTAAGCAGGAGACGGTTTGCATCACCTCCGAGCAGCGCGCCGAACCCGAAAGGCAGTAGACCGCGCCGGGACACGCCCGATACAGCGTAAGGGAAGCTCTGATTCAGAGATTCCCCGTGAGTGCCGGTTTTGCCGGAACGAGAGTGGTACCGCAGAGGTCAACGCGCCTTTGTCTCTTTTGACGAGACAAAGGCGCTTTCCTTTTGATCGCAGGGTCGCACTTCCCTGCCCCACATTATCATGAATTCATTTTTGGAGGTAAGTATTCCGATGGATTATAAAAACACGATTATCACACCGAAAACCGATTTCCCCATGAAGGCAGGTCTGCCCACCCGGGAGCCGGGTATGCTCAGCCGCTGGGAGGAGCAGGACCTCTACGAGGCCATGCTGGAAAAGAACAAGGATCTCCCCCCCTTTGTGCTCCACGACGGCCCTCCCTTCAGCAACGGCGACATCCACATGGGACACGCCCTGAATAAGACCCTGAAGGACTTCATCGTCCGCAGCCACGCCATGATGGGCTATTACACTCCCTACGTTCCCGGCTGGGACAATCACGGTCTGCCCATTGAGACAGCCATCATCAAAAAGAGCAAGCTCAACCACAAGGCCATGCCCGTTCCCCAGTTCCGCGCCGCCTGCGAGGAATTCGCCGAGACCTATATCCAGCGCCAGATGGCGGGCTTCAAGCGTCTGGGCGTTGTGGGCAACTGGAAGCACCCCTACCGCACCATGGACAAGCACTTTGAAGCGCAGGAGGTCAAAGTCTTTGGCCGGATGTTCGACAAGGGCTATATCTACAAGGGCTTGAAGCCCGTGTACTGGTGCCCCGTGTGCGCCACTGCCGTGGCCGAGGCCGAGATCGAGTACCACGACGACCCCTGCACCTCCGTCTACGTCAAGTTCCCCATGAAGGACGATCTGGGCAAGCTGGCAGGCTTCGACCTGAGCCGCACCTACTTCGTCATCTGGACGACCACCATCTGGACGCTGCCCGGCAACCTTGCCATCTGCCTGCACCCCAGAGAGACCTATGTTCTGGTCAAGGCCGAGGGCGGCGAGACCTATATCATGGCGGAAGCCCTGATGGACAAGGTCATGCACATCGGCGGCTTCGAGCATTACGAGATCATCGCCTCCTACCCCGGCCAGTTCTTTGAGAATATGCTGGCACAGCATCCCTTCCTGGACAAGACCTCCCGTCTGGTGAACGCCGAGTACGTCACCATGGATTCCGGTACGGGCTGTGTCCACACCGCTCCCGGCTTCGGTGCCGACGACTACCAGACCTGCATGCGCTACGGCATGGATCTGGTCGTCCCCGTGGACGACTACGGCCGCCACACCGACTACGCCGGCAAGTACGCCGGTATGAAGACCGAGGAAAGCAATCCCGTCATTCTCGCGGACATGAAGGAAAGCGGCGCTCTGTTCGCCTCCGAGGAGATCGTTCACTCCTACCCCCACCACGACCGCTGCAAGAAGCCCATCATCTTCCGGGCGACCCCTCAGTGGTTCTGCTCTGTGGAGTCCTTCAAGGACGAGGCCATCGCCGCCTGCAAGGATGTGAAGTGGCTGCCCGCCTGGGGCGGCGAGCGGATGATCAGCATGATCCGGGAGCGTGCCGACTGGTGCATTTCCCGTCAGCGCCGCTGGGGTCTGCCCATCCCCGTGTTCTACTGCCGGGACTGCGGCAAGCCCGTCTGCACCGACGAGACCATCGCCCACCTCTCTGAGCTGTTCGACGAATACGGCTCCAACGTCTGGTTTGAGAAGGACGCCATGGAGCTGATTCCCGAAGGGTTGAGCTGCCCCCATTGCGGCGGCAAATCCTTCGACAAGGAGACCGACACTTTGGACGGCTGGTTCGACTCCGGCTCCACCCACTACGCTTCCCTCATGAAGGACACTCCCGAGCTGTGGCCTGCCGACGTCTATCTGGAAGGCGCCGACCAGTACCGCGGCTGGTTCCAGTCCAGCCTTCTGACCTCCGTCGGCGCGCTGGGACACGGTGCACCCTTCAAGCAGGTTCTGACCCACGGCTGGACGGTGGACGGTCAGGGACGCGCCATGCACAAGTCTCTGGGCAACGGCATCGACCCTGCCGACCTGATCAAGGAATACGGCGCCGACATCGTGCGTCTGTGGGCCGGTTCCGCCGACTACCACGCCGACGTCCGCTGCTCCAAGGAGATCTTCAAGCAGCTGTCTCAGAGCTATCTGAAATTCCGGAACACTGCCCGGTACTGCCTGGGCAACCTGAACGAGTTCGACCCCGACAACCTCGTTGCTCCTGAGGACATGGAGGAGCTTGACCGCTGGGCGCTGACCCGTCTGGACGCGCTGGTGCAGGTCTGCCGGAAGGCTTACGACAACTACGAATTCCATGTGGTGTCCCACGCCATCAACGATTTCTGCGTTGTGGAGCTGTCCTCCTTCTATCTGGACATCATCAAGGATCGTCTCTACTGCGAGGAAAAGGACGGCCTGCGCCGCCGCTCCGCCCAAAGCGCTCTGTTCCTGATTCTGGACGCCATGGCGAAGCTGTTCGCCCCCATTCTGGCCTTCACCTGCGACGAGATCTGGCAGTCCATGCCTCATCGCGCCAGTGATGACGCCCGGAATGTCCTGCTGAACCAGATGCCGGAAGGCTTCGCCCAGTACGCGCTGGAAGATGCCGCCATGGAAAAGTGGGACGTGGTCATGAAGCTGCGTCAGGACGTCAACGGCGTTCTGGAAAAGGCGCGTGCCGACAAGCGTATCGGTAAGGCGCTGGAAGCCCACGTCACTCTGGCGACGGAGGACGCCGCCATCCGCTCCGCCTGCGAGGGCGTGAATCTGGCCGAGGTATGCATCGTCTCCGACTGCGTCTGGGCGCAGCCCGAGGAAGGCGCTGAGGTTGGCACAGGTGTCAACTATCCGAACCTGACCATTGGCGTATCCGAGGCCAAGGGCACCAAGTGCCCCCGCTGCTGGATGCACAGCCAGCAGGCAAACGCCGAGGGCCTGTGCCCCCGCTGCGCCGCCGTCGTAGCAAAAATGGACGTAGAATTCTGATTTTTCCCAAAAAGCTCTAAAATGTTGCTGTTCGGGAGCGGGAAATCCGCTCCCGAACTTTTTCCAAAAAGCCGCACGAAAAAGCTTGACAAATCGACTTTCCGTGCTATAATAAGCGTGTTCGGTTCGAGACGCCGGTATAGCTCAGTTGGTAGAGCAACTGATTTGTAATCAGTAGGTCGGGGGTTCGAGTCCGTCTACCGGCTCCATCAGAACCGGCGCGTTTCTTGAGCCAGAAACCGAACGAACAAAATATGGGGGAGTTCCCGAGTGGCCAAAGGGGACAGACTGTAAATCTGCTGCGTTTCGCTTCGATGGTTCGAATCCGTCCTCCCCCACCAATCAATCCCAGAGCCGTAACGGTTCTGGGATTTTTGCTGCGCAAAAATCCCAGTGATCTGTCGGACAGCCTTGGCTTTTTCTTAGTCGGTTTTGGTTGCAATCCCGCTCCGGCTGTGTTATACTGGACGGGTATAAGCTCATAATATGGTTGAGCGTCTCTACCAACCGCCGTAAATGGTTGACTGCAAAATTATACGTTGTGAGGTAGTCATGAATTACGATGTGATCATTGTCGGCGCGGGGCCCGGCGGTATCTTTTCCGCCTATGAGCTGACCCGGCTGCGCCCTGAACTGAAGGTCGCCGTCTTTGAGGCCGGACACCCGCTGAAAAACCGCAAATGTCCCATTGACGGTGTCCGGGTCAAGTCCTGCATTGCCTGCAAAAGCTGCTCTATCATGAGCGGATTCGGCGGCGCAGGCGCTTTTTCCGACGGAAAATACAACATTACCAACGATTTTGGCGGTACGCTTTACGAGTATCTCGGCAAGGCAAAAGCGCTGGAGCTGATGCGCTACGTTGACCAGATCAACATGGCCTACGGCGGCGAAGGCACCAAGCTCTATTCCACCGCCGGTACAAAATTCAAAAAACTGTGTATGCAGAACGATCTGCATCTGCTGGACGCCTCTGTGCGCCACCTCGGCACCGACATCAACTACGTGGTGCTGGAAAATCTCTACGCCTACCTGAAAGAAAAGGTCACGTTTTACTTCGACACGCCGGTGGAATCCGTAGCCGCTGTGGATGGCGGGTATCAGGTCACCTGCAAAGCCGGGAGCTTTTCGTGCAGCCAGTGCGTGATTTCCGTGGGGCGCAGCGGCAGCAAATGGATGGAGTCCGTCTGCCGTGACATGGACATTCCCACCAAGTCCAACCGTGTGGATATCGGCGTCCGGGTGGAACTTCCCGCAGAAATTTTCTCCCACCTCACCGACGAGCTGTATGAAAGCAAGATCGTCTACCGCACCGAGAAGTACGGCGACCTCGTCCGCACCTTCTGCATGAACCCCAAGGGCGCAGTGGTCAACGAAAACACCAACGGCATCATCACCGTCAACGGCCACAGTTACGAAGACCCCGCCCGCCAGACCTCCAACACCAATTTCGCCCTGCTGGTGGCAAAGCACTTTTCCGAACCCTTCAAGGATTCCAACGGCTACGGCGAGTCCATTGCCCGCCTCAGCAACATGCTGGGCGGCGGCGTCATCGTTCAGCGCTTCGGCGACCTGATCCGTGGGCAGCGGTCTACCCCCAAACGCATTGCGGAATCCTTCGTCACCCCCACGCTGGACGCGACACCCGGCGACTTAAGTTTGGTGCTGCCCAAGCGGATTCTGGACGGCATCATCGAGATGCTCTACGCGCTGGATAAGGTCGCCCCCGGCACCGCCAACGACGACACCCTGCTCTACGGCGTGGAGGTCAAGTTCTACAATATGGAAGTGGCCGTGGATGAACATTTGCAGACCCGGTATCCGGGGCTGTACGTCATCGGCGACGGCAGCGGCATCACCCATTCCCTGTCCCACGCCTCCGCCAGCGGTGTCGCCGTGGCGCGGAGAATCGCAGAACATATATTATAAGGAGGGCGGATACCATGAAAGCACTGGCCTATTACGATGGCAAAATCGGCGCACCCGAGGAACTGACAGTCCCCTTCTATGACCGCGCCCACTTCTTCGGCGACGGCTGCTATGACGCCGCCATGGCGGCAAACGGCACCATATTCCTGCTGGAAGACCATCTGGACCGATTTTACACCAGCGCCCGTCTGCTGGATATCCATATTCCTATGGAAAAGCAGGCACTGGGCGAGCTTCTCACCCAGCTGGCACGGCAGGTGGAGGGCGAAAGCTGCTTCGTGTACTGGCAGGTAAGCCGGGGCGTGGAGCCGCGGAGCCACACCTATGCCGAAAATCTGCCCGGCAAGCTGTGGGTGCTGGTTCGTCCTCAGGTCATCCCCAACCCCAACGTCCTCATCCGTCTTAACGACGAGGAAGACACCCGCTTCTTCCACTGCAACATCAAATCCCTGAATCTGCTGTGCAATGTGATGACCGCCCAGCGGGCGCACCGCGCCGGATGCACGGAGACCGTTTTCCACCGGGGTGAGATCGTCACCGAATGCGCCCACTCCAACATTTCCGTCCTGAAGGACGGAGTTCTGTACTCCCATCCCAACGACGAGTTCATCCTCCGGGGCATCGCCAAGAGCCACATGATCCGGGTTTGTTACCGGCTGGATATCCCCGTGCTGGAAAAACCCTTCACGATGGATTTTTTGAAATCCGCCGATGAAATTCTTGTAACCTCCACCACCAAGTTCTGCCTTTCCGCCGATACGCTGAACGGTCAGAGCGTGGGCGGAAAGGACCCTGCCGTCCGCATCGCCATCCAGAACGCGGTCATGCAGGACTTCCGGGACTGCACAGGCTATGCAGGACAATGGAATTAATTGAAAAAAGTCACCTGCCGCAACTGCTTTGCGCGCACGCCGGTACATCGGCGTGCGCCCTTTTGTAATGCCGCTCAAGGACGTTTGCTTTTGCTGTATGAACACTTTTTTATGTTTCTGTTACAAAAATTCGCGAATTTATCGAGACATATCATGAAATCTGCTACTTTACTTGAGACGGAAAATGTGATAAACTATTACCATTCTTTTAAATTTTGAATTTTCCAGTTTTGGAACTTTCATTTTGAGGCAAATACTCCCACCGTCTCCTGTAATATGGCGTCCGCCATTTTATAGGCTGTCTCCCGGCGTTGTTTTCGCGCTGATGTTAAGGAAGAAGCATCGGGTGAAAAGAGCGTTTGGGGGTCGCCCACCGGCTGCTTTTCGGCCGGCTCGCTTAGGAACCTCTGAATAAATCGTCTGCGGCCGTGAGCGGATCTTTTCCGCCCACTCTTCGGTATCAAAAACGGGAAATACATACAGTATTCCGCCGCTTTCGATACCTCGATTGGACGAAAAATCTCTCGCTCACAGCTCTTGCCGATTTAATCAGAGGTTCCCTTATCAAAGCAGAGAACAAGAAAGGAATGATCACTATGCAAACCATGAAACGACTTCTCGCCTTCGCCCTGGCTCTGACCATGGTCTTCGCGCTGGCAGCCTGCGGCGGCAAATCCGGCACCACCGACAGCACAGCGACAGCCGGCACCACCCCCACTGCGGCTGCCGTGACCGAGAACGCGGTTTACAGAACGCTGTACGCCTCCGAAGTCACTACGCTGAACTATCTGATCACCGGCCAGACCAACGAGCTGAACATCGCCGCCAACGTGGTGGATTGCCTGGTGGAATACGACTCCTACGGCAATGTAGAGCCTGCTCTGGCTACCAGCTGGGAGCAGAATGAGGACGCTACCGTCTGGACCTTCCACATCCGTGAGGGTGTGAACTGGGTCGATAAGGACGGCAACGTTGTTGCCCCCGTCACCGCCAATGACTGGGTTTCTTCCGCCCACTACGCCTGTGACGCCAACAACGATTCCGACACCTTCTATACCATGAGCGGCGTCATCGCGGGCGCCGACGCCTACTACGACTGGACCGCCTACCAGATGGCTCTGCCCGATGCCACCGACGGCACCGATAAAGATGGCAACGCCGTGAAGTTCATCACCAACGAGGACGGCGAGCAGGAAATCCTGGAGGAAGTCCCCGAGGCTTCCATTGACGACATTGGCGTCAAGGCTGTGGACGACTACACCCTGGAGTTCACGCTGGAATCCTCCCGCCCCTACTTCCTGTCCATGGTTTCCTTCGGCCCCTATATGCCCGTGTACGGTCCTTTCCTGGCTGAATGCGGCAGCAAGTTCGGCACCGACAACAGCACCCTGCTGTACTGCGGCGCGTTCATCCTGTCCACCTACGAGCCTCAGCAGCAGCGCGTTCTGACCAAGAACCCCACCTACTGGGATAAGGACAATGTGTTCCTGGATGCCATCCAGATGACCTACAACGCCGAGGCTTCCTCCATCGCCACCACCATGTATCAGTCCGGCGAGGTTGATCAGGCGGATATCTCCTCCGACCTGCTGTCCGCCATGATGGCTGACCCCAACACCAAGGATCTGATTCACCCCTCCCGTGCCGATACCTCCTACGCTTACTGGTATCTGTTCAACTTTGACCCCAACTTCGACGCCGAGTACGAACCCGAAAACTGGAAGCTGGCCGTGAACAATGAGAACTTCCGGAAGTCCATCGTCCACGCCTTCAACCGGATGCCCGCTCTGGCCACCAGCGACCGCATCGACCCCGAGTCCCTGAAGAACAACACCATCACCCCCAACGCCTTTGCCTCCGCTTCCAAGGACTACACCTACTACGAAGGTCTGGCCGCCTACACCGATGGCGACAACTTCGACGAAGCCCTTGCCGAGGAATACAAGACGACCGCCATTGAGGAGCTGACCGCCGCCGGAGCCACCTTCCCCATCAAGATGCTCATGTGCTACAACCCCACCTCCGCCAACTGGGCGCAGGAGTGCCAGGTCGTGGAGCAGCAGATCGAGAACGTTCTGGGCGCCGACTATGTGGACATCATCATCCAGGCAGGTCCTGAGACCGGCTTCCTGGGCGCCATCCGCCGCACCGGCAACTACGCCTTCATGAAGTGCAACTGGGGCGCTGACTACGCCGACCCCGAGACCTGGACCGATCCCTTCTCCGCGGATTCCAGCTACAGCTTCATCTTCAAGAGCACCGACCCCGAAACCCAGGCTCTGTATGCCGAGTACACCGAGCTGGTAGCTGCCGCCAAGGCCATCACCGACGACATGGACGCCCGGTATACCGCCTTTGCCAAGGCCGAGGCGTTCCTGCTGGATCACGCCTTTGCCGTCCCCTTCTCCATCAGCAACCGCAGCTATCAGATGTGCAATCTGAACGTTTTTGAAGGACAGTACGCCTCCTTCGGCTTGGCCAACCAGCGCTACAAGGATCAGCACCTGTACAGCTCCTCCATGGGTATGGAGGAATATCAGGCCGCTTACGCCGAGTGGCAGTCCAAGAAGGCCGGTTAAGATTTAAGTTTTCATTTTGGCAGTTTATCACGAGAGAAGCCCTCATTTGGGGGCTTCTCTCAAAGCCGCATATATACGGTATTGCTCCACAGGCAATTTTTCGGAGCCTGTACCGGTGCTGCTACGGCGAAAGCAGCAGCGGTATCGGCTCTGATGCCAGTTTCGTTAAAACGGTTAAAAACCGTTTTAGCAGGCCGTTTTCCAAACGGCCAGCGGCGCAGCCGCAGAAAAGAAAGTCCATACATTTCCTGCCGCCTATGGCGGCCATCCACATCAGTGAATAAATAAAATGGTTTTACCATTTTATTGGGAAATCGTATGAAGGGAGAAAACCCCCAGGAGGACATCATATGGCCAGATATATAACCAAGCGCGTTCTGCGCTCCCTCATCACCATGTTTATCATTATCACGATCCTCTTTGCCCTGCTGCGGCTGATGCCCGTGGAAGGGTATTTCGAGAATTACGATAAAATGAGCTCCACCCAGATTCAGGTCAAGCTTCAGGCTCTTGGCGTGACCGCTCCCCTGCCCACCCAGCTGGTGCGCTTTTACAAGCAGGTGCTCCACGGGGACTTGGGAGAATCCAACGTCTACCGCAAAGGCGTCGCCATTACCGAGATCATTGCCGAGAAGATTCCCATCTCTCTGGAGCTGGGACTGATCTCCCTGTGCATTGCTCTCGCGCTGGGTCTTCCTCTGGGTGTCATCATGGCGCGAAGCACCCGTACCCGCTTCAAGATCGGCGACCGGCTGGGCACGGTGTTCATCGTGCTGGTGCAGGCCATGCCCTCGGCGGTGTATCACATTCTGATCCAGTTCCTCGGTTCCCAGACCTATGTCGGCAAGGACGTGCTGGGGCTTCCCATGCTGTTTGACGCAGCCAACCCCAAGAGCTATATCCTGCCTGTCATCTCCCTGTCCATCGGCAACATCGCCTATTATGCCATGTGGCTGCGGCGGTACATGGTGGACGAGTCCAACAAGGACTATATCCGTCTGGCCCGGGCGAAGGGCGTGCCAAACGGCAAAATCTCCTTCCGGCACGTATTCCGCAATGCTTTTGTGCCGCTGGTACAGTACATCCCCAACTCCATTCTGTTTACCCTGATGGGTTCACTCTATGTGGAATCCCTGTACTCCGTCCCCGGCATGGGCGGCCTGCTGGTCACGGCCATCAAGCGTCAGGACAATACTTTGGTACAGGCGCTGGTGCTGATTTACGCAGTAATTTCCATTCTGGGTCTGCTTTTCGGCGACATTCTCATGGGAATCGTCGATCCCCGGATCAGCTTTGCCAAGAAGGAGGGTTCCCGCTGATGAAACGTCTTGGATTTCACACCCTGCGCGACAAGGCCACCGACACGCTGGGCGACAAGCTCTCTCGGCAGCTTCAGGAGGATGTCGCGCCGAAAATGAGCGACGAGGAAGCCTTCTCCTTTGCCGAATTCAACGCCGAGGACGCGGAGCGGGGCGGCTATTCCGATTATTCCTACTGGAAATCCACCCTCCGGGCGTTTTTCCAGAACAAAATCGCCGTATTTTTCCTGTTCGTCATGGTGGCGGTGCTGCTGTTCACCTTTATCCAGCCCTACCTCCCCGGTCAGAAGGATCCCATTCTCATTCACAACGACCAGTGGGGTCTGCCTCTGAACAATATTCCCCCCAGCAAAGAATTCTGGTTCGGAACAAACTCTATCGGCCAGGATCTCTGGGCGCGTATCTGGGCGGGCACCCGCACTTCCCTGTTCATCGGCTTCTCTGTCGCTTTGGTGGAGGCCGTGGTGGGCATCCTCGTGGGCGTGCTGTGGGGCTACGTCCGCAAGCTGGACTTCTTTTTTACCGAGCTGTATAACGTTCTGGACAACATTCCCCAGACGCTGCTGCTGATTCTGATATCTTACGTCTTAAAGCCCGGCGTTTCCACCATCATTTTTGCCCTGTCCTTAACGGGCTGGCTGGGCATGGCGCGGTTCATCCGCAACCAGATCATCATTATCCGCGACCGGGACTACAATCTGGCCTCCCGGTGTCTGGGCATTTCCACCGGGCGTATCATCGTCAAGAACCTGTTGCCCTATATGGTGTCCGTCATCACCATGCGCATGGCGCTTGCCATTCCCTCCGCCATCGGCAATGAGGTGTTCGTCACCTACATCGGCATTGGCCTTCCCGTGGACACGCCGTCTCTGGGCAATCTGATTCAGACCGGACGGTCGCTGATGACCGTGGCGTCTCTGCGCTACCAGCTGTTCTTCCCCGTAGCCGTGCTGGTAGTCATCACCGTTTCCTTCTACATCATCGGCAACGCCTTCGCCGACGCCGCCGACCCCAAGAATCACGTCAGATAAGGAGAGATTACAATGGAAGATAAAAAAGTTGTTCTCTCCGTCAAAGATCTGAATGTGAAATTCACCCTCCGCGGTCAGATTCTCCACGCCATCCGGGGCATTTCTCTGGACGTATATCAGGGCGAAAGCCTTGCCATCGTGGGTGAATCCGGCTCCGGCAAATCCGTATTCGTCAAATGCGCCATGGGTCTTCTGGACGCCAACGGCTACATCGACGGCGGTTCCATCCTCTATAACGGCATGGACCTGACCAAATTCCAGACCGACAAGGACTGGCTGAAGATCCGGGGCAAGGAGATCGCCATGGTGTTTCAGGACCCCATGACCTCCCTGAACCCCCTGAAAACCATCGGCAAGCAGATTCAGGAGGCCGTGGAGCTGCATCAGGGTCTGAAAGGCGGTGACGCCTACAAGGCCGTGCTGGAAGTGCTGAGCGACGTGGGCATTGACGACCCCGAGCGGCGCTACAAGCAGTATCCCCACGAATTTTCCGGCGGTATGCGCCAGCGGGTGGTCATCGCCATCGCCGTCGCCTGCCGGCCGAAAATCCTCATCTGCGACGAGCCGACCACCGCTCTGGACGTGACCATTCAGGCGCAGATTCTGGAGCTGATCAAGGCCATGCAGAAAAAGTATGACCTCACTACCATCTACATCACCCATGACCTTGGCGTGGTGGCCAACGTGGCCGACCGCATCGCCGTCATGTATGCGGGCGACATCGTGGAGCTTGGCACCTGCGACGAGGTGTTCTACGACCCCCGCCATCCCTACACTTGGGCGCTGCTGTCCAGCCTTCCCCAGCTGGGAACCAAGGACGAGCCGCTGTACTCCATTCAGGGTACGCCGCCCAATCTGTTCCACGAGGTCAAGGGCGACGCCTTTGCCCCCCGGAACCCCAAAGCACTGAAAATCGACTTTGTAGAGCGTCCTCCCTTCTTCGAGGTCACGCCTACCCACTATGCCCGCACATGGCTGATGGACCCCCGCGCTCCCAAGGTGGAGCCGCCGGAGCATGTCCGCATCCTGCGGGAGAAGGGAGTGAACCGCGTTGGCTGAAGACAGAAAGAAGCTGATCGAGGTTCAGGATCTTGTCGTCCGGTTTGGCTCCCGACGGCACGCCTTTACCGCGGTGGATAACGTATCCTTCCACATTTATCAGGGCGAGACCTTCGGTCTGGTTGGTGAATCCGGCTCCGGAAAGACCACCATCGGCCGCGCCATCATCCGCATTCACCCCACTGCCGGCGGCAAAATCCTCTTTGACGGCAAGCAGATCAACGGGCGCATCTCCAAGGCTCTTGACCGGGAGGTCACACAGCGTATCCAGATGATCTTTCAGGACCCCATGTCCTCGCTGAACGAACGGGCAAAGGTGGATTATATTGTCAGCGAAGGACTTTACGCTGGCGGACACCATCTGTCCGAAAGCGAGCGTCAGGCCAAGGTGGCAAGCGCCCTGTCCGACGTGGGTCTGCTGCCGGAATTTGCCAGCCGCTTCCCCCATGAGTTCTCCGGCGGCCAGCGTCAGCGAATCGGCATTGCCCGGGCACTGATCATGGAACCGGACTTCATCATTGCCGACGAACCGATCTCCGCGCTGGACGTTTCCATCCGGGCGCAGGTTCTGAACCTGCTGTCCAAGCTCCAAAAGGAGCGGAATCTGACCTATCTGTTCATCGCCCACGACCTGTCGGTGGTTCGCTTCATCTGCGACCGCATCGCCGTCATTCACAAGGGCAAGATCGTGGAGCTGGCGGAGAGCGAGGAGCTGTTCGCCCATCCCCTGCACCCCTACACCCGTGCGCTGCTGTCCGCCATCCCCCAGCCAGACCCCATTGCGGAGCGGCAGAAAAAGCTCATCGTCTACGACCCCAGCTGCCATCACTACAGCGAGACGAACCAGCCGGACTGGTGCGAGATCGTCCCCGGCCACTTTGTTCTGGCAAGTGAGACTGAGCTGGAAGAATACCGCAAACAGTTTTGATACTATTTCCTGATTAAAATCTTAATTTTAATCAGGAAGGCATCGCCTG
>ENA-OZEP01000660-OZEP01000660.1-human-gut-metagenome-genome-assembly--contig:-NODE-660-length-13754-cov-9.550916_pt1 | contig 13754 bp, 13 predicted proteins | sample MGYA00245074_ERZ653621 | MGnify/ENA primary metagenome ERZ653621 (study PRJEB26926, sample SAMN06165020) | human gut metagenome | biome: ENVO:00009003; feature: ENVO:2100002; material: ENVO:00002003...
ACAAAAATCCCGGCAGGTTTCCAAATGATAAATTTCTGAAAACTCTATAAAAAGCAGCGCCCTTTTTCAAATTTCCTCCGAAATCAGAAAGGGCGCTGCTCAATCTCTGACTGCATATGGCTGACACAGTTCAAAAGATGCATCACAGCATGTTTGCATCTATGGAACTATAAAAAATCGTGTTCACATTTTACCTTTGATTCCCGAACTAATCTCAGTTGATTCCTCCTGAAATTATCCTAAAAAACGCTTTAGATGCAGCATTCCTAGCCTGCTTTTGGGTTAAAAACTTAATTTCTTTCTGAGCTTTCGTTCGCAAGTTTCGACATTTCTATTTTCTTTCGCATATAGAATCCTGCAATCGTTACAACATATTTTTCTTGAAGCGAAATGCAATCAAGTAAATCAACGACATCTGCTAAACAGTCTATAATCCCGCCTAATGTAACAATAAATGGAACACCACCGTACATGGCCTCACTCAGTTTTGAAAAAGAGTAGTGATACTCAGGTGGACAATCAATATCGAGTAAATACTGCGAATGGATTTCCTCCAATCTCGTCTCTTGGATGTTCTCAAACAGGTCGTGGATTGCATTCAGCAACGTATTTCGATATGCTTGCACAACCTCACTATTTCGCATATTGTGTATCGATGTACAAAACACGATATGTAATTTCTGCAACTCATATTTATAATAGTCGTTTTGAAGCCTTTTCTCATTTTCCTCTATTAGTATCTCTATTTGCTTTAGAGGAGCATCAACTTTAGGAATTTGTTTTTCTTTCCATGAACGATTATATTGTGAAATCTGTTTGCCTATCTCTCCAACCAGCACTTGCAAGTAGTTATAGCGTTTTTCCGCAAATGTTATCAACTCAGAAAAGGAAATATCCAGAATTATAGAATCCATCCCCTTGGTATTGCTGTAGAGCATAACCGAAAAATCTTTGCAGCCAAATCCACCTCCTGACCAACTCGCATAGCGTTGCTCTTTTCCTTCGCCATTAAAGCGGTCATTTAAGTTTACCGGATGTGCAGAGAAACACGCTCTTATTGTTTTGAAATATTCATTATCACTGGATTCATAAAGTTTATCGGTAAACACCGATGAATCATCCTGAAATGGAATAGATCGTGGGTCAAAAATCACTCTATGCAACTGTTGAATTGATTCCCAAAGTACGTCAATGCAGTTGATGAAGGTCATCATTTTTATGCTTGAAGCATTGTCATTTTTGCTGCATAGCTTTGAAGTATCTATTTCTTCTACGACAACATCAACCCAATCCATCGCCGAGCATATAATACTCCATTGGTTTTTCCCATTGCAGTCATGATAGATTTTCCACACCATATCATGATCGTTTACTTTCTCTCTGAAGTCATCAATGAGGGATCTGTCCATTCTCTGTGCAATGTTCCTTTCTATATAATATCATTGGAAAACCAGTGTCTGGATTTTATTGGCAACTGTATTCTATCACCTTTTTCTTTTACGCACAAGCTTTATTGCGCAAATTGAATTTCTCACCCCCTATATCGACATCGTTTTATCTCTAACTTGCAAATCCCTGAAAAGCGAGTAACTTTTAATCCCAAGTTTCGACATTGCCTTTTTCTTTCCTAACGATTATAGCTGAAATTCCGCCCCCTACTGATTCTCTTAAAATACAACAATGATTTGTTCTCCGCCAGCCTGTGACCCTTTTCATTAATCTAACGCACCGCTGCCCTACCGCCATTAAAATAGCGGTAGGATATTATATTTATTACGTATTTTCTCTTCCCTCGATCTCACTCCCCCCTTCTTAATAATTGATAGTTAAGCATTGCACTAATCGGCAAAATTTGATATACTTTTATTGGAAAGCAATTAAAATACAATGCAGGAACTTGGTCGAGGTGTAATTCGGACATGAATGTTACATTTTTGGTTGGAAACGGATTTGATATCAACCTTGGTCTAAAAACCAAATACACAGATTTTTATCCGTCGTATCTAGCAAAGGGTTACAACGACATTCTGTCGAAAGATATTGAAGACAATTATAAGAATTGGGCGAACTTAGAAATTGCCTTGGGGAAAGTACTCGCAAAGATCTCCCCTGATCAAATACGTGAGTTCTTGGATTGTAAGGGGAATCTTGAAAAATGCTTGGCCGCATATTTGCGCAGCGAGGCAAAACGCATCGACGTTTCCAGTGAGAAACTACCAGGTGAATTTCAAAAAGAGATTACTAACTTCCATCAAGAATTTTCCAAGCAAAACAAAGAAGACTTCTTAGCTTGGTTAGGAAAAGTTCCCAGTGCCATTTCTTATCAGTTTATTTCATTTAATTACACAGACGCTTTAGACCAAATTGTCACTGTTTCCAAGAACGTTAGTCCTTTTGGATACCATGCGTGCGGTAGTACTGGATATAATGATAAGTTAGGGACTGTGCATCATATTCATGGAACTCTTTCCAGTGACTTAATTCTCGGGCTAAATGATCCTTCACAGATTGCCAATTCTCTTCTAACAGCGAATAAAAGTTTGACAGATTATATCATTAAATCCCAAGTTAACGAGGCTCTTGGTGAGCGGCGAGTCATCGATGCTAAGCGTATTATTGATAATAGCGATTACATTGGCATCTATGGCATGTCCCTTGGGGATACCGATAAGATGTGGTGGGAATATCTACTGGCATGGCTTCAGGCTAAAAATACTCGCAGACTAGTGTTGTACGTCCATGCTGACTTGTCGGATAATCCCTCCGGTCAAGAGAAACTACGCCAGATCGATAATTGGAAAGAAATTTTCCTCAGTCAGGCTGGCTCCCAACCAGATATTGCCGATAAGGTGCGGAGTCAAATAATTGTAATTATTCGCTCGAAGATTTTCGATTTTGGCAGTATTACCATCAGCGAACGAGATCCTGAAAATGTTCTGCTTTCTGTGTAATCCATCATCACACAGTGGATAGAATTAACGATATTACCCAAAATATCGGTTTTCATAGGATGTTCATTTAGGGGAAAATCAAGCGCCAATGAAATACTCCAGCGGAACCATCATTTAAACTATAAAGCAGCATGAGGACGAAATACCCAGCAAGGGATTACCAACCCTGACCTTAATTGCGGGGTATTGACTCACTAATCCTACTCCGCATTTCGTCCAGTACACCGTTAGGGATAACCAATGTATCAGTATTCCTCTCGTTGGGAATATCCGACATCGTCGTCTCCCCTCTCTCAGTGTCCTCCCCCTGTACATGACCTTTGGAATTAAAAATTGAATTTCATCTGCCACGTAGCAATAGTCAATAATACCCAGATGGCTGATTGTTTCTTCCTCTACCGCAAACGAGCAATCTACTTCACAAATTGTAAGAGCGATTGTTTCATAAGCATTGTCTGCGATTTTCCGTGTCAACTCCACCTTAGACCAGCCAAACTGCATGGCGGCCCTCAAATACCATTCCCACAGTTCCGTGGATAACCCCGATTCCAGAATCACAACATTCTGTGTCCAGCCGAGCTCCATCGCCAAGGACAGCAGTGCGGGTTGACCCTGATAAGTCCGATAGAACTCCCTCATCCGACGAAGGTTCCGAGGGGAAAATCCCTGAACATCCGGGTATTGTCTGCTCAGATATGCAGCTGCCGCAACCGCCGCTCCTTTTTCCGTTCTCCGGCATACAGCTTTGCCAATCTTGCAGTATAGCTCCATTTGGGGTATATCTGCTGCCATGGCCTTGTCAAGCTCTGCGTACATTTCGCTATAGTCTATATTCTTACGGATATTCATCGGGTTCCCTCCTTGTTCAAATTGACCTTGCAATATTGATAACATGAAGCCCTTCTCTCCGGGCATAGTCAACGGTATAAGCTGTTCCACCTGAATCCCTTGTCAAATAGCAGATACAGGTTCCACTGTGATCCACCAAATGGCGGTTCCGCCTGTGCATACAGTTCGGGGTATATTCTCTGGACACATACACGACCTTATCACTCCTACGCTTAATATCCTCATAAACTGCAATATCCTCACTTCGCCATCCTCTGGTCTGATCTTCACAAGGCAGCACCAGAATCAGGCGAAGCTGGGGATATTCTTTTTTCATATCCAGAATCGTCTGAGCCGCCAGAGTGTCGAATCCCAGTGCGCCTCCCGCACCAAAAAACGCAATGCCCTGCTTTACAAGCTCCCTAATAACTTTTCGTAGACGAACAGCCACTTTTAACTTTTCTGCCCCGTTCAGGCTTCTATGCCCGGTGAAACAGCAGGTTTTCGCTCTCATATCCATATTACTCTTCCTCCCGTTTTGCGATATATCGCATATTCTACCACATATGCCGCAGAATTGCGATATATCCCACACGATATATCCCGACTTTTTATAAAATATAGTCAACGATATATCGTACAGAAGGATGATGTTTTATGAATGCGAAAGAAGCTGTCGCAGCCAGGATTCTGGCTTTGTGCGACGAAAGAGGTATCGCCATCAATGCCCTTGCCAGCAGTTCCGGGGTGGCCCCCTCCACCGTTTACAGCATGCTCAACGCCAAGAGTCAGAATCCCGGTGTGGTTTCCCTGCAAAAGCTCTGCGATGGGCTGGGAATTTCCCTCAGAGAATTCTTTAACGACGACCTCTTTGACAACATCGAGCAGGAAATCAAATAAACAGGATGAGCGCCGGTTTCATTCAGATCCCGGCGCTCCTGATTTCTATTTGCTGAATAACGATTACGAGCCAGACTCGCCTCCTGCGTCCAGCTCGTAGGACAATTGCAATTCCCCGCATAACGTACTCCTCGCATGGAATCGCCACACTGTTGCCCAGGGCTTTGTAACGGGCGGAATCTGATGCCCCTGAGATGTTTGTCCAGCCGTCTGGAAAACCCTGCAAGCGCTCGCACTCAAGGGGCGTCAGGCGGCGAATCAGGTTATGGTTCTCCACAATGCACTTGTCGTCACTGACATACTGGCTGCTGATTCCCTTATGGTCTGACCGAACCAGTGTGCCAACCGCCTCCTGATAAGGCTGCGCTACCAGATCTGTAGCATCCTTGTGCTGCCGGGCACTTTCCGTACTGACCACTTCGTTCTCTGTGAACACATCCACCCGTTGGCGGCTGAAGACTGCGTGGTGATCTGTCGCCGTCAAGGTGTAGGCAATGTTCTTCTGATACCCGATCCCATTACCGCCGTTCTGAGGCTGACGGTCAATGGCATTTCCGACAATACAGTAAACAGGCGTATCCTGCTCCACCAACGGCACATTATTACCACCCGTGCCATACCGTGCGGACATGGTAGGCGCCACCCTGTGAGGGCCGGTATAACGGGCATCAATGCCGTGATATGTGGTTGAGTTCATTTCTTCATAGTTCATGCTAAATCTCCTTCAAAATCAATAGTTTCATGTATAAGCTGCTCACATAATATTTTGAAATGCTATAATGGTTTCGTTAAAAACAGGAGGTGTAACAAGTAATGAACGAAACCATACGAGGATTGATAGCCACCACTATTAACCGTTTGGCCAATGCTGGCTATAGTGAGACAATCGTGGAAACGTACCAAGCAGTTTATAACGGGTTGGTACGTTTTTGTGAAACTGATGGTGTAAAGGCTTACACCACAGAAGTTGGGGAATGCTTTTGGAATCACTTCCAAAAAGAAAACCCAAATATGAGCAGAGACAGAGTATCTGCATACCGAACAGGGATTAAACACTTAGATTGTGTTTTCCTTGGTTCAGAGTTTAAAAAAGGTCCTTTCGGACGGGTTCCATTGCCATATGAAGATTCGTGCTTTAACGGCATACGGGATACATATAAATGCTATCTCGACGAGTCAAGAAAATCGACCAAGGATATACGCAGTAGAATTCTATGTGTATCGCGTTTTCTGAAATTCATAGAGGGTCGAGGAGTCAAAGAACTTTCCAATTTGTCTGTGAATGACATCTACGCTGCTTTCCAAGAGTCGACTGATAAAGGTCGTTTCCGCCGCTTGGTCGGTCATTTCTTAACCTATGCCTACAAATATGGGCTAATCGAGGAAAACCTTTATTTGGTTATTCCGTCTCCCATTAGGCATAAAGCTGTACCGTCTGTGTTTTCTCCCGACGAAGTTGAGCGAATCATTTCTGCCATAGACAGAACTACAAATATCGGGAAGCGGAATTATGCGGTTGTGCTGATTGCCGCAAGGCTTGGATTAAGAGCTTCAGACATTGCTGGATTAACATTTAGCTCTCTATCAACAAAGGATGGAAAGGTCAGGATAACGCAAAAGAAAACAAAGCAATTTTTGACCTTGCCTCTGCTGGCTGAGGTGAGAGATGCCATTGACGATTACATCAATCACGTGCGTCAAAATACTGCCGATGACCATGTATTTTTGAATGTGGCAAACAACGATCCGATTACATCTGCCAATGTAGGCAAAATTGTAGAGATGACGATTACGGCTTCCGGGATAGACACCACAAACAAGCGAAGAGGTTCTCATAGTCTGCGATCCAGCCTGGCTACAGCTCTGATTGCGGAAGGAAATGGGTATGCTACTGTACAGCAGGTGCTGGGTCACAGCGATATACGCTCCACAAAAGCCTATGCCGAAGTCAGCGTGGAGCAGCTTCGTCCTTATGCGATACCAGTCCCTGCTCCAAGCGGATATTTCAAAGAGATTCTGGAGCAAGGAGGTATGTGATGAAATCGTATATTTTTCAAAGCATTCTGAAGGATGAGTTCAACGCATTCCTCGATTTGAGACATAGTCAAGGGTTCAAAGACCATAACCGTTACATTTGGGAGTATATTGATAGATATCTTACAGATTCCCATGTCAGCGAGAAATCGATGACGCCGGAGAGGGTCGAGGGCTGGATTTCATCCGATTGCGCAGGTCTAAAGGACAAGTCAGTTGATGGTTTTATTGCAGCATACAATGTTTTCGCGAAATACTTGATTTCCGTTGGCATCCCGGCGTACATCTATCCACATGCTTTGTCTATGCGGCGCAGCAAATATGTACCATATGTTTTCACAAACGACGAGATGACCACGATGTTCAGAATCGCAGATAGTGGAGGATCTTCTAAAGACCGACTCTCCAGAATCCAATTTCCTGCACTCTTGAGAATCCTGTATGGATGCGGGCTTCGCTTGAGTGAGGCACTTGCTTTACGGATACGAGATGTCGATTTTGACATCGGTGTCCTACTGATACGCAACGGGAAAGGCAACAAGGACAGGTTGGTTGCAATGGATACGTCACTTACTGAGGCGTTGAAGTTATACCAAGCGTCCGTGCTTTCGGGCAAATCCAAGGATGCGTATCTGTTTGAAAGTAACTACAAGGATGGCAGCCGTAACTGTGCTGGGCATCACCGCAGCCCAAGCTGGGCAAGGCATAACTTCAGCAGAATTGTGGAGCGGGCAGGCATTTCCATCATCACAGAGAAGAACGAGCGCGGTATCTGCCCACACTGTCTGAGGCATACATTTGTGGATCATTCTTTAGCCAGACAGAGTGAGAACGGTGTGAGCAACTATTGCGCTCTGCCGCTTATCTCTATCTATTTAGGTCATGAAGATTTGACAGAAACACAGGATTACGCTCATTTGACAGCCAGTGAATGTACTGCAATCTTAAAAAAGACATCAGAAAAATACAGTGGAATATTCCCGGAGGTTCCAAAATGAAAAAGAATATCTTTCTAACTCAGTTGGGTGATTATTTTGATGTGTATCTTCCCAATATTCGCAGAGCAAGCCCCAACACGATAGCCGCATACGGATATTCTTTCTCTATCTTTTTTGAATTTCTCTACGAAGTGATGGATGTCCAGCACACCTCGGTCACCTACAAACACCTTACGCCCGCGCTTTTTGACGAGTTCGTCTTATGGATGACGAATACCAAAAATTATTCTGCGACTTCGGTTCGGCAACGGATGACGGCAATATCGTCATTTCTGAAATATGCCTCACAACGGGAAATGTCTGCGCTTAAACCGTACACGTCGGTAATGGATGCAAAACGTCCAAATGCTCCGCAGGAGGAATTCTCATATTTTACAGTTAATGAAATGAAGTTCCTTCTCTCTTTGCCAAATCCCCAGAAATATCTCGGGTCACGAGATATTGTGTTTCTGTCGGTTTTGTATGATTCCGCTGCACGCGCGCAAGAGATGTGTGATTTGCGGGTTGGGGACATTAGATTCGGCAATCCTGTTAAGCTGAAAATTCACGGAAAAGGAAAGAAAGAGCGTGAAGTCCCCATTTCTGACGAGGTTGCGGAGCTGCTGAAATACCATCTAAAGCAGCTCGGCCTTACTAATAAGGACAAGGACTCATACATTTTCCTGAGCCAAACCAATGAGAAAATGACAACTGCCTGCGTCCGCAGCATCGTTAAAAAATACGTCGGTCTTGCGCAGAAGGTACACCCCGAACTTTTTGTGGAATCCAGCTATTCCCCACATAGCTTCAGACACAGCAAAGCAGTACACATGGTTGAAGCAGGAGTGGATCTCATATACATTCGTAATTTCCTCGGGCATGAGCACATTAGCACGACTGAGATCTATGCTCGCGTGGGACAGGAGGCAGTAACCAAAGCGTTGACAGATAGGAGAATCCCAAAGGTTTCTGCCACTGTCCCTAAATACGAGTCGGCTGGGCGTGAGATCCCTGACTTCATCAAGAAGGCAAGGAAAAATATGTGAGCAACTTTCTCTCAAAATACTTAAAAACTGGAGGTTAACAAGATGAAATCATCAGATTCAGACTTCAACGCATATCATGGTTTATGTGACTCACCACATAAGCCGTGGTTCTCGTAGACCAGCGGCTGGTGTCCATGCTCTTGAGCACGGAGCGTCCCACTCACGTCTTCGGAACACCCCATAACGCTGCCGTCCTGATCATTTAGGCATAGGATGCTTGGCACCATATTTGTGCCGCTATCGGACGCCTTCAGGGTTGGTGCGCATTCCTCCTGATAGCCAACGCCCCCGGCTTTGCTCCCCTGCCCCGCGGAAAAGCCAGCAGCAATAAATGTCTGCTACTTCATACCCGGCTGTGCGCCCAGCGCCCCGGCCACATTGTGCAAATCCCGGACTTCATCTCTTTGGTTCGCTGGCGAACGCAATGGGCTGAATTGCTCCGTCGCAGCCTTCATTCTCCTTTCCATCCGGCTGGGTGACAAAGGGCTGCATCTGCATATTGCTGGTCGCCATCAACGCTCCGGATACGCCGTGAAGGTCGATCCCCTCGTCTCTCTGGTTGATATGGTAGGCTTCCAGTTTCGTGGGCCTGCCATCCGGCAGAACGAGACCGGCTTGGATCTCCAGCGCCCGCTTCAACTTTTCCGGAAGTTCCTTTCCCCGTTCAGCAGCTCTACGCAGGATACCCAAGCAGGCTTTCCTGGTCAAATAGTATCTTTTCGGCGGATCGCCCTGCAAAATCCGCGACAAGGAAGATCCGTTTTCTTCTCTGGGGGACACCCCAGTATTGAGCGTCGAGGCATCTCCACGCCAGGGAGAAATCAGCTCCCAGTACGATTCGCCCAGCAGGTTGCCATGGCCAGGGGTAAGGTCGAGGGATTGAAATACCACTGACTTTAATTCGGACGATCTCCTCGAGGACACACCGGAAGTCTTCTCCCTTTGGTGTGCCACTGGAGAAGGCTCCGGGAACGTTCTCCCACGCCATGAATCGAGGTCGTATATCGAGAGCTGTTCTACCTCGCAATTCGTCTGCATTTCTCATCTCCTTTGTAAGTCTGACCTGTTCCATAAAAAGGCCGGAACGCGCACCGGCCAGACCGGCTCTGGCTCCGGCCACCGAGAGATCCTGACAAGGGCTGCCCCCACATATGATATTTACTGGTGGCAGCCCCGCACCATTGAGTTTTGTGATATCCCCGACATGAACCATATTGGGGAAGCGCAACTTGGTCACCTCGATCGGAAAGGCTTCAATCTCACTTGCCCACACTGGTCGGATGCCATTTCGCACCGCCGCCAGAGGAAAGCCGCCGATCCCATCGAACAGGCTGCCCATAGTTAATTCGTTTGTCTCCTGATTCGGTACACACCTCCAAAAAACAAAAGCCAGCTGTAAAAACAGCTGGCTTATCGAAAATATGTTTTGACTTCTATGTCACATTTTGGTAGAATAAATATGGTTCTTTCGAGAACCGGGCGCTGCACAACGGCAGGCGGTTAGCCACACCACCCGAAAGGGGGTGATGGTCATGCCAATTACATTGACCTTCCATATCCTTTACTGGACTGTGACGATCAGGGTAAAAAGCAGAAACCGCCACTCGGCCAAGTGACGGTTTCAGGGCTTTTGCTTTGTTAACCTAGCTTCTTCGGGCTAACCGCTTGTCGCAGCGCCCTTTTCTACGTTCATTATACCACGATTCCGCCGTCTGTCAAGGGTGACTGCCTAGTCAATTTCAGTTCCGTCATCCAGCAGAGTGTTACATCTGCATTGATTGGCTCTTCTGTACCATCTCCTGTTTCGGATTGTAGACAACCAAGCCGATCTTATCGTAGTCATAGCCAACAGAGTTCAGAATCTAATCCCGCACAGTTTTGATGAGGTACTCCGTATCCAGTTTTCCCTCCAAATACAGCCCTTCGTCAATCATGACAGGTACATTCATTCCCTTTGGACTGCCACTGAGAAGTGGGCGCAATCTGCCCGCTACCAAGTCGCAGAGCCGCATCATCCGGTCATGTCTAATCGGGTCTTTGTTGCATTCCCGCAGGATTTCCAGAATGGCTTGTCGCCAATTCTGCACAGTCACTACGCTGCCATCCGGGAATAACAGCCGAGATGGCTTCAGTCCCTTGAACCGTGCCGGGTCTGCCGCCAGTGACAACAGTTGTTCACCGTCGTCCATTGTCAGCCTCTTTTCCTCCATAAGAATCTTTTGAACCAGCTCGTCATACAGATCATCGATCTTCTGATGCATCTGTTCCCGGCTCTGTTCGACCCGAGTCAGACATACGCTGTCAAAGAAAGTACTGTTTTTCTCCATCAGATTTTCTCCTTCTTTCCCGTCTTTCGTTTTTAGTCAATGGTACTGCTGCCATACCCGACTATCTGATCAATTTCTGTGCCATCATACAAGAATACCTTGATGTGGTCAGCAGATATCACTTTTACCGTATGTACAAGCTGCCGGATCATTTCCTCGTCCCACTGCTGCATGTGGTAGCTCATCCCGTCTAATGCCGCTTCCATCGTATGCACATGTAACTGTACCGTCTGGTCTTTTCTGAGCCGGGCGGCAACTTTTTCACGCTGTTCTTTCAGTGACGCCATCTCATTGGCGATACTGCCAAACCTTGCTGCGTTCTTCACTGCACTGTCAGGCTGTTGGAGCAATATGTTGAATTCCGCTTCCAGCTCCTCAAGCCTTCGGTTAATTTCTCCCAGTGTCATGGTGGAATCCGGAAGGATCCCTGTTTCCTCCACTGCCGCTTCCGTGATCTGTCTGCAGATCGTTTCTTTGGGATCCATTATGGAATTGATTGCCGTCATGATTGCCCGCTGCAGTGGTTCCTCGTCCATGGTCGGTGACTGGTGGCAGTACTTTGAACCATCGTCCACATACCGAACGGTGCCTCGCGTTCCAGGTTCTACCGGGGAGTATAGGTCATTCATGTTGTTCAGCATAACGCGCGTGCCGGGTGGGTAATTCTTTCGGATAGACTCCACCTGCTCACGGCTGGGAAATGGCATATTCATTTGGTGTCCTCCTTCTCGGAAAGTTTCATCAATCGTGTGCGCATACACTCCCCGTCCACGCCCTGACAAAGAAAGCCGTGACCGGGAAAGGGACATCCCTCGCACAATAGGGACGCTGTACAGATGGGCTTCTCCGTCTGGGCGGGAGGCCCAGTGTGGGAACGGTATTCCGGTCTGGTTCTGTTTGGCTTGGAATTTGCTTTGTTCGGATTCTTCAATTTTAACCTCCATTTCCCCTAGCGCCCTTTTTCAGGCGCGGGATATTGTTCTAAGAAAATGAAAAAAGCCGTCCTCCCTAAAAAGGAGAACGGCTGGGAAAAGGGTGCTGAAAGGTCAGTGCCCTTTTTGAAAAAGAAAAAGCCGGAATTCTTACGGCTGTTACGCCACAAAAATCCCGGCTGATTCACATATGATAACTTTCTGAAAACTCTATAAAAAGCTGTGCATTTTTTTAAATTCTGACCGAAACCAAAAAGGGCGCTGCGAATATCATCGTCGTATCTGGCTGAGCCTGTTCAAAAAGCGTATCAAAGGGTGTTTGCATCTATGGAATGGCTAAAAACGTGTTAACATTTTACCAGAGAGAATCAAACAATTATCCAGTATATTTTCAATAATTACCAGTAAAAAGCACTTTAGATGCAACTTTTCCCAAGTTGCACATAAAGTGTTGGGTAAACATGTTTTTAGTGTACACTTTAGATATCACATTTGGCACACTATAACAGACCGTCACGCTTCAAATTTTCAAATATTTCGTTCGCAAGTTTCGACAACTGAGTTTTACACATAAAAAACATATCACAGAAACATATTGGCTCAAGCAACATTTGTACGTCAACATAAATACCGTGTGCTTTGGGTCAGATAATTATATCTTTTTAGGTTGCACTCATGGAACCAGCAGACGATTTGTGCGACACGCAATAGCAATACTTGTTTAATTATCAGAACACTCGGCCGTAATCTGGCTGGATCTCATATTGTTAAGTGCAGTTTTCCTCGTACCACTCCTCCATATACACATTGATAACATCCGATTGGTAATATGTACCCCCTTCTATAGTCGTTGAACGCAGGAACCCCTGATTCTCTTCATTCAAGTTAGAGTGGATACAGCTTGAAACCACTATCGGCATTTTGCCATCTCTACCGGCACGATTAGCGATGTGGCATCAACAATCCCACGATGGTGATTCTGTATCAAAACACGATCCAACTCTCCATTATTGGCGAACTGTTTACCTTCAAACAGGTTATCGACAAACGTCTTTTGAAGCATCACATCGCCGACGTACTTTTCATTCCTCAGCATTTTACTTAATGTCTCTCGGCTCCAGCGTTCCTTTCCTGTTGGTGATAATATCCCATTTTCATATAACCAATCCGATATCTTGCCCAGGCTAAAGTCCGCTGCCCGCATTTCAAATATCTCTTGCACAATCTTTGCTTCGGTATCATGAACGATTAGATTACCGTTCTCATCCTGCCGGTATCCGTAACAGGTGAAGTCCGCGAATCCAGACGTTCCATTCTTGAACCCCTGCCGAATCCCCCATCTGATATTCCGGCTCATATTCTCACTCTCATTCTGAGCCAACGCACAGTATAACGTGATCAGCATCTGAACCTGCTGGTCATGTAGCCATAGCTTTTCCAGTTCAAAATACACATCCACACAAAGAGCCCTCAGGTCTTGTAGCGTTTTCAGTTCATCGAATGTATTTCTTCCAAAACGACTGATTGATTTCGTAAGGATTAAGGCAATACCGCACAGAAAAAAGTGCCAGATACCCCCAAGTGTGATATAATAAACTTATGGATAAACAGATGACGATTTCCGCATTCAGTGACGAACTGGCGCAGGTGCGGACGAAGAAAAAGGAATTCCTCAGTCAGATTGAACGGATCGTCCCGTGGAAGGAATGGCTTGCCATGATTCAGCCGTGCTATTACAAAGGAGAGCGCGGCAACAAAC
>ENA-OZEP01000687-OZEP01000687.1-human-gut-metagenome-genome-assembly--contig:-NODE-687-length-13399-cov-5.851619_pt1 | contig 13399 bp, 10 predicted proteins | sample MGYA00245074_ERZ653621 | MGnify/ENA primary metagenome ERZ653621 (study PRJEB26926, sample SAMN06165020) | human gut metagenome | biome: ENVO:00009003; feature: ENVO:2100002; material: ENVO:00002003...
TAGGCTCCGGTCTCGTGGGCTCGGAGATGTGTATAAGAGACAGTGGTAGAACAGCTCAAAATATCGATTTCTTTCTGCTTGAATTTCTTCTGAAACTCATATGCCATATCCCGGTCAAGTTGGGCAGTGTGTTCCACAATACGAAGATCTCGGATCTCCATATCATTGAATAAGCGGTAGTAATGGTTCTCCTTAAACTCAATTGACGGATCAATTGGTATCAGCTCACCATCACATTGGTATGTCGGACAAACATCTTCGATATTATGGCAGGTTAAGCGCCTGCATTTTTTACATATAAACCATGGCTTGGAATTTGTGATTCTGATTTTTGAGGTGTCTACCTTATATGATGTTCCGCTGTCACGAGCCACTATGCCTCTGAGTACAAAAACCTTGTCCCACAACAGCTTCAGGAAGTCTGTTGCATCATCTAAAGAAAGTTCGATTCCCTTCTTTTTGGTGATCTTCTGCAGATAATCGACCCGTTTATTAGACAGTCCTGCTTTAGATGGGATAAAGGCCTTCTTCCGTTTTCCGGATTCCGAAACAGTATAAGAATACTCCACTCCACCATGCGTAAAATCTGCCAAATCGCTTTCGTTTAACGGAGCATCATATTTTAGAGCTGCATCTGTCATCATGGACGCAGCAAAAATGCTGCAGAGCGAACGGAATTCATTTTTATTGATGTGATATTTTTCATAACTTCCCGAAACATCGGTCTCAATTCCGATAAGGCCAAAATGTGATAAAGAAGTATTTCCATTGCTGTCCACCAGTTCAGCGAGAATCGCTTTCCACGCCTCTTTTTGAATGCCAAAGTCAGAATCCGCCTCAAACGAAGTTCTTCCTTTAATATTGTTTTTTTCGAAAACGGTCTTCAGCAGGTCGACAAAAGACGGAACCATCAGGCCGCCCGATGCCTCCCGCTTTTTGAGTGCTTCTACAATAAGCCTTTTATAGAGGATGTCATTATACGATATGTTCAGATAGCTTGCGTAAAAGGCAGCAGCCTGGCGACTATCTGAGAACGCGATGAATTGCTTCGCTGTTTTTTCTTTAATCGTTTCAGAGAAGCCGAAATCGTCACCAAACTCATCATCGGCATCATGCTTCTGAACTGTCACTTTATAGGAGGGTAATTCCTGAAACAACGCCGTGCCAATAACACTTGTCGATGCTTCCTGACCACTAAAAAATATTCTAAGGACTCCGGCAGTATTTACATTTTCGCAATGCAGGCACTTTGTCAATGTATGTCTTTCTGTCGTGAATTTTACACGGTATACCTTTACATAGGATGTTGTGATATGCTCGCAGTGCGTCTTTGCACCATCCTTGTGAATTGATCCGCAGTATGGGCAAATACGATAGGCTTCGGCCTCAATTCCTTCGTCCTCCAATATGTGATCGTTGTCCGTGTCATTAATACTATCCGCAAGAAGGAATAATTCTTTTGTCGATATATCATCAGACATATTGTATTGCTCCAACTTGCCATTTTCTATTTTTCCAACAAGATAAACAGCAGAGCAGAACGAACAAGTAGCTGCTTCAAACACCTTAAAGTTTGTGTTCGTAGTTATATCATATCTATTTGTGCTTCGATGAAGCATGACATGACTGTCGGGTGGAAGCGTCACAAACACGCTCTCGGTAGCACGCAAAAACATATGGTATCTGGCATCAAACAGTTTTCCACCATTTTTCTCTGCCATTGATGCCACGGAAACAAAGTCCGACAATTGTTTCTGTGTCCAGTTCATGCTGTCCGCTATCTGTTTTACTGTTTCCGGAGAGGAAAGCAACGAACGTATTGTCCAATAATTCCGGTCATGCACGATTAAATCGTACAGCTCGCTTTCAAGTACCCCTTCTTTGGCTTTGCCGATAATTTCCAAGATTTCCGAATCGGGACAATTCATATCAATTGCATGAGCAACATTTTCGTAAAACTGAATCGGAAGGGGGGATATATCGTGCCTTGTTGATGGAATGATTCGATCAGCCCTTACGATGTCACTGCTGTCAAACGGTGCGCTGCAGAGCTTTTCTGCAAATTCTGCAACCTGCTTATTATCCTCTTTTCCGCCCAAGGTTGCACTGGTTAGAATGTAAGTGATTTTTTGATTGCCAAGCTTCGCTTTTAGCCTTCTGAAAAGCATGGACACTTCAATTCCCGTTGACCCGCTATATACATGGGCTTCGTCAAAAACAATAAACTTCCAGTGCGTTGCGAATTCCCCGTCAAAGAATATACTGTCTCTCGGACGCACCATTAGATATTCAAGCATCGCATAGTTTGTGATGAGAATGTGTGGAGGGCTCGCTATCATTTGATCTCTTGAGATAAGCTCATTCCCACACGGTAGGTTCCCGTTGTTTAGTGATTTGTAATCTTCAATTGCATCGGCATCTTTTTGTTTTGTTTGGCCGGTATAAACACCAAATTTGATCTCCGGATAATTAGACAATAAAGAACGCAGTCTTTCCGTCTGATCGTTAGCAAGAGCATTCATCGGATAAATAAGTAATGCACGAACACCCGGGCAAAGCGTTCCTGCCTCGGCCTCCGTTGCAAGCTCCCGCAGTATGGGGATGAGAAAGCTTTCCGTTTTACCAGAACCGGTACCTGTTGAAACGACAAGATTTCTGTTCTCAGTTGCGACCTTTCTTATGGCCTTTTCCTGGTGTAGGTACAGCGGTCTGGTCATGTTCATGTTGATTTTGGAAAAACTTTTAGGGAGAATCCCTTCTTCTATTAGCTCTGCAATACACTTGCCTTTTTTGAAAGCATCTGTAACATCAAGGTATGGCCCTTTTGCAAATGCATCCTGATTTTCAAGCAGAGCTTCGTATTCTTTTTTATAGGGCTCCCCCATTTTGAATGATGTTTTTAAATATCGATAGTATTTTTCCTTGATATGCTTAGATGCAGTAACAGGTGAAAAGGCCACGACCATACCCCTTTCTCTATTTAATCCGAAAATTGTAATAGTAGCTATCTTCGTAGAGCACCAAATATCTGTTTTTAGCTTCCGATGAGCTGGTGCTTTCGTCTTCAGACAGCACCAGGATACCCTCTATTTTGTCGTACATAAATTCAATGTACCCATCTTCTTCATCACTCCAAAAATATAGTGCGCCCACTTTCATATTGTTGGGATTTTCAAAAGTGACTTTGACTTGGAGTGGTGTCAATGTATCGCACGAGAGAACACCTGTAAAGCTATCTATCTCATTGGGGATTGCCTGAATACTTGAAACTGTCACATTTCCGCGGAGAACATATTCCGGCGAAGAAAAAATGGATCCTTTCTGCTTACGCTCAGTAACGCTTACAATCTGAATTGTTTTGCCGCTCAAATCCTTCGTGTTCTTATAATTACATTCTTTAGTGTCAAATAACCTATAATCGGGTGCGCCAAAATCATCTTCCTCGTCCGCTTCAAAGTAATCAATTCGGTATTTGCCGCTGGTGAATGGAATGCTGAGTTTAAAACCATTTGATTTCACTTCGACTTTTTCAGCAATCAGGATACCATCTAAATAAACATCGGCTACACAATCAGAAAAACCAATAATACTGCTCCTGAACCACAACTTTCGGTTGGGACGATCTTCAACAATTTGGCATTCCGAGTTTGCCAAGAAACAGTGTGTGATAACCCGCAAAAACACGAACGATATCGATTCGAAGTGCAGGCTCAAGGGTCTGATAATATCCTCAAATCCAAACCACGATAACATCTTTCGCGTGTCGCAGACAAAAAGATGCTTTTCCTTGTTTTTTTCAACTTTTATGCTGTACTCCGCATCTTCGTTATCATCCGTCATCAGGGGAGGCATATCCAAGCAAACGGTATCATCCGGGAACTTCAGATAAATCATCTTGGGAAATTCCGCATGCCATATTTCTTCTGGCCTTTCCGTATGCCAAGCCCCATCGTCAAATTTCCACTTAAAAGCCGGAAGATACACACGCAGCGCCAAATTCTCGTTAGCAGTCTGATAAGTGAAAGGCAAGTAATCAATATCGGGGTCAATTCTAAAAACAAAGCTGTTGTTGGCAATATGCTCAGAGTGCTCATCGCCCAAGATCATTCCAGTGCTAGAGAATGTGATTTTGCCCTCTTTTTTGTAAATAAAGGGGGCGTCCTCATACTTGTAGTCAAATTGGTTAATTACTGCAAAAGAATAATCGTTAGCTTTTCTGGAGTTGGGAATATCTATATTCACACGGAAAATGCCATCCGTTTTAATATAGTCGGACAGCCTAAGAATATAGCCATATTCATCAGTTTTGTCTTGCGTATTACATTTTATTGCTCGTGCAATATCAAAGCGATATTTTTCCTCATTGATTCTAATCAGTGTTCCTCTCTCTTGAGTAGGTGACATGCGAAAATAGATTGATGGAACGGCGGAAAAAACGGGGTGTTTTACTCCTTCGCGCATGACATATACACCATTTTTCAGGTTGTTTTTCAAAAGGCCGTCTTCCAGCGCACTCCCCACCGGCAAAGCTCGTCCATCGGGAAGTCGAATAATATCCCCTTTAATCAGTTCCATGCTGTACAGATTCAATCCGTTTAGATATTCACAGTTATAAACAGCGTCAGAATCTGTATACAAAGCATCCTCTGTATGTGTAAATGCAAACGCATCCCCAATCGGCAGAGCGTCTGTATAATGGATCAACTCCCAATTGTTATCAAAGAAACGAATGCACGCTGCTCTGATATTGGTAAACTTATGGATTACCTCTGCGTCATTCTTGATAAGTTCAATTCGGATGCTGTCGAAAATATTATCAGAAGGAATGTAAATATCGGAAACGATTCGCGTTTTGCAACCGGTTACACAGTTTTCTGATTCTGCTTCAAGAGTTTTTTCAACATTGGAAAAGGCAATTTTCCAGTGTAGGTTTGGCAACTCCTCATTTGTTGCTAAGTGAATATACTGCGGCGGCAAGACAAGCTCAAAACGGTTTTGACGTCCATTGTAACGCAAATACGGAGAACTATATCTCTTTTCTCCTCTTTTGGTTAATCCCGCAATAGCTTTCTTCGCTTGATCGAATTTCTTTGATTCGTCAGCCCACTTGCAAAACAGTTGAGCAATCCGATTCTGTGATGTTCTTGGAAACAGTCCATAGAACAGAGCATTATCCATAAACCGCAGAATTTTGCCAACTCGAATTTTACAGCCTCTCGTATTGAACGCGACTGCATCAGATGTGTGCTTTTTGATTTTATATGCTCTGGCTGTATTCTCCCCGCTCGCCATAGATTGCATCAAATAATCTCGCATTTCCTTACTATTACTCGTAAGGTCACGCTCTAAGTCTATTTGATAATATGCAAAAAGGAAATCAAAGAGGTCACTCGCATAATAGTTTGTTATAAAGCAGTGCAGAAGAATATTGTTCATCATTTCATTCTCTGCTACTTTGTATTTGTTGTATTTTTCGAGTGTTTTATAGAAGCTGCGTCCAATCCATTTCTGGTATGAACCCGGCAATTCCATGCCAATTTCTCGCTCAACATGGGGCCAAAACCGACCATCATATTTATGAATGCCGATTTGAACCAGCGCAACCGCAAAGATTGGGCTAGTGATATATCTCTCGGATGTGTTCAGATATTTTCTGCAAATACTGCGAAGATATGCCTTAAGAAGGATATATTCGTCCTCACTTATTACAATATCGCCAATATACCGACATGTTTTGAACTGACGGTTGATCTTTGTATTCAAATGCTTTTGAAGTTTTTTGTCCTGAAGTACTTGAGCGATGTGATTTGTATCCATTTCGACATTCTCTCCTAACAACAAGCTTTGTATTCTTTCCATCGAGTCATTCAAATTGCATCTGTATTGCAGCAGTAAAATAGTAATTCTGCTTCTGCATAATCAGATATCGCGCTGGTCTTCCCGCAAGGAATCTTGTTGGGCATTGTTAAGTGGATTTTTTCGTGTATTAGCAGGTTTCGCAAACAACTATAATCGACAGGCACATATTTGCGCCAGGTTTTACAAACACATTATATCACTTTTTGCCAATTATTCAATTGAATATTGCGTTTTTCATCACTTTGCTGCCATTTTCGCCGAGAATCACCCAGCAAACGGTAAAGAAAGTGTTAAATGAAGTTCACCATCGGTAAATTAAGGAAAAGCGTCACCTCTGCAGTTTCAAAATGTGGTCCCTCATTTTCTTCAACGCTCTGTTATATGTCCGCTCGGAGGCCTTGTCGGACTTGCGGCTGGCGGAGTGGGAGATTTCTTCAAAGGTCATGGGCTTTATGGGCTTGTACTCGATTTCACCGTTTATCAGCACCGCTTTCTTGACCGACCAGCAGGTATCACAGAAGCCCAAATGCTTGGCAACCGTGCGCTGTTCCCGGTAGGTCAGGCTGTCGTAAGCCTCGTGCAGCGCGTCATATAGCACCGCCCGAAAATACAAATAAAATCTGTTTCGTTCAGATACCCGGCACATAGCTGCTCCTGTATATTCCAGTTGCTTTGCCGGAACACGGCGATCCTCGCCGCCGTGTCATCCTTATAATACTGATTCAAAAGCTGCACCGCAAAGGTTCCTGCCGGGTAGCTTTTGCCGCCTATATGTACACGACCGTCCCGGTAAACGGCAGTAAGAAAGCCAAGTCCATCGCTCATACGCCCTGCCTCCTTCTATATTTTATCAAGCCAAGTGTCCCACAAACCGGTCTTGCGGCGATAAAAAGCCAAGATGTTTTTCTCCGAATCGTCAAACAGAAACATTTGTTCTATATAATTGTAGCAGAAAAGCGCCTGATATGCAAGGAATTTTCCTTTGTTGCGAACAGCATTTTCATTGTGTTGCTATAAACATACCCTTTTCAGCCGTTTCCCCCATTCAATATACAGAAGGCAGTCATCGAGCCGTCGAGGTCACACTCGGCGGCTTTTTTGCTGCCCGTAAAACAGAAAGGAGGTTTAGTCTATGGTATTCAGAATTACGCCAAGGCAACGGGCAAAAATCAAAACCCTTGTGCACAAGACTTGCTGTAATTGCTATAAGGAAAACTGTCTGCTGCTGGATGACGGTGAAGAAACAAAATGCGTGCAGCTTATTTCTCGGTACGGTATTTACTGCAACTATTTTCTGAAAGCGGTATTACCGGCTGAAAAAGAACTGTACACAGAAATCTTATGGCAAAACGGGATCAATGGATAACCGCCCGAAAAAGAGTTATCCGAAATATTTTGAAATGCGCTATGCGCAGGAAAGGACTTATGATGAAAACGATCCACAACACAAAAATCATCGGCATCGACCACGGATACGGGAATATGAAAACGGCCAACTGCTGTTTTCCTACCGGCATCACCGCCTATGACCACGAGCCGCTGTTCACGGCGGATATGCTGGTCTACGGCGGTAGGTATTATCTCGTCGGCGAGGGGCACAAGGAGTTTGCGCCGGACAAGATCAAGGATGAGGACTACTATGTGCTGACCCTTGCGGCGATCGTCAAGGAGCTGAAAACGGGAAATCTTACCGAGGCGCACATTGTGGTTGCCGCCGGTCTGCCCCTGACTTGGACAAGCGGGCAAAAGGCAGATTTTAGGGCGTATCTGATGAAACGCGCCGAGGTGGAGTTCTCCTACAAAAAGGCGGACTACCACCTCTATATTGACGATGTGCGTATCTATCCGCAGGGCTACGCCGCCATTGCAAGTTTCGCAACGGCTCTTAAAGGCGTGAACCTGATTGCCGACATCGGCAACGGCACAATGAACACCCTGTATATGATCAATGGCAAACCGCAGCAGGGCAAGATGTTTACCGAGAAATTCGGGACTTACCAGTGTACCCTTGCCGTTCGTGAGGCATTTATGCAGAAAACGCAGCGGGAAATCAACGATGCCATCATCGACGAGGTGCTGATCAACGGCACGGCAAATATTGCGCCTGCCGACCTGAAAATCATCAAGAGCGTCGCCGCCGAGTATGTGCGGGACATCTTCCGCAGACTTCGTGAGCACGGCTATGATGAGAATACGATGACCTTGTATGTGACGGGCGGAGGCGGCTGCCTTGTGAAGAACTTTTATAAGTTCAACGCTGATCGGGTGAAATTCGTCGAGGACATCTGCGCCGCCGCAAAGGGATATGAGTATCTGGCCGAGGCACAGATGAAGGCTGAGGCGAAGAAATGAGCAAGTATCGGATCAATGTGCGGTTTGATTTGGACAAGCCAAAAGAGGCGAACGCCGCACAATATTTACAGGCGCTGAATAAATCCCGCAAAGCTTTTATGGTAACGGCGGTCTTAAACGAAATGCAGCGGCAGACATCCGCAAGCGGGGTTTTGCTGGAGGACATTCGGCAGGTCATACGGGAGGAATTGCAGGAGGTGTCGCGTTTGCTGCGGCACCTCCTGCCTTTGAGCAGGTACAGCCGAAGCTGACCGAGGAGCAGCAAGCTGTAAATGAAAAGAGTGTGCTGGATGACCTTGAAATGTTCGGCTGAGCCAAAACGCCGAGATTTGGCTCAAATTGCAGTATTTGAAGCAGAATCAGAGCCATTATGGCTCAAAAACAAGATATATCCAAGGGGCAAGAAAGCGACTTTCAGTATCGTGCAGCGTAGAAATTCGCTGAAATCTCGGTATCTGACAGCCGCTTTCCTTTATGCCCTGCGGGGTGCGTCCTATGGTATAGCAAGCAGGGACTTTGTGTGCCACAAAAGACCCAATCACAGCCGAAATCGGCTGACTCTTTGGGGGCGCAGCCCCCAATCCCCCAAAAGGAGAGATGTGTATGGGGAAAGATGTTCGTATTGCCGTCCGTGTGACGGCAAGAGAAAAGGATAAAATCCAGTCCAAAGCCCGAAAATGCGGACTGAGTACAAGCGAATATGTGAAGCAAAGAGCGTTGGGGTACGAGCCAAGAGCGGTTCCGCCTGACGCTCTTTTTGCTTGCCTTGAAAAGCTGGGCGAGCTTGCGGATAAAGCCAGTTCACCGGAGCTGGACAAGGAAATTTACACGGTGCTGAAGCAGATCACAGCAGAATTCCTGCTGCCGGGAAAAGGGTGATGCAGTATGGCGGTGACAGGATTCTGGCCTGTGTTCAAAAACCTGAAGTCCACGCTGGACTACGCCGACAATCCCGACAAGACCACCGCCCCGGAATATCTGGACGAGGATCTATACGCCGCCCTGTGCTATGCGGGGAACGATGATAAGACCGACCGCAAAATGTTCGTGGGTGGAATCAACTGCTCAGTACAGAACGCCTACGCCGAGATGATCGCCGTGCAGCGGCGGTTCGGTCTGCGGGGAAAGGTCGTCGGCTACCACGGCATTCAGAGCTTTCGCGAGGGCGAGGTCACGCCGGAGCAGGCGTTCGCCATCGGCAAGGAAACCGCCCGAAGAATGTGGGGCGATCGGTATCAGGTGCTGGTTACCGTTCACCTGAACACTGACAATGTTCACTGCCATTTTGTTGTGAATCCCGTGTCCTTCAAGGACGGCGCAAAGTTCAAAAACAAAATCGGCGACCACAAGGAGTTGCGTAGAATCTCCGATGAAATCTGCCGGGAGCACGGACTATCGGTGCTGGAAAACAGCGAGTTTTACAGCAAAGGCAAGAAAAAGGAATACTGGGTTCACAAGGCCGGCAAGAAAACCCATCGGGACTATCTGCGGGAGGATGTGGAATACTGCCTGTCCTTTGCGACCAGCCCAAGAGAGTTTGAAAGTCAGCTCTTTGCGCTCGGGTATACCCTTGACCCTGTGCGCTTTTCGGTCAAGGCAAAGCATTGGGAGCGTGCTGTACGGCTGAGCGGCATCGGCTTTTCCAAAGATCGCGTCAACGCACAGCTACGGCAGAACGCCGAAAATCGGTATCGGCTATTCACCTTGGAATACCGACCACCGTATAATCCGAAGAAATTTCCGTTGGAGGACGAGCTGCGAAAGCTGGGGTTCTCCATTGAGCACAGCTGTGACACTGCAACCGTTTTGGTGGATGCGGTGTTTTATCTTGTCATAACGGTCGTTCAAATCGTAGCCGAGCTTGCCGATGTAATGCTGCTGTCGCCGGATCTGCGGGCGGCGGAAAAGGATTTGAAGGAGCTGGTTGCCGACTATCACTTCTTGCAGAAGCACGGTATCCATACGGTCACCGACCTGCAAGCAAATATTGAGCGATCCAAGGCAGAGCTTTCCACTTTGGAGCATGAGCGCAGCGGCATCAGCAACCGCATCCGCCGCCCCAAGTCGCCGGAAAAACAGGCGAAAAACAAGGAACGCCGCAAGGCGGTATCCAAGCAGATGAAGCCCGTAAGGGAGCGGCTTCGCCGTGCGGAGCGGATTTTAGAGAAATCCCCGCACCTGTATGAACTGTTAAAACAAGAGCACGAGCTGGAGAAAAAAGCCCGTGCGAGATACAAGGAAAGAGGTAGATAAAATGAAAAATACGATGAAAAAGCCGGTGGCAATTCCGGTAGAAAAATTGCGTCCCTTTGCCGGACACCCGTTTAAGGTCAAGGACGATGAGGAAATGAACACGCTGATCGAAAGCATACAGACGCAAGGTGTTCTCTCACCGCTGATCGTCCGACTGATAGAAAATACAGAGGAATATGAGGTCATAAGCGGCCACCGCCGCTTACACGCAGCACAAAAGGCAGGGATCACCGAGATCCCTGCCTTGATTTATGCCCTTGACCGGGATGCTGCCGCCATTGCGGTGGTGGACAGCAACCTCCACCGGGAGCATATTTCGCCCTCCGAAAAGGCGTTTGCGTACAAACTCAAGTATGAGGCATTGAAACACCAAGGAACTTCGTGCCAAGTTGGCACGAAGTCACGCACCGATGAGCAAATCGCAGAAAATGCTAATGACAGTGCAAGGCAAATTCAAAGGTATATCCGCCTGACCTATCTCATCCCAGAGTTCCTTGAAAAGATGGATCAAGGCGAAATCGCCCTATCCGTAGGTGTGGAGCTTTCGTTTCTTGACGAATCCAGCCAGCGGGAGGTGCTGGAGCAGTGCGCCATCAACGACTGCACCCCGTCCTATTCGCAGGCGTGGCGGATGCACAGGGCTGACCGGGAAGGGACACTGACCAAGGCGGTCATCCAAAGCATTATGTCGGAGGAAAAAGCCAACCAGAAGGCCCGCCTTAAAATTCCAATGGAGCGTATTCGCAAGTTTTTCCCCCAGAGCTATACCGCTGCCCAGATTGAGGACGCCGTGGTGATGCTCTGCGAGCGGGACTACCGCCGACGAACCGACCGAGAGCGATAAGGAGGTGCGGCCTATGGGAGAATACCGAAAGATCGACTACACGCAGGTCGCACTGCCGGAGGAACTGCTTACCTCCTTTGCCAAGGCCATGCTCCCGAAGCTGCGTAAGTTTTACGCCAGCGACGAGGGCAGGGCCTATTTTGCAAAGTGGCTTCTGAAGCACCCGGAATATGCGGCACATTCGACACCGGAGAGCGGATGACTATAATAAAAATCGGAGAGGAGGATTCTGTATGAATGTAGTCATTTACGCCCGCTTTTCCAGCCACAGCCAGACGGAGCAGTCCATTGAGGGACAGCTCAAGGTGTGCTATGAATATGCGGAGTCGAATCATTATACCGTTGTCGGAGAATATATTGACCGGGCCATCAGCGGCACCACGGACAACCGTGCCGAATTTCAGCGGATGATCTCCGACAGCGACAAACACACCTTTGAGGGCGTTTTGGTATATCAGCTGGACCGTTTTGCCCGCAACCGCTATGACAGTGCTATCAACAAGGCGAAACTGAAAAAGAACGGTGTCCGGGTGCTGTCGGCCAAAGAGAATATTGCGGACGACGCTTCCGGCATCTTGGTGGAGGGCGTTCTGGAAAGTATGGCGGAATACTACTCCGTGGAGCTTTCTCAGAAGATCCATCGAGGCATGGCCATCAATGCCGAAAAGTGCCTGTCTAATGGCAGCAACCCCGGCCTGGGCTTCAAGGTCGATGCCGAGCGGCGATTCTATGTGGATGAGGAGGAAGCCGCCATTGTCCGTGAGATTTATGAGCGCTACGCCAGCGGCGAGACAAAAGCGGAGATCATCCGGGATCTGAAACGGCGCAGGGTCAAGACCTCCCTCGGCAAGGAATTCAGCCCCAACAGCCTCAGTCATCTGCTCAGCAACAAGCGTTATATCGGCGTCTATCTTTACAAAGGAAAGGAAACACCCGGCGGGATGCCTCGCATTCTGGATGATGACCTATTTTACCGGGTGCAATCGATGATGAACAAAAACAAAAATGCGCCGGCTCGAACTCACGGCGAGGGCGAATACCTGCTGACCACAAAGCTGTTCTGCGGACACTGCAAGGAAATGATGGTGGGCTACGGCGGCACCAGCAAGACCGGCAGGCAGTATCACTACTATATGTGCAAGAATGCCCGCAGGAAAAAGTGCGGCAAGAAGATCGTCAGCAAGTCTTACATTGAGGACCGTGTGGTCAATGAGTGCCTGAAAATGCTGACCGAGGAGAAAATCCGCTTCATTGCCAAGAAAGTGGCTGAGGAGTGCGCCAAAAGCCCGGATAACCTGACCGCCAAGGCACTGAAAAAAGCAATCCGAGAGGCGGATGCGGCCATTGAAAATCTCTGGAAAGCCATTGAGCAGGGGCAGGCCGTGGAGATGCTGACGAATCGACTCAACAAGCGCATGGCGGAAAAGGCGGAGCTGGAGGCGCAGCTCGCTATTGAGGAAAACAAGAAGATCACGCTGACGGAGGCACAGATTCTGGCGTTTCTGGACTATGTCTGCGAGATGCCCTCTGACGATGTAAATAAACGCCGGGCCATCATCAACATCTTTGTTCAGTCCATCTACCTGTATGACGATCACTTTACCCTCATCATCAACGCCAGCAAGAAGCCGTTGAGCATTGACAATATCCCACTGGATGATATAGAAACGGCATTTGAAAGCGAAGCCGGAGCTTCGGAGGGGTGTTCATCCTTGAGCGCCCCTGCTCCACCAAATAAGAACCGTAATTCTGATACATTCTATCAGGATTACGGTTCTTTTCTTTTTGCACCGATTAAATTTTAAAGTGCTTGTATTCAAGCCTTTTCTGACTTCTTACACACGAATACAAAAATTGCTGCTTTGAGAAAATAATAATTTTTCACACTATTTTTTTGTTTAATGATTTTTTGTGGCTAAATCTTTAAAAGTATTTGTGTGAAAGATATGTATTCGTGCGAAAGATGGGGGCATAGCATATTTTATCTATTGCTATACGGGTTGATTTTTTAATTATAATGGATTTTAAAAGTCATCTGACTTTAAGGCCTGTCTCTTATACACATCTCCGAGCCCACGAGACCGGAGCCTA
>ENA-OZEP01000712-OZEP01000712.1-human-gut-metagenome-genome-assembly--contig:-NODE-712-length-13090-cov-9.550134_pt1 | contig 13090 bp, 8 predicted proteins | sample MGYA00245074_ERZ653621 | MGnify/ENA primary metagenome ERZ653621 (study PRJEB26926, sample SAMN06165020) | human gut metagenome | biome: ENVO:00009003; feature: ENVO:2100002; material: ENVO:00002003...
AGTTTGCATGGACGCGGGAAGCTGCCGGAGATCGCGGCACACATTTAGGGCGGCACTTGATACAATCCTTTGCGGTGGGAGAAACCACACCGGAAGAAGCGCACAAAATCGGCATGGAACTTGCCGGGGCGGTATTAGGCGGCAAGTATGAGTTTGTTTTGACAACTCACGTCGATAAAGACCATCTGCATAATCACTTGATTTTCAACGCGGTTAGCTTCGTTGACTACAAAAAGTACCATTCCAACAAGCAAAGCTATCACTTTATCCGGCGCACCAGCGACAGGATATGTAAAGAGCATGGGCTATCCGTCGTCGTACCGGGACAGGACAAGGGAAAAAGCTATGCAGAATACACCGCCGAAAAGCAAGGGACAAGCTACAAAGCAAAGCTGAAAACGGCGATAGATACTCTCATTCCCCAAGTGAAAGATTTTGACGAACTGCTGCGCCGCTTGCAGGAAATGGGGTATGAAATCAAACAGGGCAAATACATTTCCTTTCGCGCTGCCGGACAGGAACGGTTTACCCGCACAAAGACGCTCGGCGCGGCCTATACGGAAGAAGCGATAAAGGAGCGTATCAAGGGCGTGTATGTTGCCAAAACAAAAACGCTGCGGGAAGATAAGAAAATCCGGCTTGTCGTCGATCTTGAAAACAGTATCAAAGCCCAACAGTCGGCGGGCTATGAACGGTGGGCAAAAATCCATAATCTGAAACAGGCTGCTAAAAGCATGAACTTCCTAACCGAAAACAAGATTGAGTATTATAGCGAACTTGAAAGCAAGATAGCCGATATTATGACCGCTCATGACGCGGCGGCAAAGGCGGTTAAGGAAGTGGAACAGCGTATGTCTGATTTGTCGCTGCTTATCAAGCACACCACCACATACCGACAGTTAAAACCGATTTACGATGAATACCGAAAATCGCCGGACAAGGAAAAGTATCTGCGGGGGCATGAAAGCGAAATTATCCTGTTTGAAGCTGCGGCAAGGGCATTAAAGGAAATGCAGATAAAGAAGCTGCCCGATCTCGCCGCGCTGCGCAAGGAGTATAGCAGCTTAAACGACAGAAAAAGCAAATTGTATGAGGATTACCGCCAAGCGAAAAAGCAAATGCAAGAATACGGCATTGTCAAAAAGAACGTCGATAGTATTCTTTACCCGTCCCAAAGCAGGGCGCGGGAGCAGGAGCGATAAGGCGCAAAACATGGGGTGGCAAGTGGAACGTTAAGGGCTGAAAACGCCTGTGTTTCTGCGGCTTCCAGCGCGGGGAAACAGCATAGACGATAAAGTATATTCAAACCCGCAAAAACGGCTTTCTAATTGTCCACGCAAGGACAAAAAAAGAACAGGGGCGCGGTGCCGGAAATCGGCAACCGCGCCCCTGTTTTCTATGGGCTATTCCTCGTCGGTCAAGATAAACTCCCTTTCGGAAAACTCGCTGTCCGTCATGGCTTGCAGCTTGTTCACCGCTGCGGCGGCAAGCTGGCGCATATCCTCGTCCATGTAGGGCATGGCGGCAAGGATATTTTCAAGCGTTGTTTCCCGGCTGTCCTCGGCGTAGATCGCAACAATGTTTTCTTCCTCAATGGTAAAGCGGGTATTCATGCTATCAAACCTCCAAATCCTTTTTATGCTCTTTCTGTTTATCTTTCGGCTGCTGCGCCGCCTGTTTCTTGTATTCGTCCAGCTTCTTCAAAATGGACGGTTTTTTCTGCGGCTGTTCCCGTTTCTCGGCTTTTACCGCTTTTGCAAGGTCGGTAACGGAAATCGCTTCCCCCGCCTTTGCCCGCTGCTCAAAATCTGCAACGGTGGGCGTTTGCGGCGTATTGTTGATAAGCCCGTCAAAATTGTTGTCGTTCTGCTCTATGGTGTCCTCGACGTGCTTTAAGGGATTATCCCGCTGCGGCTGCTCGGCGGCTATGGCATAAGCCTGTGTGCCATTCCCCATAATGAGATACTTCCCGTCCTCCGACGCATGGTGAAAACCAAATCCCGCCGCTTCGATCTGTTCACGGCTCATATCGGTAATATGAAAATTGCCCCTCGGCGTTCTGACGGTTTCACCCGTCAAAAGGCTGTCGGGGGTCGCTTCCGGCTGCTGCTTTTCAAGCTGCCCGTCCTTGTAGGAATATCCTTGCGCCGCGATTGCTTCAAGGGTCTTGCCCGTAACGTCGCCATAAATCCGCTTGTCTGCGTCAACCAGCATTTGCAAAGTGTCTTGTACGGTGTCGGACAAGGCTTGCTGCTGTTCGGGCGGCAGCTTGTCAAATACGGGGGTCTGCTGCTCCTGCAAAAACTCCGGCACTTGCTGAAAACCGATACTGTCTACATAGTGGGCGGTGTCCTCGTCGTTCTGATGAAGCACAACAATGTCGGAAACGGAAAGGCTATGCCCCTTGAAATCGGCGGGGTGGTCGATATTAAACCTTTCCCAAATGTCGCCCAGCGTCATATCCTTTGTAAGCGGTGCAGTATAGACGAGTTCATAATTTACCCGGTCAATGGTAAGTCCAGCCGCTTGCAGACGGTCATAAGGCTCAAAGCGCAAGTCCCTTGTTTCGTCCCCGCGCTTTAACTGATAAATGGAAAAGGTATCGCCCTGCTCCTGCTCGGCTTGCCGCTGCTGCTGCAACTCGGTAAAATGCCCCTCAATCTCGGTAATGAGTTCCTTTGCGGTGGTCTGTATTGTTTCAAGGGACGCTTTTAACTCGGTCATTTCCTTGCCGCTGCTCCAACCAGCCACATAGCCGAAAGAGTAATCGGAAGTATCAAGGCCGAAATGCTGGCAAACCGTATAAGCGACGCTTTCCGCTTCTACCTCGCAGGTATGGCGGTCAACGCGGTTTTGCTGCTCCGGCGGGGCGTTTAAGTCTACGTCGTGCAGCTTCGCATGGGCGATTTCGTGAATGGCGGTCTTTACCGCCTGTAATTCACTCACGCCCTCTTTGATTGCAATACGCTTGTCGGTCAAACTGAAATACCCATTTGCGCCGTTTGTGATCTGCTCAAATGCAATCGGGACGGGGGACGCTTTTTCAAGGGCGGCGAAAAAATCCTCGTACTGCTCCACATCGGCAAGCAGCGGTTTAACGGAAAGGTCGGGAAACTCCTTGCCCTCGGTCTGCGAAATATCAAAGACGGTTATAACCTTAAAGGCGGGGACGGTGATTTCCTTTTCTTCCTTTACCACTTTTCCCTCGCGGTCAAGCATGGGCTTTCTCGTTTCGGGGTCGATTTTATCAACCAGCTTTTTCACCTTGTAGGGCGCGGGGGCAAAGATTTTAATGCCTTTCTCGCCTTTCTTTACATGGCGGTCAAACTCTTTCTGCCATTGTGAATAGCCCTTTACCAAATTGCCGCCCTGCATGGCAATTAGGATAGTGTTATTCAAGCTGTAATCGTGAAACTTCGACATGGCAGTAAGAAACTCTTTGTAGCGGTCGCTGTCAAAAATCGCCTGTACGCCCTGTTCCAAACGCGCGGTGATCTCCTTTACCTTTTCGGCGGGCTTTTCGGAAGTAAGGATAATGGGGACGACGGGGCGGGGCTGCTGCGGCTCTGCGGCCTGTGCGTCTGCTTGCTGCGTTTCGGCTGCGTCCATATAGGCTTTGTCCTGTTCGCCGCGCTCCGGCTGCGGGTAACTCATAATGCGGTATTCTTCCGGCACTTCGCGCCCCTCAAACTGCCGTTCCCACTCGTCGCCGCTTTCCACGATATAGCCGTACTCGGTAAACGCGCCTTTTTCCTGCGCGGCAGCGTTCCTGCCAAAAGTAGAAAGGTCAATGCCGCCTTTCCATTCTTCGGGCATTTGTACCATGCCGGATTGATTTAAGTAATAGTCGCCCAAATCGTGGTAGTTATGTACTTCGGGGATATGGACGTAAAAATCCACGTTGTAGGTGAAGTCAATTACCTGTCCAATATTTGCAAGCCCGTTTTTCTGCTGCAAAGCTGCGTTCAGCTTGCCAACCTCGGCGGGGTCAAGCTGTTCGAGCCGCGCCGCAAGAAAATTGAGTTCGTCCACGTCGGCGGCGCATACCATTTCATAAGGCAAGGCAATATGTTTCTCCGGGTCGTCGGAATAGCCGCGAATGGAAAAATCCTGCGGGTTGTCGGCGGTAATGCCGACGTTCCGCATAGCTTCGTGCAACTGCTCCTTTGTGGCGGGCATATCCAACCAATAGCCGCCGGGGTCGCCCGCGTCAAAGCGGCTGCGGTTGCCTATCATAATAGAAAACTGTTCGCTCATGTGTTCACGCTCCTTTTCCTGCCCGGTATTTTCGGGGATAGCTGCCGCCTGTTGCTGCTGCGGGGGTTCTTCGCCCTCTATGGTGTAGTCCGGCATGAGCATACCGTTTACTTTGAAATAGTCGGCGTACTCCTGCGGGATAGGCGGGGAGATTTCCGTAAACAAGCGGTCATACGCTTTGATACGCCCATTCAGATACTTTTCCATAGCTGCCTTGTCGGTGAAAACCTTTCTATCTTGTCCGGCAATCTTCGCTTGGGTTCTGCTTGGGCTGTTGGTGCGCACGCTCCATGTAAGCGTCCATGAATACGGGATAGATTTCTGCGCTTCTTTGTCGTAGCGGGTATTCTCGTAAATGTAGTAATTCATCTGATATACCCGGTTGCTGCGAATATGGCGGTTATGCTCGGTGGTCTGCCACTCGTTAGCGGTGTGCTGGACGTGCGGCGTTCTCACATATTCAAGTGTTTTATCCAGCAAAAGCGTTCTTCCCGCCTGTTCTTCCCATGCGGCGGCGCGTTCTTTAAGGTCGTCAAAAATCGCCTGTTCTGCCGCCGCGCTTTCGCTGCGCATGGAAAGTAGCTGCGCAATCGGCAAGGAAGCATAAGGGGCAATCTCCCTGTCCTTTGCTTCAAAATATATCCGGCGTTCTATCCGCATGGTTTCGGCGGCTTCTAATTTGTCATGGTCGTATGAGGAATACGGCATATTCTTTCATCACGTCCTTTCTCGGTCATATAAGGGTTTGGGACTATCCCAACAAGCAAAATGCCCGCGCTCTCTATGGGAAGCGCGGGCATTTCTCGCAAACGGGTACTCGTTTGCTGTGCTTGCTATGTAGTTGTTTTTATCCGTAAACGCCTGTTTCTCTCGCTTTGGGCTTTCTGTCTGCGGCGTATCTTTGCCGCGCAATCGGGGCAGTATTTCGCCCGGTTGCTGCCCGCCGCAAACGTGCTGCCGCATACCGCGCAACGCTTCAAATCGGTTTCCCCGCTGCGGGTGATCTGTTCGCAAAGCTGCCTGTCTGCGGGTAAAACCGCTTCGCGGAAATAACGGCATAACAGCGAATAGCTGATACTCTGCACACAAACGCAAGTTTCCCCGTCGTCCAGCAGCAGACAATTCCCGCAATCGTTGTTTGCACAAGCGGCGCGGGTCATTTTCTTTACGGCGCGGTATTGCTTTTCATCAAGCCTTATCATTTTCGGTTCTGCTCGACGCGGAAGTTTACATACTTGCCGCCTGTGTCGGCAAGCAGCACAACTCCGTCAAAGGTCTTTCCCGTCTTGGTCGAGTACATACCTTTGATTTTTACCTTTCCGTCTTTCAAAAGGGCGGCGGCAATCGCCTTTGTGAAAGCCTTTTTGCGCTGCTCAAAAAAGCGGTCATTCTTCCACATCACAAAGCTGCAAGCCCTGTCGGAGCAGTAAAAGTTTTTCTTGCCCTCGTAAACCGCCGCGCCGCAACGGGGGCAAGTGCCGATTGCTTCCCGCTGCGGGGTAAACAGCTTCGCTTTATCCTCGGAAATCGCGGAATAGGTCTTGACAAGCCCCGCTGTCATTTCCTCAATCCCGCGCATGAAGTCGGCGGGGCTGTCGCTGCCCTTTGCAATCCCGGTAAGGCGCGTTTCCCATTCTGCCGTAAGCTGCGGGGACGTAAGGCTGTCGGGCAGAATAGCGACAAGGTTATACCCGTCCTTTGTGGGGATTAGCTTTTTGCCCTTGCGCTCGGCAAAGCCCGCGCTAATGAGTTTTTCAATGATACCCGCCCGCGTCGCGGTGGTGCCTAACCCTTTGCGCTCCGCGTCCTCCGGCGTGTCCTCCTTTCCCGCACTCTCCATAGCCGAAAGTAACGTATCTTCGGTAAATGCCTTTGGGGGCTGCGTGTAACGTTCGGAGATCTCCGCTGCCGGATTGTCAAAGGTCTGCCCCTCGGCAAGCGGGGGTAAAACCGCTTCCGGCTCTGCGTCCTCGTCCTGTTCCCCGGACGCGGCGCGGGATAGTCTTTCAATCTCGCGCCAACCCTCGCAAAGCGTCGTCCTGCCCTTTGCGGTAAAGGTATAGCCGCCGCAAGTGAAAACCGCCGTAACCGCTTCATACTCATAGGGCGCGGCAACGGCGCAAAGCAGTTTTGCGCACACAAGGGTCATTAGCTTTTTCTCACTTTCGGCAAGGGAAGAAAAGCCCGTTTTCACAAACTCCGCTGTCGGCAAAATGGCGTGATGGTCGGTTACTTTGCTGTTGTCGCAAATCCTCGCAAGGTCGGCTTGCAGCTTCACGCCCTGCATAAAGGGGAGAGCAGCGCAAAGGCCGGTGATAAGTTCCTTTGTGCTGCCCTCCATATCGGAAGTGATATATTTGCTGTCGGTGCGGGGATAGGTCAAAAGCCGTTTTTCATAAAGGGCTTGCGCATAGTCAAGGGTCTGTTTCGCCGTAAACCCATACAAACGGTTTGCTTCCCGCTGCAAGGCGGTGAGGTCAAACAGTTTCGGCGGGGCTGCGGTCTTTTTCTCTTTTTTAAGGGAAGTACAAACGGCCTGCGATTTCTCGCAAGCCGCTTTCATCTGCCGCGCCGCCGCTTCGTCGTCCTGCCTTTCGGAAAGGGCGGCAACGCCGCCAACGTCCAGCCGGACGACATGATATTTCTCTTTCTTAAAGCTGCTGATCGCATAGTCGCGGTTTACCAGCATAGCAAGGGTGGGCGTTTGCACTCTGCCGACATTCAATGTTTTATGGTAGAGGATAGAGAAAAGGCGGGTCGCGTTAATGCCAATGAGCCAATCGGCCTTTGCTCTGCAAAGCGCGGATTGATAGAGGTTGTCATAGCCGCGCCCGTCTTTGAGATTTGAAAAGCCCTCGCGGATTGCACTTGCTTCCATGCTGCTAATCCAAAGGCGGGAAAAGGGCTTTTTGCAATTCGCCTGTTCATAGACAAAGCGGAAAATGAGTTCCCCCTCGCGCCCGCTGTCGCAAGCATTGATAATCTCGGTAACGTCGCTGCGGTGCATAAGGTCTTTGAGAATGGAAAACTGCTGCTCCTTGCCGCTGGCAACAATAAACTGCCACTCCTGCGGGACAATGGGAAGATCGTCGTACTTCCATTTACGGAATTGTTCATTGTAGGTCGCCGCGTCTGCAAGGCTAATCAAATGCCCGATACACCACGACACAAGGTAGCCGCCGCCCTCAAAATATCCGCTGCGCTTTTCATTCGCGCCCATAACGGCGGCAATCGCCGCCCCGACGCTCGGTTTTTCTGCAATTACAAGTTTCATAGATTATCGTCCTCCTGCTCGGTCTGTTCGGTTTCGACTACTTCCGTTTCCTCGTCGTCCTCGTCAAAATCAAGGTCGTCAAGGCTGCTGCTGCCTTTCGCCGCGTCCTTTTTGGGCTTCAAAATCTTAAAGTAGTAGAACGCGCCGCCGCCCGCTGCGGCAACAAGCAGCACGACAAGCAGAATACCCATGCCGCCGCCTTTTTCTTCTTCCGGCGGCTGCTCGGTTTCTTCCGGCTCCGGCTCGGCTTCCACACCCGCGCACTCGCTCATGTTGACGCTGCAAACCGGGCAAGCGGTGTTGACGCTTCCGGCAACGCATTTATCGGTGCAGCTACAAACGGGGGCTTCGGTCTGCCCGTCCTCCATAAGGGCGGTTAAATCCGCTTCGTCCACTTGGTTAAGGAAATGGACGGTATTTTCCCCGTCCTCGGCGCGGTCAATGATGATGTAAAAATAGTTTCCGTTTTTCGTAACGACGGTAATAAACTGCTTATCGCCGGACGCTTCGCCCGTTATGTCGTCCACAAGGCTCATGTTGCCCTCCGGCGTTAAAGGCTGCGGCTCATAGCCGCCCGTCGTTTCTTCCGGCTCGGTTTCGGTTACGGGGGTAGGCGGCTCGTCGCTCACATCACCGCCGCCCGCAAAAGCGGTAACAGAAAAGCCGCCCATGAGTACAAGGGCGGCAAGCAAAGCTGTAACGCTGCGAAACAGTTTTTTATGCTTCATCTTCGGTTTCCTCCTGTTCGTCGGTATAGTCTGCGTCCGGCTGCGGCAAAGCAATTTCGCCGCTGGCGTAAGCGGAGAGGAACGCGGCAAGCTGCGCCCCGTCGAGGTGTACCGCTTTCACCATTTGAACGATCTGCGCGTTTTCTTCCTCGATTTTCTGCGCTTCAAGGTCTTTCAGCCTTTTTTGGTATTCAAGGATTTTCGCCCTCGTTTTCTCAATATCCCGTTCGATACGGTCAAGTTTCGTGTTTGCCATAGAAATAAACTCCTTTCAAAGTCAGTTGTAATGTAGCCGCCCATAGGCGTAAAAATGGGATTGCCAATAGCTTGTATCAAGTTTTGCGTATTGTATCGGGTCGCCACAATGCAGCATGACGGGGCTTCCGTCCCCGTCCTCGCCAACGTAGATACCCACATGAGATACCCCCGGTGTGTCATATGTACCCGTAAAGAAAACCAAATCCCCCGGCTGCGGGTTGGAAACGCGGGTTGAAATGTTGTAAAGCCCCTGCGCCCCAAGTCTGCCCGTATTGTATAAGCCGCTGTTCGTCAGCACATAGCTAACAAAACCGCTGCAATCAAAAGAGGTTTCCGGGCTGCTGCCGCCCCACACATAAGGAAAACCGACATACTTTTCCGCTTCCTCAATGAGCCGCGCAAACTGTTCATCTTCCAGATAGGCGGGCGGGATTTCATAATCCGCTGGCGGGTTTTCATAGTATTTTGAAATATAGCCGGATTGCGGGAAAAGGTCGGGTCTGTTCCCAAGCGACGACATATACATAGCGTACATGGATAGCTGTTCCTCGCCCATAATGTAAACGGGAACATGGGAGAGGTTGAAGTTTTCCAAATCCACATTGAGAATGTAATAGTTATAGGCTACTTCAACGTCGTATTCGTTGCCCTCGCTGTCCGTCCGCGTTTCGGTGCGGTAGCGTACCTCGACTTCCTCCGTAACCGTCAAGATATACTGTTTATCAAAGAGCATTTCAAGGGTGCTTTGCGCTTCATCGAGAGTAAACACGCCCTCATGCCAAGCGGAGAGGATAGAGATTAGCACATACGGGTCATGCTCGATCTCGTCAGCCGTTACCCGGTATTCGTCATAGCCGGGGTATTCGCTTTCGATGTTATCCAGCATATCCTGTAACTCGGCTTCCATAGCGACATACGCGCTTTCTGCGCCTGTAATATCCGCGTCCTCGGAGAGATAGGACGACGCAATCAAGCCGCTGCCGCTGTTGCCGCCAAAGAGGGAGCAAGAGGACAGCCCGCCGAAAAGCAGCAGCACGATAAAGGCAATCCCGCCCACAATCAAGCAGCCTTTCCAATGCCGGACAACAAAGAACGTCGCCCGTTTGGTTTCCTGCGCGGTTTTCTTCGCCGCCTTTGCGGTGGCTTCAGCGGTTTTTTTCGCTTTGCCGCCCGCTTTCAGCGTTTTTGCATACTGCTTTTTAATGCGCTGCTTCTGCCAAAAACGGGAAATGGGGTTGGAGTGCGCAAGCGCGGGGTTATCGTGCAACGCCTTTTGATAGAGAAAATCTGCGTTTGCCTTTACCGCTTGTTTTTCCGCTGCCGCCGCTGCCCGGTAGGGTTTCAGCTTATGGCGGCGTATGCCGCCCTTAACTGCCCGCGCCGCCATGCCGCCCGCTTTCTCTCCGGCAAGTTCTACCCGGTGCCCGCTTTCCACACCGACGTTTTCTTTCTCTACCTCGTAGATTTTCCCATGTACGGTACTGTTTAACTCCTGTGCCGGACGGGATAAGGGGTTATGCCGCAACTTGCCGTTTGGGGGCTTATCCGTCTTTTCAAAGGAAAGGCGCGTCTTTGCCTTGCCTTTCGCTTCGTCAAAAACGCGCTCTTTCTTGATTTTGGTCTGTTTGGGGATAGCTGCCCGCGCTTTGTCTAAACGGTCAGCCGCCGTATCGGATTTTTTGATTGCCTTTTGCAGTTCCGGCGTTGCCCGTTCCGCTTCGGAAAACTGCAAGCGGGACGTATGGGTTTTAAGCTGCGCTGCGTCAATGGCTTTTTTCTCCGCGCCCTTTTCAAAATGGCGGCTAACCTCTGTGCCGATACGTTGGGTCGCTTTTTCCGCTGCTCCCGCTGCGGGGGCTGAATAGTTTTCCTCCGGCGGTCTTTCGCTGATACTCGTCGTTTCGCCCGTTGTAAGGTTTTCCGCAACCGCCCCGTCGCGGGTCATTTTCTGCGTTACCTTGTCGGGGGCTTTCAGTTCCTTGCTCAATCTTCATCACCTCCAATCCGCTGTTTTGCAAGTTCGCAATAGTCGGGGTTTAACTCAATGCCGATATAGCGGCGGTTAAGCCGTTTTGCTACCATGCCCGTCGTGCCGCTGCCGAAAAAGGGGTCAAGGACAATCCCGCCGATGGGACAGCCCGCCAAAATGCACGTTTCCGCAAGTTTCGGCGGGAACGCTGCAAAATGCCCGCCGCGATAGGAAGCTGTGTTGATCTGCCAAACGTTGCGGCGGCTGCGGACGGGGCATATCAACTCATCGGCGTATGCGCCCTTTTCGCGGGGGCGGTTGATTTTCTGCGGTTGGTTTTGCCCCGGAACAGTAACGTTATACTTATTTCCTTTGCTAACTCCGCTTTTCAGCCGCCCCGCCGTTGTGGGGGCTATCGGCTCGGCTACTGCTTGCCAATCGTAGTAATATTTCTTCGACTTGGTAAGCAGAAACACATATTCATAGCAGCGCGTCGGTCTGTCCCGCGTGCTTTCCGGCATGGCGTTTCCCTTGTGCCAAATGATAGAACTGCGCAAATACCAACCGTCGCCCCGCAAGGCAAGGGCTACAAGCCACGGAATACCGATTAGGTCTTTCGGCTTGCAGCCGGGGGCGCGGTGGTTTACCGCCACTTGCTGCCCGTTCCTGCCTTTGGGATATTTCGGGTCTTGGTGGTCGGCTTTGCTGCCTGTGCCGCAATAAGTGTCCGCGATATTCAGCCAACAAGTACCCTCCGGCGTAAGCACCCGCTTTACCTCATGGAAAACCGCTGTAATGCGGGAAACATATTCCTCCGGCGTTGCTTCCCGTCCGATCTGCCCGTCTGCGCCGTAGTCCCGCAAGGCATAGTAGGGTGGGGACGTTACGCAACAATCAACTGCATTTTCCGGCAAGGTTTGAAGCACCTGCAAGCTGTCGCCGCAATAGATTTTGTCCATTTCTATCCTCATGCCGACACCTCGCCGGGTTTGGTCGTCATTACACGATAGAGTTCCGTATCTTGCGGGAAACGGTCAATAAAGGGCAAAATCACGTTGCCATAGAAGATAAGTCCCTCGCCCGCTTCGGAATGGGTTACATAGGTCATTTGCTGCTGCGAAATGTTAAGCTGCTTTGCAAGGATTTCCCTGTCGCCCTGGGCTTGGTTGAGCATATACACAAAATCGCTGTTTTCAAAAATGTTCTCCACCTCGCGGGACGATAACAAATCTTTCACGTTTTGGGTGATACCTGTCGGAATACCGCCCCATTTTCTAAAACGCTTCCAAATCTCAACGCTGTACGCTGCGGTCTGTTCCTCTTTGAGCAGCAAATGAAACTCGTCGATATAGTACCGCGTCGCCTTGCCTTCGCTGCGGTTTATGGTAACTCTGTTCCAAACTTGATCTTGGACAATGAGCATACCGAGTTTTCGTAGCTGGGTGCCGAGTTCTTTAATATCAAAGCAGACAAGGCGGTTGTGAATGTCAACGTTTGTTTGGTGGTTAAACACGTTCAAACTGCCATTTACATAGAGTTCCAATGCCGACGCGATACGCTGCGCTTCCTTTTCCGGCTGCTTCTTGATTTCATTGTAGAGGTCGCCCAAAATCGGCATATTCTCCGGCTTCGGGTCTGCAAGGTAGCTGCGGTACACGCTGATAACGGCGCGGTCAATCAAAGTCTTTTCAACCGCTTCCAGCCCGTTTTTGCCGCCCATAATCAACTCGCAAAAGGAAAGGATAAAATCGCTCTTTAAGGCTATGGGCGTGTCGCCCTCGCTGTAATTGAGGTTTATATCCATCGGGTTAATGTACTGCGTGCTGTTCTGCGAAACCTTGATAACCTGCCCTTTCAGCCGTTCCACAAGGGGGTAATATTCCGCTTCCGGGTCGCAAATGATAATATCGTCTGCGGTAATGAGAAAAGCGTTGGTGATCTCGCGCTTTGCCGAAAAACTCTTGCCGCTGCCGGGTGTGCCGAGTATCAAGCCGTTAGGGTTCTTCAGCCTTTTCCTGTCGCACAAAATCATGTTATTCGATAATGCGTTTAAGCCGTAATACAACGCTTCGCCGCTTTGGAACAGCTCTTGTACCGTAAAGGGGACGAAAATGGCGGTGCTGGAAGTCGTCAAGCCCCGCTGGATTTGGATTAGGTTTTCGCCCAATGGGATAGAGGACATAAGCCCCTGTTCCTGCCGGTAGTCAAGGCGGGTGAGCATACAGTTGTATTTCTGTGCGATACTTGCGGCCTGAAATACGTCGTTGTCCAATTTCTGCTTTGTGTCTGCCACATTCAAAACTAACAGCGTAAGCAAAAACATTCGCTCGTTCCGGCTCTGCAAATCCCGCAAAAGGTTTTTCGCTTCGCCGCCGTAGGTGGCAAGGTCGGACGGAATTATATCCATATCGTAGCCGCTGCGGATTGCCTTTTTCTGTTCCTCGATTTTCATACGGTCAAGGTCGGTGATTTTCCGCTTGATCGTCTTGATCGCTTCGTTGTGGTCGATACTCTGAATGTGCAGATTGACGACAATCCCGTTTTCCGCTTCCATGAAGCTGTCTCTTATACACATCTGACGCTGCCGACGATCGCATAAGTGTA
>ENA-OZEP01000722-OZEP01000722.1-human-gut-metagenome-genome-assembly--contig:-NODE-722-length-13007-cov-8.821958_pt1 | contig 13007 bp, 9 predicted proteins | sample MGYA00245074_ERZ653621 | MGnify/ENA primary metagenome ERZ653621 (study PRJEB26926, sample SAMN06165020) | human gut metagenome | biome: ENVO:00009003; feature: ENVO:2100002; material: ENVO:00002003...
GTGCTTACAGCGTATAGCTGCTTAGCACATTATTGAATTATTAACGAACTATTGTGATAAGGATTTCAAAAATTATATGTATCAGCTGTTTAGTGGTTCCAACTTGGATAGCCGATATGATTATTTGCGAGATTATATCCGTGAGTTTAAAAATGATCCTGATATAAAGAATAACTATTCGATAAAAACGAATGAAGTTCTGACGTTGTTCAATTCTGAATTGATTATCAATGGATTGAAAGTAGGATATAATGATGAGACTGATGTTAATGATTTCTTTTTGCCAACACTTATTAAACTTCCTTATCGCTTGAACCGAAAGAATTTCGTAGGTATAAAGTATGAGCGCGAAGTTAATGAGCGTACGTATGATTACCTTCTGCCATTAAAAAGCGAGGCTTTGTCCTATTTGGATAAAGGCTTGGCAGAGTGTGTCTGTCAAGTTAAGCCATATAGTGTTGTTGTTAAGTTTAGATATAAAGGTGATGAGTATTTGAAAGAATACAGTGAACAGGATGAAATTCGTGATCTTTCCAAAGATAACCATTCCGTAAATGTAGGATTGTTTCCTAATATATTGTCACCTGTAGATACTGAGAATAATTATTTCAAATTGGCATTGGCGGTTGCTGATAATAATAATGGTGAAGGTGAATGGCATACTTTGAAGATAGAAAATACTACTCTTGGATTCTACAAAAAGGATGCTGACGGTAATTATGTTAAGATAAATGAGGCTGATGCACAGCGTGCCCAAAATGGTGTTGAAACACCTGTTGTACGTTCTAAACAAGGTTCTGGAGTTGGAGCATTAGTATGCAGTACGAAGTATTATGAGTTGTTCAATACAGCTTTTGATGCTATGAAGTTAACTATTGGAACAGATTGTGGCTTCTTGTTGCCTCAGTGGCGAAGAGCTCAACGTACCAATAATAGTTATACTTATGCAATAGATTTGGGAACATCTAATACATTTATTTCCAGAACGGATAATAATGCTAATGATGTTCCTGAAATGTTTGCAATGAAGGAGAGTATGGTTTCTTATCTTCATGAAAATGACAGTAATACACAGTATTCTGAAGTTGCCAATATAGAAGACTCGATGGGAGAACCTGTATGTAACATGATGAAGACTGAATTTGTTCCTCCATTTATAGATGGGGTGGATTATAAATTCCCAATCCGTACAGCAATCTGTAAGGCTCGTAATATCGTAGAACAGCCAAAATTGTTTGATAATCATAATATAGCATTCTTCTATGAGAAGATGATGGAAACAACATTCCAGGAATGTAAGACCGATGTTAAATGGGAAGAGAATGAAGATTGCATCAAAATATTCATTCAGGAATTGCTCTTGATTATCAAGTGTGATGTTTTGCAGCATAATGGTGTGTTGAATCAAACAAGTTTGATATGGTTTAGACCATTGAGCTTCTCTGGAAATTCTAAGCGTATCTATGAAAGATGTTGGAAGAGTTTGGCTCAGGAGATTCTGTTTACAAGTGATGTAACTTGCTATACAGAGTCAGAGGCTCCATACTATTATTTCAAAAAGATGGATTATGTTAAGAATACAGATTCTGTGATGATTGTTGATATTGGTGGTGGTTCAACTGATTATGTGTATTTTAATGAGAACAAGCCGGTAGCTGCATCTTCTGTTCATTTTGGCTGTGATATATTATGGGGGAATGGTCATAAAGAATTTGATAATATCAGAGCAAATGGTATCTATCAGAAATATATTGGCTCCCTGAATTGGGGTAAAAATGATCAACTTCGTCTTTTGGAATCAGAGATGAAAGCTAATAAGCAATGCTCTACAACTGACATTATTAATTTCTGGTTGAGTAATAGCAAGAGCAATGACATTATGGATCGTTTACACAATGATTATTTGCCATTGTTTGCTTACCATTTTACGGCAATTATGTATTATGTTGCTAAGATGTATAAGTTTGAAAAATATGCATACCCACGTTCTGTTGTGTTCAGTGGTAATGGTAGTCGTTACATTGATAACTTCATTACGGAAGATGTGGCATTAATAGAGGATATTGTGACGGCTGTTTTCTCGAAAGTATATGGACTAGTTGAAACGATTCATGTCGTGATGCCTAAAACTCGAAAAGAAAGTACTTGTTATGGTGGACTGTATCGTTCAAAAAATGCAGTTGAAGCACCAAACTTGATATATCATGGTGTTGATAAAGAGTATGAGAATGTAGGTCAGATGAACAATGATCCGTCGTTGCAACCTGGCTTGTTAGTAAATTATAAAGAGATGAATGACTTGTATTGCTCAGTTCTTGATATATTGAAAAGACATGGAGTCGTTGACAATTCAGTTGATTTGAATCTCTTCAAGAATAATGTAAAATTGGGATATGATGATAATCTTAGTACCCATTATCGTTCAGATGTAAAAGAGAAATATACTAATGACGATGATGTTTGCTATGATGCTGTATTCTTTATCCCTGTTATTGATAAAATTTTCGAACTTACAACAATAGTTTAGTATGGATACAGAATATATTGTACAGTTGGCTCTTTCTTTAAGTATCTCTATTTTTATGGCAATATGGTTTATTGTAAAACAAACCAAAGAGTACCATATAAACATGGAGGCTATAGAGCATTTAAAAAACTTTTTTTCGAAGAAGGAAGGATATTCAACTTATGATAGTATAACGGTTGACGATGATACGGATAAGTCTACAATGAGTGTTGTCATTAAAAATGTAGCAAATGATGACGCTGAATTGAAAAGTCTGATACAGGACATTAATGCGTATATACGAAAAAGTAAGGGAACCGTTGCATTCTCGATTATTCAAAACAAAACGGAACGTCGAATCTCTATGTTGTATGAAATCGCAACTTCAAAGTTGTCCTTTCCTACACATATAGGTTTGATGGGTACCTTTGCTGGTGTTTTTATCGGATTGTTAATGTTTCTTGGAGGAACATGGTATTCTGGAGAAATCACAGATGCAAATATTCAGAGTTTGATAGCCGGAGTGTTAGTATCAATGATTACTAGTTGGTGTGGAATTTCTAGATTGATATCGAGCCACCGTGCGGCTAGCGAGGCGACTAATCAAATCGACAGAGACAAGAATGAATTTTATGAGTGGATACAGAACGAGTTGATGCCATCTGTTGATGTCAGTATGGTTGAGGCTATAGGTAAGCTTCATGAGACTATTGACCAGTTTGAACCTGCTTTCTCTAAAGTGATAGTAGAGTTTAAAGATGCCTTCAAGAATGTGACGGGGGCATTTGGTAATGAATTCCGTCAGAGTGTGCAAGTTGTGGCTTCCGCTGTTGGTACAATGGGACAAAATATGAATAAAGTCAATAAGAATATTGAACTTCAGGGCGAATTGCTTGCAACAATTAAAAGTAATCAACTGATAAAAGGTATGGATGCTTTTGTTGAGGCTTCCAAACGTTTTGGGGAGATTACAGGTTCTCTTGATCAGTTTGAAAGAGCAAGAAGACTGATGTTGATTGCTGCACAGGAAACCATTAATCTTCAAAAAGATTTCAATGAATCTCTGCAAGTACCAAAGCAAGTTGCAGCAGAAATCAACTCTATTCTTGACAGAATTACTAAGTTTGAGGCAAATATTAATGGACTTGGTGAAACTATTGCGCAAACCAAGTTGATAACCTACAAGGAGGTAAAGCAAATTGAAGAGAATATATCTGCGATTAAAAAGAAGCAAAAGGTAGCAGAGGATTATGCTGATAGAGCTAATGAAAAACTGGAGGTATATTTCAAGGAGCAGAAAAAGGAGATGGGACGTGTTATGCAGAAGTATAATGAAGCCCTTGATTCTTATCTTGATGATTACGAGAAAATGCTTCAGGAACGAAAGAAAGAACTGGAACAGCGTAAACGTGAGTTTGTTGAGGCTATAGACAAGAAGTTGTCTGTTGACGAGATAAGAAGTGAATTCTCTTCTTTGAAGAAGCTGAATGATATTTCTCAGATGTTGGAACAGCTTATGCGTAATCCAGTTGATGGCAACCAATTGATGAGAACTCTTTCTAAAATTCATACAGAATTGAATGCTATTAGTGCAATCCAGGAAGATAATAAAAAAGGTAGCTGGTTTGGTAATAATTCCAATACTGCAGTAGATAGAGCACAGCGTGAAAAAGAAGAGGCTAATCGTAAGGCGGCAGAAGCTGAACGAGAGAAGCAAAAAATAATAGAGTTAGCAAGAATTAAGGCAGAGAAAGATAAGGCTGAAAAAGAAGCTCTTTTGGCAAAGATAAGAGGGGAGCAAGAAAGAGATCAAAAAGCGATGGAGGTTATTCGGCAAGTTCAACAAGAGGATACTTCTATATATGAACCTGTAGAAAACGAATCTAAATCAAATTCGCAGATTGATTTTCCTATTGGACAACACTCTTTTATGAATGCTTCTGATGATGTCTCAACAACAGTTTCAACTTCTATGGATAAGGGAATGGATGTAAAAGAAAAGCGAGGTTTTAAGGAATGGTTTAAAAAACGATTTGGTAGAAGATAATGGATATTGGTAGAAAAAATAAAGAGTCATTTTGGCCAAGCTATGTAGATATCATGACAACTTTGTTTGCTGTGATGCTCATATTGTTTGCCGTATCTTATGCTCGCTTCAAATTGAAAGAGGGGCAGTTGGAAATGTTGGTAAATGAGTACAAAGATATTATCGATGTATATTCTACCGTTGATTCCATAGATAATAGCGGATATTATGCTTATGATACTCAGTATTTGAAGCATACGTTAACGGTGAGTATTGCTTATCAAGACAAAGAGTACGATATTAGTAGTAAGTTGAAGTATGATTTGACTGATAAGCGGAAAGCTGATGAGAAACGTGATAGCATCCGCCAGGCTGGTTTGTTGGTTCAAAATATTATCTACGATTTGGAAAAATCCAATAGTGATAGTAAAAACATCAAGTTCTTGGTAGTTATAGAGGGACAATCTTCTAAGATACCTTTCGATGATAATGATTGGCAAAATAATGAAACGCTTTCATTTCTTCGTGCAAAGTTCTTAAGGAAATTCTGGACAGATCCTGTTTCGGAAGGAGGATGTGGATTATTCCAACATACTAGTGAGAATGACGCTGATAGTAAGTGTGAGATTATTGTAGCTGGTAGTGGAGAAGGTGGTGTTCCTCGTTATTTCTATAAGGGTGGTGAAAATCCTATCACATTGAATCCTAATGAGGCAAAGTATAAGACCATCAACGAGGTTACCCCACAAGAATTCTTGGCATGGCGTAATGTGGAGCAACGTAACCAGCGTTTCCTCATCAACATTATTCCTATCATTGGTAATATTGATGTGACAAAAGCTAAGTTTGAGAATATAACGAAATGATGCTTATGGAAGAGTACAAAATATCAGAAGCGATATATGCCGAGTCTCTTATAAGTCAAAATTATCGAATCTCAGATAACATTTATGAGGAAACGGTCAACTTGTCTGAGGAAAGTCTCAGACAAGAACTTTCTTCGTCCTTTAAGCTATCTGGTAAATGTTGGGTGTGGAAATTAGCTTCTGCTATCTACGAATACAGATGGAAGAGAATGCTTGCTGCTAATGAAATGCAAATGCCAGCGAAAGGGTTCAAGTATTTTCTCTCTTATCCAGATGTAGCATCTTTGCAGATGGCGTATTTTGAAAAGAATGGTAGTCGGGGGCAGGATGGAATTCACAAAGTAGGAAAAGGACTTGACTTGACGAAACCTGCTGCATATTATGCTTTCTCTCGCCAAATTAGGAAGGGGGATGTAATCTTGGTAGTTGGACCTAAGGCTCGATTAGTGGCTTTGGGACAGGTGAATAGTGACTATATGTATCGACCAACACGTGCTTATGGTAGACATTATCGGATAGTTTCTTGGAACCAGATTGATATGCCATTTGTGTTGACGAATAAGGCTGAATACCTTTACGAATTACCGAATGAAGATGTTGGAAATTTGAAAGAGATGCTTGTTGGTCAGTTGTATCATATGAAAAATAGCTTGCCATTTGGATTTGTGGGCGATGCTGTGGAATTGTCTATACCTTTCGATGTGGAGCTTCCTTCACCAACTTTACAGGCTAAGCATTCTGTTCCTACAGAGCAAGATCTTGTTTTGGGACAGATTATAGGGGCGTTGTTGAGAACGGTACGATAGATTAAAGAAAAGAAAGGAGTATGAGTTGGGGGTATGAAGGAGGGTATGATGCCGGTTTCGATGATGGCTTCGCTGATAGTGGCTGTGACTCTGAGGAGGAGGAATTGGGGTTTTGCATGATTCCTCTCTATGCTTAAGAAAATAATATCATAAAAATAACTGATGGATAGAGATGGATTTTAGTCGAAGTTTAGTCGGACTTTGTTGAATTTGGCTGAGTTTTTTAGTTTATTTTTTATAGTAATATTCTGAAAGCTAGCTGCTTACGATGTACTTGAGCTTAGCCGAACTTTTAAACGTTTAGTCGAACTCAAAATATAGAATATAATATTGGGTCACTTGGAAAGGAGTCCTCGTTAAACGTTTAACATACATTCGTTCTTTGATATTTTGTAGTAACTACTAGGGCTTTGTTAGGAAACTACAGTTTTAAAATGAATATTTTTATGACTTCTGATGCCATTTTTTACAAATTAAGTAGGTTATTTGAAAAAAAAGTAGTAAGTTTGCAGGCAAAATAGTGTTTAGGTATTTTCATGGTAATAATAAATTGTCTGTGATATGTGTAACAACAGAATCTTAATTTAAAATTAAAATAATGAAACAGCTAAAAATTTTCTTTTTGTCGCTATTTGCTATAGTTAGCTTGGTGGCATGTGACAGTCCTAAGACTTCAGATGAGATTCTTACAGAATGTGGTTCTGGTGTAGTGATGGTTGCCAACCAGTTTTATTACAAAGTGACTTTGCCAACTGGGAAAGTCTGGTATTTTACGGGCTTTGACAAAGATGGTGACTTTGAAAATTGGACAATGGACTTAGAGGAAATCCAGAAGAACAAGAAGATGCTTACGGGTACGGGCTTCTTGGTTTCCAAGGACGGTAAGATTTTGACAAATCGACATGTGGCTGCTCCTACAATAGCCTTATCTGATACCAAGAAGTCAGTTAGAGCTTTATTGGATGGTATGGCAGAGATGGTAAGATTGGAAATGCAATCAATGTCGGAGAAATATGATGAGTTGGAAAATGCAAAAAGTTCCTGTTATTCATATAATGAGTATGATGGCAATATTTATGTGGACAATGAAAAACTGCAGCATATTGAACAGGAACAAGCAGAGTTGAAGGAAGCGTATGATGGAGATACGGAAATAAAAAATAGTCTTAAAAATCTGGACCTGAGTGAATTGAAAGTGGAACCTGTTTGCGAATTGGGTATTGCCTATAATAATACTTTTGTTACTAAAATGTCAGATTTCATTCCTTGTGTTATGACTTCAGTTTCTGATAAAGAAAATGTGGATTTGGCAATGTTGCAATTGAAGAGTAAGCAAACGCCAGATGGCAAATATGTATTTGCGGTTTCTGATAAAGATGAAGAGCAAGGCTTTGTAGACAAGGTTAAGAATTTGTTTGCTCCTACTGATAAGGATGAATTGCAAACTGAACAGAAGCTTTATATGATTGGTTTTAATGCAGGATTTACACTGTCTAATACATCGCAAGGAATCAAGGCTCAGATTACAAGTGGTACCATCTCGCAAAAACCTGATAATGATAAGATTATGTACACGATTCCTAGCTTGCCTGGTTCCAGTGGTAGTCCTGTGGTGAACGAATATGGAAAGTTAGTAGCTGTGAATTTTGCAGGTATGACAGGTACGCAGAGTTTTAACTATGGTATTCAAAGAAAGAGAGTTCTACAGTTTGTTAATAATGATTGAGTAGAGTAAGTTTCTAAACTATTATTACTCAAAAAGCGCAGAATCCTGCTGGCATCACTGCCAGCAGGATTCTACGCTTTCCCTATTATTCTTAATATGTCGTCTGCAAATAGAATTCTATTGAACTCTACAGAACTCTCTTGTGATTTCTTATTCAGCATTTGTCTGCTGTTCTGTCTGAAGGTGCATCTGGAGCCATGGTATCAACTGGTGCTACCTCTGCGTTACCAACCATTCTGCTTGATGCAAAAACGTAGCTTACTCATAAATGGTACTCAAAAACATATAAAAAGTACGAAATCTCTTGCGAGGTTCGTACTTTTTGTCTATCTTTGCACAAAATAGTGTGCCTGAGACAGAATGAAGCATGATATTGGCTATATCTGATAGATTTCTGTCGTAACCACTTACTCAACTAGAAAAGGAGCAATTATGAAGCAGAATGTGAAACGTTTGCCTTACGGTATCAATGACTTTGAGGCTGTTATAGAACAAAATCAATATTATGTGGATAAGACGATGTATCTGCCTTTGTTGGAAAACCAGCCTAGCAACATCATCTTCATCCGTCCACGTCGGTTCGGTAAAAGCATATTCCTGAGTATGCTCCATGCTTATTATGATTGTAGCAAGAAAGAGAAATTCCAAACTCTTTTTGGTGATTTATGGGTAGGTAAGCATCCTACTCCCTTACAGGGAAGGTATCAGGTTCTTCACCTTGATTTCTCGTATGTAGGTGGTAGTATTGACAAGTTGGAGGAAAACTTCGATATGTATTTGCGTGTCAAATTGGATGGCTTCATGCGAATTTACCAAGAGTTTTATCTGACAGATTTTAAGGAGAAGTTCTTTAAAACGGATTCAGCTACGGAGAAACTGGCTTTGCTTCAAGATGAGACTGCGACCAAGGGCATTCCTCTCTATCTGATAATCGATGAATATGACAATTTCACCAATACCGTGCTCAACGAACAAGGTGAGAATGTATATTGGGCAATCACCCATGCCGATGGCTTCTATCGTGATGTCTTCAAGAAGTTCAAGGGTATGTTTGAGCGTATTTTCATCACTGGTGTCAGTCCTGTTACCTTGGACGATGTGACAAGTGGATTCAATATTGGCTGGCATATCTCCACCAAACCGGAGTTCAATCAGATGTTAGGCTTTTCTTTGGAAGAAGTACGCAAGATGTTTGCTTATTATAAAGAGGTGGGGGGGATTCCTGCAACAAGTGATATCGAGGTGATGATAGACGAGATGAAACCTTGGTACGATAACTATTGTTTCTCCAAGAAAGCTCTGGAAACTCAAAGCAAGGTGTTCAATTGTGATATGGTCATTTATTATCTCCGAAATTATATGGACTATGGACAAGCACCTGACCTGATGATAGATCCAAACACGAGGACTGATTATAATAAAATGAAGAAACTTCTTCTGTTGGATAAGTTGGATGGCGACCGCAAGGGTGTCATCCGTACGATAGCTGAGACGGGGCAGATTGTGACAACCCTGGAAGAGACATTCCCTGCCAGTAGGTTGACTAATCCTCAAACATTCACCAGTCTGTTGTTCTATTATGGTATGCTTACTATAAAGGATACTTTCGGTGATATGCAGATATTGGGTATTCCAAACAATAATGTTCGTAAGCAGTATTATGGCTATTTGTTGGAGCAATATCAGGAGGAAAAGTTTGTGGACTTAACTCAGATGAAGATACTGTTTACTTATATGGCTCTTGAGGGGAAGTGGCGTGATGCTTTGGAGGCAATGGCAAAGGCGTATGAGGATGTCTCATCTGTTCGTGACGGTATCGAGTCGGAGCGCAATCTTCAAGGTTTCTTCATGGCATATCTGAATTTGAACAATTACTATTATACCGCTCCTGAGCTGGAATTGAACCATGGTTATTGTGACTTTTTTCTTTTGCCAAACCTTACCCATTATGCAACCAAACATAGTTATATATTGGAACTGAAGGTGTTGCCGAAGAAAGATTATGAGGCAAAGCCTGAGGATGGCAAACTTTCCAAGGCGGAAGTACAATGGCAAGAGGCAGAGGAACAGATCAAGCGATATGCTATGGCTCCAAGGGTTGAGGCTCTGCGCCAAGGTACAACGCTCCATAAAATCATCATGCAGTTTGTCGCTGGCAAGTTGGTGAGAATGGAGGAAGTGCTGTGTTGATTGTAGCATTCTTTTATGGATATTTTCGATAATTTTAAAAGCGTAGAGTCCTATTGGCAATGATGCCAGCAGGACTCTGCGTCTGTTTTATTTAAACAAATCCTCCATTTTAACTTCCTTTTGAACTATTCCGCTATGCTTGCCATACGCCACCCCATAGGTTGTAATCATCGTGAGATGAATGGACTGCTTGGGAGAAAGCGTTGCTTTTAGGGATTCTATGCGATGGCGCAAGCGCTGTTCCTCTTCCTTGCTGATGGTATAAGGAGCGCTGGCAAATTTCATCTCGCATAAGTTTACTACATTGTCGTTTCTGATGATTAGCAGGTCAATTTGGGTGCCTTCTTTCTCCTCTGTTCCTTTCACGTTCCATGCAGAGATCGAGGTTTTTACGCCAGCAACTCCAAGAGCCTGCTTGATTTGCTGGAAATGTTGCCAGCAAACTTCTTCGAAGGCCACTCCATGCCATGCTTTTAATACATCAGAAGTCATGTTGTCGCTTACAAAACCGGTTTTCTTTCCATGGGGTTCGACGTATTTCTGCCAAAAGAGACAGAAGTTGTCTATCAGTTTATAGTATGTTGTACTTTTGGGCATCCCGTATGGCGAATAGCTTGTGATGAAATCACTTTCAGCCAAAGCTGCAAGGGTGTTAGACAAACCTCCTCCCAGAGAGAGACCTGTGGCTTGGCTGATTTCTTCACGAGTGAAACCGGAATGGCGGGTTGCCAATAAACGTACTACCTTTTTGCTATCTTCCGGATTGTTGAAGATTGCAGCAAAAAGCCTGTTAAACTCATCTTTCAGCCTAGGTCTATTGCCAAAAAGAATCTTATCTACATTTTGCTCGAAGCTTAACCCTTTTTGGAAGTACCCCATATAATAAGGTATTCCTCCAAAGACCATATAGCTTTGCAGGATGTCGTATTGACTCATTTGGATGTTAGCATGCTCGAAATACTCTTCGCATTCTTTCAGAGTGAAGGGTGAGAGCTTGATTTCTGCAGTCAAGCGTCCGTAGAGTCCTCCTTTGCTTCTTGATAGATTACTGAGAATCCAGGAAGTAGCACTACCGCAAACCACAAGCATGATATTGTCCCTGCCACTACACCAGCCATTCCAGAAGTTCTCGAAGGCTGGAAGAAATCCGGAACGAGGGGTATCCATCCACGGAAGTTCGTCGATAAAGATGACTTGTCGTTCGCCATTGTCTTGGTCTTGTAGCAACTGTTCGAGCAAGAAGAACGCTTCCATCCAGGACTTGGGCATCTTATAACCTTCCAATCCTTGGTTGAGAAGGGCATAATAGAAACTTTCCAGTTGTATTTTCAGTCTGTTTCTGTCGTTATCTTGATCAACAGGCGACACGCCTGTATGCTGAAAGGTGATGCGATCTTTCAGTGCTTGTTTGATAAGGAATGTCTTTCCTACACGACGACGTCCATATATTGCTACGAATTCGGGGCGGTCGCTATAGTACAGCTTATCAAGTTCTGCTATTTCTTCTTTTCTTCCTACAATCATTTTTTCTTCCTTTCCTATTATTTTCTTGTATTTGATATTTTGTGCAAAAATATAAAAAAATAACGATTCCGGCAAAATATAGTATATTATATTCTGCCGAAATTATGCTTTTTTATACTTTATCGGCAAGATATAGACTATTATTTATAGTAGCTCTCTTGCTATCCAGGCACAGGCTTCGGCATCAGCTAGGGCATTGTGGTGCTGGGTGAGGTCGTAACCGCAATAGGCGGCTACGGTCTGGAGCTGATGGTTGGGGAGGAGAGTGCCCAGCTTTCTTCGGGAGGCACGGCAGGTGCAGTGGAATTCGTAGTCGGGATATTCCATCTGATACATCTGGAATACTGCCTTCAGGCATCCTTCATCGAAGGGGGCGTTGTGGGCAACCAGGGGCAGACCTTCTATCTTGGGCGCAATCTCTGCCCAGACTTTCGGGAAGACATCCGCATTCATCGTGTCTTCCAGGGTTAGACCGTGAACCCGGGTGTTCCAATAAGAGTAATACTCCGGTTCGGGCTTGATGAGGCTGTAGTAACTGTCTGCTATCTCGCCATCCCTCACTATCACGATGCCCACCGAGCAGACGCTTGTACGCTGCTGGTTGGCCGTTTCGAAATCTATCGCTGCAAAATCTTTCATCGAATTTAGTATTTATGTTTTTATTTTAGGTACAAAGATACTATTTTTTAGGCTCAATCATCTTAAAAGTATAAGATTTAAGAAAGTTTTAGGATGAATTGTCTTAAAAGTCCTCAGATTCCGGAAGTTTTAGGATAACCATCCTAAACCTTTTCTCCTATCCCCATATCTAGGTATTTTCCCGAAACCATCATTTTTAGGTATTGCAGATAAAGGGAAAAGGCTGTATCTTTGCACCCGAAAATAAAATGTAACTAAAAGAGATTAAGGACAAATGAAAACAACTATCGTAATTTATGGCTCTTCCACTGGCTCATGCCAGTCGATTGCCGAAACCATCGCCTCTAAGTTGGGCGTGGAAGCAGTAGATGTAGCTAACATCGATGATGCTACTATCGCAAGTCACGAGAATCTCATTCTCGGTACTTCTACATGGGGTGCCGGCGAGATGCAGGATGACTGGTATGATGGCGTGAAGACGCTGAAGAGTGCCGGCTTGGCTGGCAAGACTGTTGCCCTGTTTGGTTGTGGCGACAGCGAGTCTTACCCTGATACATTCTGCGGCGGCATGAAGGAGCTTTATGATGCCGCTGTTGAGGCTGGTGCTACCGTATTGCCTGGTGTTTCTACAGATGGATACACCTATGATGACAGTGAGGCTGTTGAGGACGACAAGTTCCTGGGACTCGCACTCGACGAGGTGAACGAGGACGACAAGACAGAG